>Ga0075152_10002690_pt1 | contig 12575 bp, 8 predicted proteins | sample JI61114C2DNA_FD_70964 | JGI IMG/M metagenome (GOLD analysis project Ga0075152, IMG submission 70964) | Wastewater effluent complex algal communities from Wisconsin, to seasonally profile nutrient transformation and Carbon sequestration -... | ecosystem: Engineered > WWTP > Effluent > Algae...
GGGTGGCAATTCTCCAGCTCGTCACGGCCGAAAGTGGCATAGCGCAGGTGGCCCAGCAGCAGCTCGCCCGCGTAGGGTGCGACCTGCTTCATCAGTTCGGCATCGTTCTCCGCTTTTGGGTTTTCCGCCAGCGCGGCACCAATACCGCGGTGGATGCGGTCGAAGATCAGCTGGATGGCGTCCTTGGAAGTGCTGCGGTCGCGATCGATGAAGTTGGCACCCGGCGGTGGGTCCAGCTTGATGGTCGCCACGCCCGCACCGTCCTGGCCGCGGTTGTGCTGCTTCTCCATCAGCAGGTACAACTTGGTGAGACCGTAAAGCGAGCTACCGTAGCGCTCCTGGTAGTGTGCCAATGGTTTCCGCAAGCGGATGAAGGCCAGACCGCATTCGTGCTTGATCGCGTCGCTCATGGGATGTCCGTTGCGCCTTTCGGGGATGGGTGGCAAAGGTACGGACTCGCACTCCGGGGTCTTCCGCAGGAAACCCGCAGCATTGATGCCTTCTTCTGAGTGCTCAAGGTCCGCTTCGCGAGACCTTGAGAGGAAGGCAACCTCCCGCTAACCGCGCGTGTCTTAGCTTGGGGCTTCCTTTCAAGTTTGCCCCTGGAACAGTTTGCGCCACCTTCTCAGCATATTCCTCGGCATTTCTTTCGCAGCGCTTTGGGCCTCGGAACCGCCCGTGGCGCGCTTTACGCAGAACAAGGGCCAATGGCCGGCACAAGTGGCCTACCGCACGCTGGTCCCCGGCGGTGCGCTCTTCGTGGAACGTAACGCGCTCACGTACACCTTGCATTCCGGCGGAGCGATGGAACAGCACGGACATGAACACCCCGGACCCGTGGAAGCTGAACATGCGCACGCATTCCGTGTTTCGTTCGAAGGTACGTTACAAGCCATGCCGGAAGGTGTGGCCAAGCAAAACTTTTACGAGAACTTTTTCCTGGGGAATGATCCCGCGAAGTGGGGTACAGGCTGCGCAGTGTTCGGCGCGGTTAAATTGAAAGAGTTGTACCCAGGTATCGACTTGCACATGGATGGAAGCGCGGGCTTGAAATACGACTTCATCGTAGCGCCAGGGGCGGATCCCGCGCAAGTGCGCTTACGTTTTGAAGGACAAGATGCTTTGCAATTGAAGGATGGAAGGCTCTTCGTGAAGACGACGGCCGGAACGGTGATAGAGGAAGCTCCAGTGGCTTACCAAGAAACAGAAGCGGGAAGAACAAGCGTGCGTTGCAAGTACAAGTTGAAAGGAACCAAGATCACCTTCGACTTGCCCGATGGTTTTGATCCATCACTTCCCTTGGTGATCGACCCCGTGCTCACTTTCGCTAGCTACAGTGGTAGCACGGCTGACAATTTTGGCTTCACCGCCAGCTACGATGAAGGCGGCCACCTCTACGGCGGCGGCATTGTGTTCGGAAGCGGATACCCCAGCACCACCGGCGTACTTGATCCCTCCTTCAACGGTGGCGACATCGACATCGGCCTTACCAAATTCGCGCCCGACGGAACCTCGTTGATCTGGAGCACTTACATCGGCGGCTCCGGTAATGAATGCCCGCACAGCTTGGTGGTGAATTCCAACAATGAGCTCTACATGTTCGGGTCCTCCGGCTCCACTAATTTCCCTACTACGGCCGGTGCTTACGATGGCTCCTTTAATGGCGGCACGGACATCGGTTTTGCCGCCCCCATTTGGCAGGGCATGACAGGCGGCTATGGTTATGATCAAGCCAACGGCACCGACATCGTGTTGGCGCATTTCAACGCATCCGCAACAGCATTGATCGCTTCCACATACATCGGCGGTTCCGGCAACGATGGCGTAAACAACATCCTGCCGCTGGCGCACAATTACGGCGACCACTTCCGTGGTGAAGTGGCCCTCGATGCCTCGGAATGGCCGGTTGTGAACACTTCCACGCAAAGTGCCGACATCCCCGTGAGCCCGAACGCCCCGCAAACCACCTATGGAGACGGGGGCCAGGACGCTTACCTCTTCCGTATGAACCCCGCACTTTCTTCGCTGCAAGCCACGTATTACGGCGGCAGCGGCGCCGACAGCGGCTACGGCGTGCAGTTCGATTCCAATGGCCAGGTCTTCACCACCGGCGGCACTGTCAGCACCGATCTGGCCATGCCCGGTGCACCTTTCCAGGGCGCGAACAGCGGCGATGCCGATGGCTACGTTGCCCGGTGGAACTCGGATATCAGCTCGCTGCTTTCGTCCACATACCTCGGTACAGCAGCTTTCGACCAAAGCTATTTCGTGCAGGTGGACGTGTTCGACAAGGTGTTCGTCGTAGGGCAAACGCACGGCGTTTGGCCGGTATCCCCGGGCGTATATGCCAATCCCGGCAGTTCGCAGTTCATCCAAAAACTCAGCAACGACCTCACCTCTTCGGAATGGTCCACGGTGATCGGCAGCGGGCAGGGCAATGAGGACATTTCGCCTTCAGCATTTCTCGTAAGCGACTGCGGACAGATCTACTTCAGCGGTTGGGGCGGCTTTGTGAATGCATACGGCCAAGCCGATAATAGTTCCACCAACGGATTGACCGTGACGGCAGATGCTTTCCAACCCAGCACCGATGGCAATGATTTCTACCTTATGCTGCTGAACCCGGATGCCGTGTCCTTGAGCTACGCCACTTTTTTTGGTGGAAGCAGCGGCGAACACGTGGATGGCGGCACTTCCCGCTTTGACAAAAACGGCACCGTGTACCAAGCGGTGTGCGCTGGCTGCGGCAACAGCGACAACTTCCCGACCACCCCGGGCGCATGGAGCAATACGAACAACTCACTCAACTGCAACCTCGGCGTGTTCAAGTTCGAACTGGCGGTCCCCGTTGCAGACATCAGTATCGACGGACCCAACACCATTTGCATTCCAGGCACCATCCAATTCGCCAACAACAGCACCGGCGGCGATACGTTCCAATGGGATTTCGGCGATGGAACCACCAGCACGGATTTTGCCCCCGTCCATCTTTATACCGACACCGGCGCATTTACGGTGAGCATGGTAATGAGCGATAGCTACGGTTGCACCACCGGCGATTCCACCGATATTATCGTCTACAGCATCGCGCCGCCCGTGGCCAGCATTGCCCCTGTGTTGCCGATCTGCCCGGGCTCCGGCGTGCAAGTGCAGGCTTCGGAAGGTGTTGCGTGGGCATGGAACCCGGTGATCGGCGTAAGTGATGTCACCGTTGCAAACCCGGTAATTACCCCAACAAGCCCAACCACGTACACCGTGGTGATCACCGGGGCATGCGGTGAAGACTCCGCCTCGGTGAGCATTGAATGGTTGACCCCAATGGGATCCGCCGGTTTGGACACCTCCACCTGTATCGGTACTGGAATCGCCTTGGCGGCCACGGGTGGTGGCACTTACGTGTGGTCGCCGAACAACACGCTTTCCGGTTTGAATGTGCCCGACCCCATCGCCACGCCGACGGATTCCACCGTATATCATGTGGCTATCACCACGCCGGACGGATGCTTGGTAAACGACTCGGTACTCGTTACCGTGTTCTATTCCCCGCCGCTGCCCGCACTCACGGATACGGCGATCTGCTCCGGCGGTTCCGCCACCATTACCACAGGTGTTGCAGCTTGGTACCAGTGGCAAGATCTTCCCGGCATTTCCGCCACCAACACGCAATCCGTTACTGTTTCGCCCACGGTGCCCACCACGTATATCGTGCAGCTGAACAACGCGTGCGGAACGGTTTTAGATAGTGCATACGTGGGCATCAATGTGGTACAGGCGATCGCTTGGCCGGACACGTTGGTGTGCCCGGGTGAACCTGTTGTGCTGCATGCGAGCGGTGGCGTTGCGTACAACTGGGCCGCTGGTTCTTCAACGGATGAGCTGGTGCTGGACCCTGCGCAAGCAGGCACTTTTACCGTTGTGGTCACCGATGCCCTCGGTTGTTTCGCCAGCGCGAACGCCGTAGTGCAGCTTTATCCCGAAGGCGAAGTGTTTGCTGGCCCGGACGTCTTCATCGATTGGGGCGAAAGTGCCGTGCTCTCTGCTTCCGGAACCGGTACATTCATTTGGTCGCCCGATTCCGCATTGAGCTGTACCGAATGTGCGCAAACGCACGCGTCGCCCTTGGAAACAACGAACTACATAGTGAGCGCGATCGATACCAACGGATGCATCGCTACCGACCAGGTCACGGTGTTTTTCCGCGGTTCGCTCTTCGTTCCGAACACCTTCACGCCCGATGGCGATGGCATCAACGAACTCTTCCACGCCATAACCCGCGAGGTGAAAACGTTCCGCATGGAAGTCTTCAACCGCTGGGGCCAGTTGATCTTTAGCACCGACGACCCCAATGGTGCGTGGAACGGCACCTACAAAGGAGAGCCTTCGCCAGTCGGCGTTTACGTATGGCAAGTGGACATGCTGGAAATCGGTGGAACATCGCGCCATGCGCGCGGCCACGTTACGCTGCTCAGGTAAACGCTTCCCGCTTCAAGTCCAGCCACGCCAAGGCCGATCCACTTAGCAATTGCTCTTTCTGCTTGTCGTCCCAAGGCATGGAATGGATCAACGAGCCGGGTTCCAATTCGCCTAGCGGGAACGGATAGTCCGTGCCCAAGGCCACTTTGTCCGCGCCGCAGAGGTCCACGATGTGCTGTAGGAGAACAGGGTCATGCACCAAGGAATCCAGCCAGAACTTGCCGAGATGCTCGCGCGGCGGCACGGGGTTGTCCACTGCGCACAAGTCTGGGCGTACATCAAAGCCGTGCTGAATGCGCGGAAATGTGCCGGGGAATGAGCCGCCGCCATGTGCAAATGCAACACGCAACTTCGGCAGCTTTTGGAACAGCCCGCTGAACATCATGCTCGTGAGGGCGATGGTGGTTTCCACGGGCATCGCCACCAGCCATGGCATCCAATACTTGTCCATGCGCTCTTTGCCGAGCATGTCCCAGGGATGCACGAACACGGCCATGCCCAGTTCTTCGCACGCTTGGAAAATGGGCAGCAGCCGCGGTTCGCCGAGGTTCACGTTTTCTATGTGCGTGCCGATCTGAATGCCCTTCAGGCCGATCTTTTTGCAACGCTCCAATTCCTGTATGGCCAGTTCGGTATCCTGCATGGGCAATGTGCCCAGCCCGATAAAACGCTTGGGGTGCTTCTCCACGATCCCAGCGATGTGGTCGTTCAAGAACATCGCCAAATTCAACGTGTCCTTCGGCTTGGCCCAGTAGCTGAACATCACCGGCACCGTGCTCAGTACTTGCACATGCACACGGAACGCATCGTTCTCGCGCATGCGCACTGCGGGGTCCCAAACATTGGCTTCCACCTCGCGGAAGAAGCGGTCGTCCATCATCATTCGCGCGCAGCCGGGGCGGTGGTGGTCCAAATGGATGAAGCCGCCGTAGCCGAATTTCCGGCCGAAATCCGGAATGTCCTGCGGAAGGATGTGCGTGTGGATGTCCACCGTGAACAGCTCGGCCATGGCGGGGCTAAACGAAGCGCGGATCGGATTCCATCACGGTGCCGCACTTGGTGCAGGTGCGCAATTTTTCACTGGAATAGAATTTCTTGAACCGCGGCAAAAAGTCCTTCTCAATGTCGTGCAGCACGAAAAATTCCTCGTACAATTTGTGGTTGCAATTTTCGCAGAACCACATCAACCCGTCCTTCATCTCCCGGTCGTCGCGCTTGGCTTCCACCACCAAGCCCACGGTGTTCGCGGGGCGGCGCGGCTGATGCGGCGTGCGCGCCGGCAACAGGAACATCTCGCCTTCTTTGATCGTGATCGTTACCGCCTTGCCGTTCTCCTGCACGCCCACTTCTATGTCGCCTTCGATCTGTAAGAAGATCTCCTCGGTCTCGTTCCAGTGGTAGTCCTTCCGCGCGTTGGGGCCACCCACCACCATCACGATGAAGTCGCCGGCATCAGCATACAAATTCTTGTTGCCCACCGGGGGCTTCAGCAGGTCGCGGTGTTCGTTCACCCAGCGCCGCAGGTCGAAGGGTCGTTTAATGCTCATGGTTCCGTCTTGGATGCCGAAAGTACGGAGAGCGGGCGTGACAGATCTTCCTTTTCGCGAGCTTTACCTGCCGTAGGCATGGGAGGAACGACGAAGCAGACCGGTAGAACTGCCAACGGCCACTCCCTACCGCACTGTGAAACGCGCAATACTCGTTCCTTCAGCAGAAGCGATCCGCAGGAAATAGCTGCCGGGATGTAACGTTCCCACCAGGTCCATGGCATGGCCGGTACCTTGCAGCAGTTGCGCCGTTTCAGCATGGACGATCCGCCCGCTCAGGTCCAGCACAGTGACCTGTGCATCCTTCGCGGAAACTGCGGGAACCAGTGTGAAGGCGCCATTGCCGGGGTTGGGATAGATCATCGCTGAAGACGCGATAGTTGGGCGCATAATTCCGATGGTGATGTCACCAACCGCGCACAGGCTGAAAGAGCCCGGCGTGCCCGTGCTGTCCGTGAACACACGGACCAGATACGTGCTGTCAGCGTCCACGTCCAAGAGCAAGGTGTCGCTTCCCGTGGCGCACATAAGGCTTGTGTCGCCGCACGCGGCAATCACTTCCATGCCCGCGCCCGCGATGGTGCCCGGTGTCAACACGAGCTGCACTTGCTCATACGTTCCGGCAGCAAAGCTGAACCACACATCACTGTAGCTGCTGTCAGTTGCACAAGCGGGCATTGCGCCGCCGCTCGTTGCGCCATTGTTGTCGCCGGCAACGGCATAGGTGCCGCAGGAATCCGGCGTGGAAACCGTGAGCGCAATGGCTTGCGCGCAATCATCGTTCACCGGGGGAACGATCAACGGTCCGCAAGCAGTGGCCGTGAGGGTGATCACGTAGATCCCCATCGCACTGTCCGGCTGCATCAGCACCGGGATCCAATAGGTCCCGGCAACCAGATCGGTAAATGTTTCCGTGAAACTGCCGTCAGCGCAAGTGTCCGTGCTGAAGGGTGCGATGACCACGGTGTCAGCACAATCTGCATAAAGTCCCGTGGCATAAGCCGCGAAACCGGTGCCGCAATAATCCAACGAAACAGTGGCGCAGGTGTCCAGCGTGAACGCCTCCCAGGCGCTCGCAAAACCCAAGCCTTCGGTATCCGTTGCGCCGGTGTTATTGTCGGACAATACCACCGTTTGGCCCGGTGAAAGGAGCCACTGCACGGCGTTGACGCAACTGTCGTTCACCAAGGGTGCAACGCCGCATGCGGCCGCGCTCAGGTGGATGGTGTAAACGCCCATGGCGCTGTCCGGCTGCATCAGCACGGGGATCCAATAGGTGCCGGCGGGAAGCCCCGTGAAGGTCTGGCTCAGTGCACCATCAAGGCAAGTGTCCGTGGCGGTAGGCGCGACCAACGTAGTAGCCGGACAGTTGGTGTAGAGGCCGGTGGCAAAAGCGCTGAACGCCGTGCCGCAATAGTCCAAGGTCATGTTGGTACAGGTGGCCACGCTGAAATTCTCCCACACCAGCGTGTCGGGCAGCCCGTCATTGGCGGTGGCGCCCGTGTTGTCCCCGGTAAATGTCAACGTCCCTCCAACGCCAATGCCGTGCGGCGTGGCGTTCGCGCAGCCGTCGTTGGCCGGCGGACCACTGCACGCCGTCGCGCTGACGTTGATGGTGTACGCGCCCAGGGCATAGTCCGTCTGCATCAATACGGGTATCCAGTAGGTGCCCGCCGAAAGTCCGGTGAAGCGCTGCAACAAAGCACCAGCAGCACAGGTGTCCGCGCTGTCCGCGACGATGAGCGCAGATGGCGGGCAGTCGCTGTAAAGACCTGTGGCATAATCCGCGAAGGTGGTTCCGCAGTAGTCCAGTACCACATCAGCACAACTCGCCAGGGTAAAGCTTTCCCACACCGAGGCATAGCCCAAGCCCTCGTCATCGGTGGCTCCCGTGTTGTCGCCGGAGATCACCAACGTGTCTCCGTTGGCCAATGCATGTGCCGCAGCGCCGCTGCACAGGTCGTTGGCCGGGCCGCTTCCCGCACAGGCCGTGGCTGAAACAGTCAGCTCATAATCACCGATCGGGCCGGTCTGGTCGGCCCAAATGGGGTAGTACCACGTGCCTGCGGGCAGGTCGTAATGGTGGATCGTCGGCTCTCCGTCCACGCATTCGGTGCTGTTGTAGTCGCTGCTCACCACCAACTGGTCAGCTGGGCATTGCGCCGTTAATACTTCCCAGAAGTATTGGTTGCCGAATGCCGTTGGTGAGCCACAGAACGAAAGTGCCACGTTTGCGCACTGCGTGGTCGTGAAGGCCGCCCACACCACGGGTATGCCGTAGTTGTCCAAGCCGGAACCGGGTACGTTGTCGCCAGCGATGGTGGCACCCACGGTGTTGCCGGTGAACACCACCGAGCCGCCGACCGACAACAATTCAGGCGTTACCGAACTGCACAAGTCGTTCACCGGCTGGGCCAGTACCGTGAAGGCGTTCAACAAAGAGGCGGAGAGCAGCGCGAGCGTAAGGGTTCTTGACATGAGTTGATCTTGCGTGGCAACAGCGGAACCCGCTCCGTAGGCATGGCCTTCAGGACGGGTTCGTTGCATTTTTTGAAGCCGTGCAAAGATAGCCCAACCTACTTTAGCGGCCATGGATACCAGGCTTGACGGGCTTCGCGCCCTCATTGGCGGAGGCACCCAGGGCATCGGCCTGGCCACCGCGCAGGAAATGGCCCGTTCGGGCGCACAGGTCACCCTTTTGGCGCGTGATGAAAACAAACTCCGCCAAGCACTGAAAACATTGGACACGACCAAGGGTCAGGCACACGCCATGCTCGTGGCCGACATGGCCGATACGGCCGCGCTGAACACGGCGATCAAGAAACATTTGAGCGAAAGCGGTCCCGTGGACATCCTGCTGAACAACACCGGCGGTCCGCCTCCGGGACCGGCGCACACCGCGCCCGTGGATGCCTATGACCAGGCGTTCCGCCTGCACCTGATGGCCTTTCAGACCTTGGTACTCGCCATTGTGCCCGGCATGAAGGAGCGCCGCCGCGGCCGCATCATCAACGTGATCAGTACCAGCGTAAAAGCACCTTTGCACAACTTGGGCGTAAGCAACACCGTGCGCGGTGCCGTGGCGCAATGGGCCAAAACGCTGGCCAACGAGCTCGGGCCATTTTCCATCACCGTGAACAATGTGTTACCCGGCGCCACCGCCACCGGAAGGCTGGAGGCCATCATCGCCAACAAGAGCGCAAAGACCGGCGTTTCCACCGAAGCAGCCCAGCAGGAAATGCTGAGCGAGATCCCCTTGGGGCGCTTCGCCGAACCGTGGGAAACCGCTGCCGCGATCTGCTTCCTCGCAGGGCCGTCCGGAGCCTACATTAACGGAGTGAACTTGCCAGTGGACGGCGGGCGCACCGGTTGTCTGTGATCTCTGGCCTCTTAAGTCAAGAATTCGTGCAGGCTCCGCAAGGGTGCCGTCCTGAACTTCACTATTCCACCACTAGCAATCGCGTGGTGCTGCCCCGCTCGGTAGAGAGCCGCAACGCATAAGTGCCTGCCGCCAATTTCCCCGCTAGGGAAACAGTGTGGCCGCTGCCTATCATCATTGCCTGTTCAGCGTAGACCGTACGACCGGAGAGGTCCAACAGTTCCAATGTGGTATTGCCGCTCATGTTTCCACGGATGATGAAATCGCCATTGCTCGGGTTCGGTGCTACGGTGAAGGTTGGGCCAAGCTCTTCCTTCACACCTACGGTGGATTCAACCACGATGGTATAATCCTCGGTCTCTCCGAAAACATAGTCCGTGCAGGGGTCCATGTTGGCGCCGGGACCCAACGTGCTGTCGTTTGAATCATAGATGTCCCGTGCCCGCAACCGGTGCGGGCCCAACGGAGCAAGCTGTGGTACAGTGAAGGTGATGTGGACCAATTCGAACGGATCGATGATGGAATGGTTTTCCCCCATTTTTTCCCCGGGTTCAAACACTTCGTTGTCGTTGAAGTCGATCCATATCGCAAACAGGTTCGGCGCGATGTAACCCGTGGTGAAGGTGGCCGTGTATTCGTACCCTTGGAGCAGGTCCGTGGACAATGCGGTATAATCGTGGTATACAGTGGCCCCGCCAAAAGCGGAGTTGTCAATGTCCCCCAATTGAAAGCGGGTGATGGAATCGCCGTAGGAGGTGCCCAATTCCGGATCGGGTATGCAATAGCCTTGGGCTGCAGCCGTGGAGGTGACCAGCGAAAGGAAGAGCGTGGAAAAAACCAACGCTGTGGCGTAACCTGTTTTCATGCGGGACGGTAAGGACGTAAAGATGCGAAATTCGCGCGTTCCCGGCAAATGCAGGCACCGGTTTAATCCACAGCTATGGGCACCAACAGCCGGAAACCCTTGCCGTGTACGTTCACGATCTCAACGCCCGGTTCCTCTGCAAGGTACTTCCGCAGTTTCGCGATGTACACGTCCATGCTCCGGCTGTTGAAATGGTTGGATTCGCCCCAAACCGACCGTAGCGCTTCGGTGCGCTCCAAGGTCCCGTTCATATGCTCGCAAAGCACGTGCAGCAAGTGCGTCTCTTTGGTGGTCAAGCTGCGGTCGTCGCCGTTGCCGGAAAGCATTTGCTTGCGCCCGTCAAAGACCATCTTGCCGATGTGGAAGACCTTTGTTGGCTCTACCGGGGCTTCGGGCCCACGCACACGCCGGATCACCGCCGCGATGCGCAGCAACAATTCCTCCATGCTGAACGGCTTGGTGATGAAGTCATCCGCGCCACTGCGGAAACCCTCGAGCAAGTCCGCGCGCATCTGCTTCGCCGTAAGGAACACGATTGGGATGTCCTGGTCCCGTTTGCGCACTTCTTTGGCCATGCTGAAGCCGTCCATCTTGGGCATCATCACGTCCAACAGCATCAGGTCGAATTTGTCGGCCCGGTGCGCTTTCAAGCCCTCTTCGCCATCGGGGCAAAGGGTCACTTCGTAGCCCTTGGCCTTGAGGTATTGGGCCAGCAGGCTGCCCAGGTTCTCGTCATCCTCGCACAGGAGGATCTTGTCGGGTTTCTCCATGTTCAAAAGGCAATTCAATGATGAACCGGCTGCCAGCGCCGGAATAACCTTCAGGGTCGCTTTCCACGCGGATGCGGCCGCCGTGGCGCTCCACCACGGAGCGCACGTAGCTCAGCCCAAGGCCGAAGCCCTTCACGTTATGCACGTTGCCCGTGGGCACCCTGTACAAACGGTCGAACACTTTGGCCTGTTCGTTTTTCGGAATTCCAATGCCGTTATCCGCCACTTCAATGGTGAGGCGTTTGGCATCGCTGCGCGTGGAAATGCGCACTTGCGGAGGTCCGGAGCAGTATTTTACGGCGTTGTCCACCAGGTTGTAGAAGATGTTGGTGAGGTGTGTGCGGTCCCCGCGCAAGTGCGCCAGCCCGGCGCGGGGCTCCAAAGTAAGCGTACCGCCCCGGTTCGTCACCTGAAGCGTGCAGGTGCGCACCACTTCCGCCAGCAGCGCGTGCATGTCCACATCGGCCGTGCGAAGCTGCAGGGCACCGCTCTCCAAAACCGCGCTCTGCAGCACGCTTTCCACCAATTGGCCCAAGCGCTTGTTCTCGTCGCGGATCAAGTTGGTGAAGTGCCGCACCTGCGCAGGATCTTTCGGAATGCCGGGATCGTTCAACGCTTCGCAGGCCAGGGAAATGGTGCTGATGGGCGTTTTCAGCTCATGCGTCAAATTGTTCACCAGATCGTTCTTGATGTCGCCCAACCGTTTTTGCCGCAGTACCATGCGCAAGGTGAGTCCGAAAATGGTGGCGATCAACAGCAGAAAAAGCAGGGTAGCCAACACCAACGGAAGGATGTTGCGCAACAGCTCGCTTGGCCGCTCCGGCACCACCAAGTGCAACCAACGGCCGCTCTCCAACACGGCAGGCACAGGTCCCCGGAACAGCTCCACGCGGTGTGTGCTGGCCAAGATCCGCGCGGTGTCCGCATGTGGGTCCGGACCCACCAATATCACGGCTCCATTGCCGTTGAACACGCCATGTTGATGCGCCACCTTGATGTTGCGCCGCGCCAGTTCCGCCGTGATCAACGAGTCCAGCAGCCGGGGGTCGATCCGCAGTGCAGGCGCACTTCGGCCCGCATTTTCCGTAATGGGAATGCTGTCCCAACCTACCGGGGCCAGCCCATGGATGGGGTGCAAACCACTTCCGTCATCAGGCAGATCCTGCGCATTGGCGGGTTGCGAATCGTCCAAGCGCTCGCTCACCGCCACCAGCGCATTGTCAATGTCTTCGTTGTATTGCCGATCCTTTAGCTCCAGGGTGTCGCTTACCCACTTCACCTGCACGAACACCAAGCCCAGCAAGGCCAATGTGATCGCCACCACCAACGCCGTGATCCGCTTTTGCGTCATTGAAGCGGGAAAATTAGCCCGTTTCTGAAAATATGCCAACGAACGGTAACTATGTTTAACCGGTGGGGGGATATGGGTAAGGTGCTCCGTTCATGCCCCTCTCTCCTAGACTCCTAAATTCGCACGGCAAACCATGGACATCCTCAACTACATCAACGGCCAGCTTCAGCCCGCACAAGAAGGCGCTTGG
>Ga0075152_10002691_pt1 | contig 12570 bp, 12 predicted proteins | sample JI61114C2DNA_FD_70964 | JGI IMG/M metagenome (GOLD analysis project Ga0075152, IMG submission 70964) | Wastewater effluent complex algal communities from Wisconsin, to seasonally profile nutrient transformation and Carbon sequestration -... | ecosystem: Engineered > WWTP > Effluent > Algae...
ATACTAAGTCCGAAGGCAAGTGATTCTTGCTGCTTGCTTTTAATTCTTCTACTACAATTCCGTGGGCTTGTTCGATACATTTATCGCAAATGTGCGCATCGATTCCGGCAATCAATAAATTGGTTTCCGGTTTTTTTCTTCCACAAAATGAACATTCTAATTTTGGTTTTGCCATTCTTTTTTGTTTATAGTCTATGGTTTGGAGTTAGAAATTAACAACAAACAATAAACTTTATCCTCTTCTTAAAACTTCATCAATCATTCCGTATTCCTTCGCTTCATCGGCAATCATCCAATAATCGCGTTCGCTGTCTTTGTGAACTCTATCGAATGTTTGTCCTGAATGGTGTGAAATGATTTGGTATAATTCGTCTTTTAGTTTCAACATTTCACGCAAGTTGATTTCCATATCTGTCGCAACACCTTGTGCACCGCCTGATGGTTGGTGAATCATTACTCTTGAATGTGGCAATGCTGAACGTTTTCCTGCTGCTCCAGCGCACAACAAAACCGCTCCCATTGAAGCTGCCATTCCAGTACAAATTGTAGCAACGTCTGGTTTGATGTATTGCATCGTATCATAAATTCCTAATCCTGCATAAACGCTTCCTCCAGGAGAATTCAAGTAAATTTGAATATCTTTTGAAGCATCGGCACTTTCTAAGAAAAGCAATTGTGCTTGAACGATATTAGCAATTTGATCGTCTATTCCTGTTCCCAAGAAAATAATTCGGTCCATCATCAATCTTGAAAAAACATCCAATTGCGAAATATTCAACTGACGTTCTTCAATAATATAAGGAGTCATATTGGTTGGATTCATTGCCGCTACGATTTTGTCGTAGTACATTGCGTTTACACCTTGGTGTTTTGTAGCAAATTTTTTAAATTCTTTACCGTAGTTCATATTTTATTTATTCTAAGTTTTACGTTATATAATGTCTATTTATTTCATCAAAGGTTGTACCTCTTTAATATATGATGCCAATATGTCTTATTTTTTAGCCCAGATTGTAGTGGAAAGCTTTTTGAAGTTGAAAACCAATTTTTTGCTGTTGCAAAAAAGCGACCAAAGGAAGCTCTTTTTGTGACTTGCAAAAATGGTTTGAAACGAAAAAACTTGCAACGTAAAGCTGGATTGGCTTCTAATAAAAAAGAGCGTCAAAAAAAATAATCTTTTGACGCTCAAATATACTTATTTTTTTTTGAACTTATTCTCCGTAAGACGCAGCAATAAATTCTTCGTAAGTTACTTCTTTAGTAGTTGGATTTGCTTTCTCTTTGAAGATTTCCAATAATTTTTCGGCAACTACTTGATCCGAAAGTCTTTTTACTTCTTCTTGGTTCGACAAAACTCTAGCTACAATTCCTTGAACTTCCTCGTCAGTAGGATTAGTTTGTCCGAATTGTGCCATTTGCTGACGGATATTTTTAGTTGTAAATGATTTCAAATCTTCGAAAGTGATTTTAATATCGTTTTGAGCTAAAGCTCTACCTTCAATCAATTGAAAACGCAATCCTTTTTCAGAACGTGCATATTCTACTTCAGCTTCTTCTGGAGATAATTTTTTCTCTCCAACAGTTTGCAACCATTTTTTAAGGAATTCAGCTGGCAAATCGAATTTTGTGTTTTCGATTAAAAACTCGGTTACATCACCTAATAATTTTTGGTCTGCTTGTTGAGCGAATTGAGATTCTGCATCTTGTTTGATTTTTGCTTTCAAGTCTTCCAATGAAGCTACATTTCCAGCACCAAACAATTTGTCGAACAATTCTTGGTTCAATTCAGCTGGTTCCGAAACAGTTATGGCTTCGATAGTAAAATCTACGTCAATTTCTAAACCGTGAACATTATCGTGACCAACTTTTAGATAATCCATCAATTGATGATCGTCTTCGAATAAACCTTTAGTGTTTACAGTTACTACATCACCTACTTTTTTACCAATGAATTTATCAGCTGTAGCTTTGTCTTTGAAAATTGATAAGGTAATTGTAGTTGAATTTCCGATTCCTTCGGCTTCATTAGTAAAAACACCTTTTAAATCAGCACCTTCTACTACAGTTTCCTGAGGAATTGGATTGCCAAATTGTTTTTGAATGCGTTCAACTTGACCGTCGATTAATTTGTCATCAGCTTTTACGATATATTTTACAATCTCATTTTTAGCATCTAAATCCAATTCGAAATTAGGAACCAATCCGATTTCGAATTCGAAAGTCAATTCTTCGGCATCCCAATCAAAATTTTCGTTCACTTTTGCAAGAGGAGTTCCTAGAAGATTTAATCTTTCTGATGCTAAGTAACGCTCTAAAGCTAGATCAACCACTTTCTTAACTTCTTCTTGTTTGATTGCTTTTCCGTATTGTTTTTCAACAAGTTCTTTTGGAACTTGTCCCTTTCTAAAACCTTTAACAGTTGCCAAAGGCATTTTTTCGTTTATTCTTTTTGCTACTTGACCTTTGTAATCCATGTGAACAACTGTCATTACAATTGTTTCGTTTACTGCGTCTAATACTACTCTTTTAATATCCATCTTCTTCGTTAATTTACATAATAAAATTGGGTTGCAAAATTATAAAATTTTTGCAACCCAAACAAGTTTTTAAGCTATTGAATTTTAGCCCCTTATTTACTCTTCAAATCCGATACTTATTTATTAGTCTTTGCCAACAATCGCAAACAAAATAGACTGAGAAAGAGACAATACAACGCTAAAAAGCAATGCCGTAATAAACGAATCTACTCCAAAACCTCCAACAATATTGGTACATAATAAAATAATTATGGCATTGATGACTAACAAAAACAATCCAAGTGTTATGATAGTTACTGGCAATGTCAAGATAACCAAGATTGGTTTAATAAAAATATTGAGCAGTCCCAAAACAACTGCCACAATTAGAGCGGTCGTAAAATTAGCAACGTGAACACCGGGCATAAAGTTAGCAATTAGCAAAACCAAAGCTGCTGTAATAAGAATTCTGATAAGTAGTTTCATATGTCTTTTTATTTCAAAAGTAAAATAAATATTCTAAATATGTGTGATTTTCTTTATCTTCGTTTTTACAATCCTAAATCTAAAACTATGAAAAAAAAATTACTTTTCCTGATAATGATGAGTTCGTTTGTTGCAAATGCCCAATTTTGGTCTGAAAAAGCAACTGGATTTACCACCCCTGCAAGATCTTTAAACAGTATTTCGATTGTAGATTCTAATATAATTTGGGCAAATGCTTTTGACAATACTGATCCATTAAACCCTGGTTACACGATAAAAGAATTCACCCGAAGTACTGATGGTGGTAATACTTGGGCAGCAGGTTCAATAAATTTAGGAACCAATTCTACAGATATGGGATCTTCATCCATCACAGCAGTATCAGCGACAACAGCTTGGATTTCTGTATCTCCTGGCGCAACAAACACTGGTGGAATTTGGAAAACAAGTGATGGAGGAACAAATTGGACAAAACAGCCAACTGCATTGTTCAACTCTGCAGATTCTTATCCTAACTTTGTTTACTTTTGGGATGCTAATAATGGAATTGCTCAGGGTGATCCTGAAAACGGAGAATTCGAAGTCTACACAACAACAGACGGCGGAACAAATTGGACAAGAGTTCCTGGAGCAAATATTCCTGACCCATCACCAATTGGAGATGAATTCGGCTATTTTAATCGGTATTCCGTTTCAGGAAATACCATTTGGTTTGGAACTGATAAAGGAAGAATTTTCAAATCTTCAGACAAAGGATTAACTTGGACAGTTTCTGATTCCGTTTACAGTACAGATTTTGGGCTTGACCGGTTTACTTTTTCCGATGAGAACAAAGGTCTTTTAATGATATATGACTCTGTAACACTTTACAGCACTATTGATGGTGGGGCAACTTGGAATTTAGTTCCAAAAACGGGTAGTCTTTTCAATACTAATATTGCTTATATTCCTGGAACTTCCACAGTGATATCAAGTGCTTATGCTAACCCTCTTGGGTCATCTTACAGCACAGATGATGGATTAACATGGAATACCATAGATAGTGGTGTTTTTCACGGAGAATTAGCTTTTTTGAATGATAGTTTTGGATTTTCGGCTGGAATGAACACCAACGCAACTACTGGAGGAATTTCAAAATTTACTGGAATACCATTAAAAAACCCTGATTTTGATTTAAAAAACCAAATTGCTGCATATCCAAATCCAACAAATGGAACTTTATATCTAAACTCTGAAACATCTTTAATTAAAGAAGCTTCTGTTTTTGATTTATTAGGAAAACAAGTTTATAAATCTAATTTTTCAGCGTTAAATAATGTTAACTTAGATTTAAAATCCCTACAAACTGGTGCTTATTTATTGAAAGTAACTTCTGATTCTGGAAAAACTGAAACTATAAAAATTATGAAAAACTAAATTGTAGTTTTGTAAAGACAAAGCCCTTTTCATTAAATTTGAAAAGGGCTTTTTTATAATTCTATTTTAAAAACGAACTCGTAATTTCATAAAATAGTTGTGGGTTTTCGGCGTGAAGCCAATGACCTGCATTCGGAATCGTTTCTATGCTAGAATCTGGAAAATGATTTTTGATGTTTTCAAAATCTTCATCGAGAATGTAATTCGAATTTCCGCCACGGATAAAAAGTGTTGGTTTAATAAAAATAGCATTCTCTGGAAGCGGATTCCCTATTTCATCCATATTGACATTGAAAACAGCCAAATTAAATCGGAAAGCCAATTGTCCCGGCTCTTGCCAATAAAGGCTTTTTAGCAAAAATTGTCTAGTTCCAAAATCGGTTATGTATTTTGACACGATTTCTTCGACTTCGTTTCGGCTTGGTTTTAATGAAAAATCAACTGCATTCAATCCTTCAAGAATAGTTTGATGATGTTGTGGATAGAATTTTGGACCAATATCAGCAACAATTAATTTTTCGACCATTTCAGGATACTTTGTTGCAAAAAGCATTGCTATTTTTCCACCCATCGAATGTCCGAGAATATTAATTTTTTCGAGATTATTAGCTTGACAATAATCTAAAATATCCTGCGCCATTATTTCGTAGCTGAACTCATCCGAATGAAAACTCCGTCCGTGGTTTCTCATATCCAACAAATGAACTTGAAAACCATTGGTGGCAAATTGCGCTCCCATTGTTTTCCAATTGTCGGACATCCCAAGAAATCCGTGAAGAATTAAAAGTGGTTTTCCCGTTCCTTCTATTTTTGAATAAATCATTTTTTGATGTTTTTTTCAACCACAAATTACACAAATTATCACAAATTTTAATTAGTGAATTCGTGGCAAAATTTATTTCAGTTTTTGCAAATACATATTCACCACATTATCCAATCCGAGATAAATGGCTTCGGAAATAAGTGCGTGACCGATAGAAACTTCCAATAATCCGGGAATGTTTTGATGGAAAAACTGAATATTATCTAAACTCAAATCGTGTCCCGCATTGATTCCTAACCCCAATTCATTAGCCAAAACTGCCGATTTCACATAAGGATCTATTCCGTTTTTGTTTCCCAAACCGTATTGGTGTGCAAAAGCTTCGGTGTACAATTCGATTCTTTCAGTTCCAATAATTTTAGCACCTTCGATCATTTCGAGAACAGGATCAACAAAAATAGAAGTTCTAATTCCGTTTCTTTGAAATTCTTGCACCATTTCAATTAGAAAATCTTTGTTTTTAATCGTGTCCCAACCCGCATTTGAAGTTATAGCATCAACAGCATCGGGCACCAAAGTAACTTGTTCAGGTTTGATTTCGAGAACCAAATCGATAAAACTTTTCTCTGGATTACCTTCAATATTATATTCGGTGTACACTATCGATTTCAAATCTCGTGCATCTTGATAGCGAATGTGTCTTTCGTCGGGTCTTGGATGAATGGTGATTCCTTGTCCTCCAAATTTTTGAATATCCGTGGCCACTTTTAATAAATTGGGAACATTTCCTCCGCGAGCATTGCGCAACGTTGCAATTTTGTTAATATTTACGCTTAATTTTGTCATTTGAATAATTTTCTGCTATTGAAGGGCAAAAATACAAAGTAAAACTAGCTGTTATTGCATAATTTTGATTATTTTGCATCAAATATTTAGGATTGATTTATGACGGAGATTACAAACTATATTACCAATGATTACAAAGCGATTGACAGTCAAGAAACTATTGCGGCTGTTCAAGATTTTTTTAATGAATTAACTTTTTCGCATTTCCCAGTGGTCGAAGAAGGAATTTATATTGGCAGCATTGGCTCCGACGACATAGAAACGTTTGATGGTCTCAAAAAAGTTTTGGATTATCGCTATTCTCTTGAAGGTTTTTTTGCAAGAGAAAATATGATTTGGCTCGATGTTTTGGAAGTTTTTGCTAAAAATCATTCCAATTTAGTTCCAGTTTTGGATCAAAAAAATCAATATTTGGGTTATTATGAAATTAGAGATATTCTGAATTTTTTTCACGAAACTCCTTTTTTACAAGAATCTGGCGGAATACTTGTGGTCAAAAAAAATACGTTAGGGTATTCGATGGGAGAAATCACCCAAATCATCGAAAGTAATAATGGTAAAATCTTGGGTTTATTTGTTTCAGAAGCTGATTCGGATAACACACAGGTAACTATAAAAATAAGTTTAGGAGTAATGAACGAAATAATTCAATCTTTTAGAAGGTATAACTATGAAATTATTTCGGAACATTATGAAGACAATTACATCAACACATTAAAGGAGCGCTCTGACTATTTGGACAAATATCTTAATATCTAAATCCTCAACCACCCTTCTGAATAAGAAAGGTTGCAAATAATAATTAAAAATGAAAGTAGCCATTTACGGTCAATACTATCAAAATAGTACAGAGCCCATCATAAAAGACATTTTCACTTTTCTGATTAAGAATAATGTTGAGATGATTATTGAGTCCCATTTTTTGAAAATATTATTCGAAAAAAACTTAATTGAAAAAGAATACCCCACTTTTGAATCCTACACCAAATTAAACTCCAGTTTTGATATGCTAATTAGCATTGGCGGAGATGGAACCATTTTGAGAGCGGCAACTTTAGTTCGTGATTCTGGAGTACCTATTTTAGGAATAAATGCAGGTCGTTTGGGTTTTTTGGCCACGGTTCAAAAAGACAATATCGATAAGTTTATGCAATTTATCATCGAAAAAAAATATTCTGTTTCTAAAAGAACTTTGCTTAGTTTAACCTGTTCGCCCGATAACGAAGCGATTCAGGATATTAATTTTGCCTTGAATGAGATTTCAGTAAGTCGAAAAGAAACGACCTCGATGATCACTATAGAAACCTATTTGAACGACGAATATTTAAATTCCTATTGGGCAGATGGTTTAATAATAGCAACACCTACCGGGACAACGGGATATTCTATGAGTTGCGGCGGGCCAATATTAACTCCAGATGTAAAAAGCATTGTTATCACACCAATTGCACCCCACAATTTAAATGCCCGACCACTTGTAGTTCCTGATGAAACTGAAATCAGACTAAAAGTTTCAGGTAGAGACGATCATTATATGGTTTCTCTCGATTCTAGAATTATTTCCGTGAAGAACGAAACCATATTATTGATAAAAAAATCTCCTTTCGAAATAAATATGGTCGAAATTCCAGAAAAAACCTTTCTGAAAACACTTCGCAACAAGCTTTTTTGGGGTGAAGACCGAAGAAATTAATGGTTTTTAACAATTCGTTATACAATATCTTCTTTTTTGCCGTTTCTGTACTATAGACACAGTGATTTCCAAATAATTTTAGTTTCAATTATCCAATTAGTTATACATTTAATACAATGAGTGTTTATTGGCGTTGATAATTATTATATTTGCACGCAATTTTTAATTAAATGTATAAATTTTTCAAACTAATTTTCTTGTTTTTCTTCTTTTCAATGAATGCGCAAATTCATGAAATTGGCGTTTTTGTTGGTGGTAGTAACTATATTGGCGACGTTGGATCAACCACATATATTGCGCCAAACAGACTTGCGTTGGGAGTTTTATACAAATGGAATAAAAATCCCAGACTTGCCTATCGCTTTTCATTAAATGGCGCCTATTATTCGGCTAATGACCTTGATTCTGACGACCCAGGCAGAAATCAAAGAGGTTATCATTTTAAAAATAGTATAAAAGAAGTATCTTTAGGCCTTGAATTTAATTTTTTTGATTTTAATTTGCACGAAATAAAAAGGAAATATACTCCTTATGTTCATTCGGGTATAAATTATTTGAGATTTCGTGATAGCTATTTAAAATCTGATAATATTGTAATGGGGCAAAGAACGGGTGCTCTTGCCATTCCAATGACATTAGGAATAAAATCGAATGTATTTCCTCATGTGATTTTAGCCTTAGAAGTTGGAGCAAGATATACCTTAACAGATAATTTAGATGGTAGTAATCCAAAGGATGATACCTTGATGAAATTTGGAAATATAAATAATAACGATTGGTATGTTTTTTCGGGAGTGACATTAACTTATACCTTTGGAAACAAACCGTGTTATTGCGTAGAATAAGAAAATGAATTTAAAAGATAAAATAGACTTAACAAATTTACCCAAACATTTAGCTATCATTATGGACGGCAATGGTCGCTGGGCAAAACAGCAAGGCTTTTTAAGAACTTTAGGTCACGAAAGTGGAACAAAATCGGTAAAAGAAATTATAAAGTCTAGTGCTAAATTAGGTATAGAAAATCTCACCCTTTATGCTTTCTCTACCGAAAACTGGAACAGACCCAAAATTGAAGTCCAAACTTTAATGAAAATACTAATACGATCATTAAAGAAAGAACTTAAAACCCTACAGGAAAACGACATCAAATTGAATGCGATTGGCAATTTAGAAAAATTACCAAAATCAGCACAAGATGAACTTCAGGATGTAATCGAAAAAACAAAGAACAATTCTCGAATGACACTAACCCTGGCTTTAAGTTACGGTTCAAGGGATGAAATAGTAAATGCTGTAAGAAACATTAGCGATAAAGTTAAAAATAATATAATTTCAATAGACTCTATTGACGATTCAATTATAAATGAGCATCTTTACACGCGAAATTTACCAGAGGTAGATTTATTAATCAGAACAAGTGGAGAGCATAGAATAAGTAATTTTTTGTTATGGCAAATTGCCTACGCAGAGTTATATTTTACTGATATATTATGGCCAGACTTTAAAGAACAAGATTTGTATGAGGCTATCATTAGTTATCAAAAAAGAGAGCGTAGATTTGGAAAAACAAGTGAACAAATTAAATAATTTTTTAGTGTTACAAAAGAGCATAAAGATACTCATAGCCGTATTGATTTTTGGAAGTTTTTCGCAAATTAAAGCACAAGATCGAGTACCATTCGACCAAGGAAAAACATACATACTAGCTAAGGTAGATATAGTTGGAAAAATAAGTTTTAACGCCAATACCGTAACTACATTTGCAGGCCTTGAAAAAGGTCAGGAAATAACAGTACCTGGAGAAGAAATAAGTAATGCTATCAAAAAACTAGGGAAACTTGGGCTTTTTGATGAAATTTCGTTTTATATAAATAGAATAGAGCAAGATAGCATTTACTTAGATTTGCATGTAGAAGAATTGCCTAAATTAAATGAAGTAAAATTTGTAGGCATTAATAAAAGTAAAGTTGAAGCATTAATAAAAGACAACGGACTTACAAAAGAGAAAGTGGTCAATGAAAATTTAATCACAACAACAAAAAACTACATCGAAAATAAATACAAAAAAGATGGTTTTTACAATACCAAAGTAACCATAAATACCGTTATAGACACTGCTCAAGTAAATCATGTTAACATGGTTGTGAAAATTGATAAAGGATCAAAAGTTAAAATTAAAGATATTGTATTCGAAGGAAATAAGGAAATAAAATCCGAAACCCTTCGTGGAGCAATGAAAGATACGAAACGAAAAACATTGGTAAGTATCAAAACATCCAAGTTTATACAAGCGAAATACGATGACGATTTAGAAAAAGTAATTGCGGCGTACAAAGAACGTGGATACAGAGATGCCCGAATTATATCAGATTCCGTTGCTTACAATGAAGATTTAAAGGCTTTGATGATCAAAATAAAAGTAGAAGAAGGTAATAAATATCGTTTTGGAAATATAAAATTCCTTGGAAATACTGTGTATTCAGACGAAGGACTTCTGGGAATGATTGGAATCAAAAAAGGGGATACTTATAATGGAGTACTTTTAGAAAAAAGAATTGCAGATAAGTCAAAACCAGATGGAGATGATATTACCAATTTATATCAAAATAATGGGTATTTATTTTCCAATATTAACGTAGTGGAAACAAAAACAGCTAATGATTCAATCGATTTTGAAATTCGAATTACCGAAGGTCCTATTGCATATTTCAACAAAATTACGGTAACAGGAAATGACAAAACAAACGATCACGTTGTGTATCGAGAGTTGAGAACAAAACCAGGAGAAAAATACAATAAAGATTTGCTTATCAGAACTATTCGTGAAATTGGACAATTAGGATTTTTTGATCCTGAAACTATTGAACCGAAATTCAAAAATGTTGATGCCGCAGCAGGAACTGTTGACATAGAATATCCTTTGACCGAAAAAGGAGCCAGCCAAATAGAATTACAAGGTGGTTATGGCGGAGGTGGATTCATAGGAACTTTAGGATTGTCGTTTAATAACTTCTCTGCAAGAAATTTATTCAACAAAGAAGCTTACAAACCACTTCCTATGGGTGATGGTCAAAAAGTATCCCTACGATTACAAGCAAGTTCCTATTATAGAACGTACAGTCTATCGTTTTCAGAGCCTTGGTTTGGAAAAAGAAAACCAGTACAATTAAACACTTCGTTATCTTACACGAGTCAGTTTTATAATAATTTTCAAACTCAAAAAGTGGATAAAAGTAGAAGTTTTAACATCTTAACACTTTCAGCAGGTATTTACAAAAGACTTACTGTGCCAGATGATTACTTCGGATTATCACAAACCATAAGTTACCAACATTATGACCTACAAAATTATAATACAGGTCTATTTACTTTTGGAGATGGAGCATCAAGAAACCTTGCTTATACAATAGGATTTTCACGTAGCAATAAAGGAATCAATCCAATATTTCCAATATATGGTGCAGAATTCAGTGTTGTTGGTAAATTTACACTTCCGTATTCTTGGTTTAATGGGGTGAATTATGCAACATTAGGGGATCAAAAAGAATATAAATATGTTTATTCTGGACCTTCATATACTGGAGATAACGGAATTAGAGTAAACAATGGCGATTACTTAGAGGCTATTCCTACCCAAAGTAACCCAACGCCAAATAGTGTTACAGATTATCAAGATGCAGCCGCTGACCCAGCAAAAGTAGATCAGAAAAAATACAATTGGTTAGAATATTACAAGCTAAAATTCAAAGCAGATTGGTACACAAAAGTTCTCGGAACTCCAAAAAGTCCTTTAGTATTGCGATCACTAATCGAGTTTGGATTCTTGGGAGCCTACAACCAAGATAGAGGAGTTATTCCTTTCGAGAGATTCTTTTTAGGAGGTGACGGAATGGCAAATTATTCTATGGATGGTAGAGAAACAGTAGCATTAAGGGGTTATCCAAATGGCTCATTGACACCTGTTGCAAATGATAGCCAAGATTCAAATGGTGCAACCATTTATAATAAATTTTCATTAGAATTGAGATATCCTATAACATTAAAAGCATCGGCATCAATCTATGCGCTAACATTCTTAGAAGCAGGTTCATCATTTGATACTTTCAAAAACTACAACCCTTTTGCCTTAAGCCGTTCAGCAGGAGTTGGTTTAAGAGTTTTTATGCCTGCATTTGGATTATTGGGAATAGATTTTGGATATGGATTTGATGGCTTACCTTTACCAAATGGTTTACTTAGACCTCAAGCAAATGGTTGGGAAACGCATTTCATTATTGGACAACAATTTTAATAGTTGGATATAAATTATTCTAATACATCAACGTTATGAGAAAAGAATTTTTATTTATATTTTTAGCACTTACTGTAGCGAATACAGTTCAGGCACAAACTAGAGGCACGAAAGTGGGCTATATTGATATGGAATACATTTTGCAAAATGTACCCGATTACACTGAAGCGCAAAATCAACTAGAACAAAAAGCCCAAAAATGGAAGCAGGAAGTTGAAGCCAAAAAAAATGAAATCAATAAACTGAAAGAAGCTCTAAAAGCGGAAAAAGCCTTATTGACAAAAGGTCTTATTGAGGAAAGAATCAGTGAGATTGTATTCCTTGAAAATGAAAATTTAGAATACCAACAAAAAAGATTTGGTCCAAACGGGGACTTGATGACGCAAAAAAATGCTTTAACAAAACCCATTCAAGACCAAGTATTTACTATAGTTCAAGATATAGCTGAAACCAAAAAATATGACTTTATTTTTGACAAAACGTCAGATATGACTATGCTTTTTGCAGCAAAACGATTTGACATCAGCGACCAAATAGTTCGTGTTTTAAACCGAAC
>Ga0075152_10002693_pt1 | contig 12564 bp, 12 predicted proteins | sample JI61114C2DNA_FD_70964 | JGI IMG/M metagenome (GOLD analysis project Ga0075152, IMG submission 70964) | Wastewater effluent complex algal communities from Wisconsin, to seasonally profile nutrient transformation and Carbon sequestration -... | ecosystem: Engineered > WWTP > Effluent > Algae...
GCTCTAATTTTTAATTGCTTTAATTTACTTTCATATAAATCCATTGCAATTAATTGCCCTTTGTTTTCCATTAAAGAAGCCAAATGCAAGGTTTTTCCGCCAGCACCGGCACAAGTATCCACAACACGCATTCCTGGTTTTACATCCAAGAAATAAGCGACTAACTGAGATGAAGCATCTTGCACTTCAAATAATCCGTCTTTAAAGGCATCCGTTAAGAATACATTTGCTCTTTCTGTCAAAATTAATGCATCTGGATAATCGTTATGAAACTCAGTTTCAATATTCAAATCCATTAACATAGCGCGTAACTTTTCTTTAGTGGTTTTAAGTCGGTTAACTCTTAAAATTACTTTTGCTTGCTCGTTTTGAGCTGCTAGTTCTTTAGTCCAAATTTCCTCACCTAATTCCTTAACACCCAATTCATCCATCCAATCTGGAATTGACTCTTTGAATTTTCTAGTTTTAGTTAATTCGTCAAATCTACCTTTAATTCTTCTAACTGGTGTTTCTTCAAAATATTTCCAATCGGGTAGGGTATACCCTCTTAATACTGCCCAAACGGCAAATATTCTCCAAATTTTATCTCTATCAAAAGGCTCTTTAACTTCTGCAATTTCTACATATAGACGTTTCCAACGTACTATTTCGTATATGGTTTCTGCAACAAATTTTCTATCATGACTTCCCCAACGCTTGTCTTTTTTCAAAGCTCTTGCAACAACTTTATCGGCATATTCACCTTCGTTAAAAATCGCCATTAGCGAATCTATAGTGGTAAATACTAAATTTCTGTGTAATCTCATTTTATATTTAAATCAGCCTGCAAAGATACAAATTAAAATAAAAAAAGCTGCCTAAATTGGCAGCTTTATGATTTATCCTCTTCCAGAATTTCTTGAACCCGAACTTCTTGAACCTGAATTACCTCTTGGAGCACTATTTCGTTGACCAGAATCACTTCTTGGCGCACTCATTTTTGGTGCAGATTGTGATCTTGGCTCTGAATATCCTCTTGGACTTTCTGTTTTTGGAGAACTTGTTCTTGGTTCAGAATATGTTCTAGGGTTTTCGGCTCTTGGCGTACTTACTTTAGGAGCATTATTTCTTGGTTCAGAGAAGGTTCTTGGATTTTCAGTTTTTGGACCGTTATTTCTTGGTGAACTTGTTCTTGGCTCTACGCTTACTTCATTTTGTCTTGGATTTGTTGATCTTGGTGTTGAACTATTTCTTGGGTTTGTAACTTCTGTATCTCTTGTTCTTGGAGTAGATGTTGTTCCTCTTGTTCCACCAGTTCTTGGTTCATTACTCGCAATTTCGTTTCTTCCTCTTGGAGTTCTCACCGGTCTGTTATTGTCTAAATCTTGACGGTTAGTATATCCTGCATTTCTGTGTGCAAAAGAACGATTTGGGTGTCTTGTTTCATAACCATTTCCTCTTCTTCCATAATAGTTGTTGTAAACATTTGCACATCTTCTGTGACTAGCATAGTGATAAGAGTGACCAAAGTTTATATGAACATGAATGTGATTTCTGTATCTAAATACTGGGAATGGATTCCAATAGTAATAATAACTTGGATAATAATTCCAATACCATGAAGAACAATATGGACGATAATTGGTTACCCAAAAAGTATTATAAATCACAGGTGTATGAACATAAACTGGCTCATATATATAGTTTTGACCATACATGTAAACATCTCCTACAACTTGCACCTGAACTCTGTTGTTTCTATCACGCTCAATTTCAATTGTTGCCACATCTTGATAAACGTCTTTGTCTAAAACAGCTTGAACAATTACCAAGTGTACATTTCCTTCAACTGATTCAATTACACGTAGATAATCTACATAATTATCGTTGTTTAAGTCTAAGTTTGAAAGTTGCGCTTTTGGATCGTTAATTCTGTTTTCAAAGTCTTCTAAATTAGATGCGTCACCAAAAACAGATGCAATGGCTCTTAAATCTAAGTTATCACTAATATCAGCACTTGAAGCTGTAACGGTAGTTTTTTCCTGAGCAAATAATGATGTCACAGACAACATTGCCAATGCACTTATAGAAAGTAATTTCGTTTTCATAACATTTGTATTTTGGTTAAACACTAATTTCATGTTTTATGCTACCCAATTTCTGTGCCAAAAAATTACAACAATCTTAAATATTTGTTTTTCAGGTATTTAAAAATTATATTCCGCATTTAAAATTTATTCACTTATATTTGAAATTATAATTCTATCGTATGAAAAACTATTTATTTATCCTTTTAATTTGCTTAGGTTGTGCTTCAAAAAAAGAAATTGTTGCGCCTAAATTTGAATCTAAAATTGTTTCTAACGAAAAACTGAGTTGTAGAGCCATTTTTGTTGATGCTGATAAAGTTTGGTTAGGAATGGATAAAGGCAGATACGGTTTTTACGATAAGAAAAAAGATACGTTAGTAGTAAAAACAATTCAAAGTGTTTCTAATGCTACAGAGTTTAGAAGTATTGCTGCTACTAAAGACGCAATTTTTATTTTGGCTGTTGGAAATCCAGCCAAATTGATTAAAATTGATAAAAAATCGTTACAAGAAACTATTGTTTATCAAGAAGAAAACGAGAAAGTATTTTACGACAGCATGCAATTTGTTGACAATTTGAACGGCTTTGCAATGGGTGACCCAACAGAAGATTGTTTGTCGTTTATTAAAACAACTGATGGAGGCAATTCTTGGGAAAAGATTTCTTGTGCCAATTTTCCAAAAGTTAGCGAAGGTGAAGCTGCTTTTGCAACGAGCAATACGAATTTAATTGTAAAAGGGAAATCAATTTTTATGGTTTCTGGTGGAAAAAAATCACGTGTTTTTGTTTCGCACGATTTTGGAACTTCTTGGCAAGTGTATGAAACACCTATTGTACAAGGTGAAGAAATGACCGGAATTTTTACAGCCGATTTTTACAACGATAAAACAGGAATTATCGCTGGTGGAAATTACCTAAAGCAAACTCAAAATTGGTCAAACAAAGCCATCACAACCAATGGTGGCAAGACGTGGAATTTAATTGCTGAAAACGTAGCTTTCGGTTATGCTTCATGTGTTCAGTTTGTACCAAATAGTAAAGCAAAGCAACTAATTTCTGTTGGTGGAACAGGAATGTTTTATTCTTCTGATTTTGGCAAAAGTTGGACGAAATTTTCTGATGATAAAGATTTTTATACGTTTAGATTTGAATCAGAAAAAGTGTTTTATGCAACTGGAAGAAATAAATTAGTTCGGTTTGAAATAAAATAAAAAAAAACGCTCAACTTAATAATTGAGCGTTTTTTTTATCCTTTTCTTTTTTCTCGCATTTGTTTCAATAAATGACGATTAAAATCTTCTTCGGCTTTTTTGAGCTTAATAATTTTCTTTGCACTAATAACACCTTGTAAATCTTTGATGAATTTTTTACGCAGTGTAAATAAATTCTCTTCAATAGTTTCCATTTGAGTCAATAGGGTAGAAGCATCTTTTTCCGAAAGTTTTTCTACACTTCCTGGTTCAAAACGATCCAAAATTGCTCTCATTTTCTCATGACGTAATTCGGCTTGTTTGTCGTCAAACGTGTTATAGATTGGCCAAAATTTTTGTGCTTCTTCAGTGGTTAAATCTAATTGCTCAGTAATATAAGCCACTTTTAGTGCTTTTACTTTTTCTTTTTTATCTCTGAATCCTTGTGCAAAGGAAATCGATGTCATTAAAAGAAATAAAATTGGAAATATAATTTTTGTTCTCATATCTTTATTCGTTTAAAATGTAATCTAAGTTTTCTGTTTCTGATAAATAGGCTTCAATTTCATCACTTTCTGATGTTGAAACACCAAGTGAAGTTTCTAAAGCAATAACATCTTCGTCAGTTAAATGTTTGGTTAATTCTGTAGTTCCAACGCTTTGTTGTGCTAAATAACTCTCAATTGTAGTGGCATCTAAATTACTTTCGCTAGCCATATTAAAATACACCGGAATTGCAATTGCTAATAATAGTAAAGCCGCAATACTACTCATCCAAACTTGTTTTTTGTAGAATAACGAAACTACTTTTACTTCTTTTTCAACTGGTTGTTCAGCTGCAATTTGTTGCATCATTTTTGCTTCAAATTGTTCAAAGTAGTTTTCTGGCGTTTTAAATCCAGTTGTAATTTTATCGTTATTTTCTAAATCAAAATTCTTCATATTCATTAGACAAAAATAGTTCTAAAAGGTTTAATTTGTATGTAAATATTCTTCAATTTTTTTTACCGCAATATGATAACTCGCTTTTAATGCACCAACAGAAGTAGTTAAAATTTCCGACATTTCTTCGTATTTTAATTCTTCAAAATATTTCATTTTAAATACTAGTTGTTGTTTTTCGGGTAAAGTTGCAATTGCTTTTTGAAGTTTTAATTGAATTTCGTTGCCATCAAAAAAAACATCACTTTCTAATTTGTTTAATTCTTTTTGTTGTACTTCTTCATTTGAAATGCCTTGTTTTTTGGAACGTTGTTGCATAAAAGTGATGGCTTCGTTGGTTGCAATTCGATACATCCATGAAAATAATTTACTATCGCCTTTAAAGTTTTTTAAATTGGCAAATACTTTTATAAATGTATTTTGCAATACATCATCAGCGTCATCATGGTTCATAACCATTCCTCTAACGTGATTATACAAGGGTTTTTGATATAATTGCAAGAGTTTTCTAAACGCTTCATTTTGCGTTTTTGGGTGTATTAATTCTAAAACAAATGCTTTTTCGTCTTGCAAAATCAATCGATTATTTTCATAAGACTAAAGATATTCAAAAAGGTTTAATTTTAATTTTTGTTTTAGCAGAATTATTGTTTTGACTTTGTAACTTTGTTGTTCAAACCGCCAATCAAAAATGAAAGATTTAAGTAATTACAGAAAATCCTATGAAAAAAGCGAACTTTTGGAAAATCAAATTCCAGAAGATCCTATCAATCTTTTTCACCGATGGTTTTATGAAGCCGAAGATTTAAACGCTGCCGACGAAGTAAACGCAATGACTGTTTCTACCATAGGTTTAGATGGTTTTCCAAAATCGAGAGTGGTGTTGCTTAAAAAGTTTAATGAAGAAGGATTTATTTTTTACACCAATTATAATTCGGAAAAAGGAAAAGCAATTTTGAATAATCCGAATATATGTTTGTCTTTTTTTTGGCCAACAGTGGAACGTCAAATTATTATAAAAGGAATTGCCGAAAAAACCGATGCAACCCTTTCAGACAATTATTTTGCTTCGCGACCAGATGGAAGTAAACTTGGTGCAATTGTTTCACCACAGAGTGATGTGATTCCAAATCGTGAATTTTTAGAGCATAATTTAAAACAACTGGAAAAAGATTTTGAAGGTAAAGAAATTTTACGTCCAGCGCATTGGGGTGGCTTTTTAGTTCGACCAGTAGAAGTTGAATTTTGGCAAGGTCGTCCTAATCGTTTGCATGATCGAATAAGATATCAATTACAAGAAGACTTTAATTGGAAAATTGAACGATTATCTCCTTGATAATCAGAAGGCTATTTTTTTTAATACGAAATCCCAACTATTTTTAGTTGGGATTTTTTATTTTCTGTAAGTAAATTATTAAGTAATTGTTATATAAAAGGTTAAAATGTTAAATTTTTACGCATTTCATCGAATTTATTTGCGTATTATCGACGATTTGATACATTTGTCTAGTAAATCATACACTTCGTCGATTTTTAAGAAAAAAACGTAAGTGTTTTTAAATGAAATGATTATGAAAAAATTAATGATTGCCCTTTTCGCCCTAACAAGTACCCTATCATTTTTTACCTCATGTTCTTCAGATTCTGCAAGTGATTCAACTCCTGTTGAAACGGCAAAAAATTATTCACATTCAACTCTTGAATTGGATTTGTTAGACGAAGTAAATACTTACAGAGTTTCTGTTGGTTTAAATCCGTTACAAATTATTGAACATATATCGTATAAATCTAATGAGCATAATGCGTATATGATTTCCATTCAAGATGTTAACCACGATGGATTTAACGAAAGAAAAACAAATTTACAACAAGTTTTAGGTGCTGGTAGAGTAGGAGAAAACGTTGCCTACGCTTATTCTTCGGCACAATCTACAGTTGCTGCTTGGGTAAATAGTCCAAGTCACAAAGCCAATTTAGAAGGTGATTACACGCATTTTGGAGCTTCAATCAAAATTGATGATGAAGGAAAAAAATATTATACCAATATGTTTATTAAGAAATAAAATTTCATGTTTGTTTATAAAAAAAGCAGCTATTTTGAGAGAAATAGCTGCTTTTTTGTTTTGATATAAAACTTGTAATTTTTTAACTTTTATATTTTCTGTAGCCTTTCTAAATTTTCACATTCACCAAAACGTTCCCAAGAATAGTCATCACTAATAAAATATATGATTTTGCATTCAAAGCAAACCTTTGCAATTCCTGTAATTTGATTATTTTTTTTAAAAACATAAATATCTCGATACATCGGTATACAAGCACTTTCTGCCATTTCATTGCAAAATGCTTCGCTAAAAATCTCTTTTAGAATTTTGATTTCAGAATTTGGAACTATTTTTTTCTTGAATTTTAATTTTTCAATAGTGGGTATAAACGAAGTGTCTTTTATGTTTGTTGGAATATTTTCATGAATAAATTTTAGATATAACTCTTCGATTTCATTTAGATTATGAAACTTTTTTTTATTTATAGATGTAATAATTGAATCCTTTATTCCTGTTGAATAGTGTTCTACTTTGTCAAAAGTAAATAATGTTAGTGGCTCACTTTTTTTTGTTTTATTACAACTTATGAATGCTGAAGTGATAAAAATAAAAGCAAATATTTTAAAAATTAAAAATTTCATAAATGATTGGTTTTAAAATTGTGGATATACATTTAAGTAAGATAATTTTTTCTTTATACAAAGGTAGTAGATGCTAACCGCTGTTAGGCATAGTTTTTTAACTCATCCAAGTTTCCCACGAATCAACTATTTTCCATTTTCCATTAATTTTTTCTAAAAATAAAGAAACTCCATTTCCACATAAACCGTTACAATAATGGTTTAATTGTACAAAGGCTTTTTGATTATCCGAAGAAAAAACAGGTATTGTCATTTCGTAAAAATCAAATGGTTTGCCAGTTTTCCTTTTATTAATTTCAATTTCTTTTGTTGTGAGATTAATTTTGTCAAAAATGATTTTGTCAATTTTAAATTTTTGAGGATTTGAATTTTGTTTGAGTAAATGCAAAGAATCTTTGACTTTAAAAAATTCTGACTTTTTATAATGTAATAACTCTTCTATTGAAACAGCATTACGTAATAGAGGAGACAAAGGGACGACTTCTCCATCTTTTGATTTTTCAGGAATATAAATGTTTAATTTAGGAAGCTCTTCGCAAAACATTTTAGAGTTTTTTGCATTTATCGAAACGTTTAAGCTGTCTTCAATGATTATTGCAAGAACTATTTCATTGATGTCTTTAGTGTTTGAAATTTCAATTTGAGTTTTGTTTTCAGTTTTTTTACAACTCAAAAGAAATAAAAATAGGAGTATTGAAATTATATGTCTCATTGTACATGGTTTGAAAATATTTGAGAACGTTATGAGGCTTGCTTTCAGTGGCGTTGAACCAACACCAAGCCATTACAAATATAATAAAACATTCCATTCAGCAGCGGATTTTCCGAAGGAAAATCAGGAAGTAGCTATTGAAGAAAACCTCTGTTACCAGCCGTTTTTCTAATATATACCTTCTCTTTCCCTGATCTTACCAACAAATAACCCTGAACCATTTTTATGTATAAGAATCTTGACGAAATTCGGTTTTCCCACATCTATTTGTCCATCAGAATAAACGTAGAGAAAAACATTCTTCAGAGTTTTTTTCCAAACTTCCTTACCTTCCATATTGACAATAACGACTTTCACTTTGTATATATCTGAAAAGTAGTAATCTGGCGATATGGATTTCAAAGTCACTTGAACATTTTCATATTCTTTACCCTCAATATCTATTCTTGATACATTACGCATAATTTCACTATCAGTCAATGGTTTAGTTGTCTCTTGAGAAAAAAGACTTGTTGTAAAGTTCAAAAACAGAAAAATTATTAAAATTCTTAGTTTCATAAAAATTGCTTAGTTTTCATCATTTCTTTTATAATTGCCTATTTAGTGGTCGTCCATAAAATGGCTAGTAAATAACATCAAATATATAAAATTTTTACTACATAAAAAAGCAGCTATTTCTTTCAAAATAACTGCTTTTTTATTGTGGTTTAGGTATTTACATTTTTATAACAATGAATTCACTTCGTCTGTTTTTTTGGTGTTCTTCTTCGCTACACGGTACATCGTCGGCACAGTTGTTTAGCAATTGGTTTTCACCATATCCTTTGGCGGTTAATCGGCTTCTACTGATGCCGTTTTTCACCATAAATTCTAAAGTTGATTTTGCTCTTCTATCAGAAAGTAATTCATTGTATTTGTGCGTTTGGCGGCTATCGGTATGCGAACGAATGTCTACAACCATTGTTGGATATTGTTTCATCACCGCAATAATTTTTTCTAAATCTTCTGCAGCATCTGGTCGAATATTCCATTTGTCTAAATCAAAGTAAATAATACTGATGTTCAATACTTTTGCTAAATCGGTTCCTTCTTCAATTGGAATAACATTACGTTTTAATTCAATATCTAAATTCGATGTTCCGGTTGTTTTAGTAGAGGTAAAGGTTTTTTCAGCCGTTTCGTATTCTTCTTTTGAAGCTCTTACATAATACTTTTTATCGCAATCCAATTGGAATTCATAATAGCCTTTCTCAGACGAAGTCGTTTCGCTTACTTTGTTCATGTTTTCATCAAATAAAACCACTTTTGAATTGGGTAATATAAGTTGAGTGTCAATATCTTTAATTAATCCGCTTAAAGTATACGTACAAATTGTAAAGGTGTAAATGTCATCAAAACCAGCACCTTCGTCTCGGTTTGAAGTAAAGAAACCTAATTTGTCTTTGTTCACATAACCAAAATCGTCTTTTGAACTGTTGATAGGTTTACCAATATTTTGTGGTTTTTGAAACGAGTTGTTAACCATTTTTGCTTCAAAAATGTCCAAACCTCCTAATCCTGGATGTCCGTCTGAAGCAAAGAATAAGTTGTTATCAGCATCCATAAACGGGAAAGTTTCTCTTCCTTCGGTATTGATGGTTGGGCCTAAATTTTCGGGTGTTCCAAAGTTTTCGTTGGCATCAATAGACACTTTGTATAAATCAGACATTCCTAAACTTCCAGGCATATTTGATGCAAAATACAATGTTTTTTCATCGGGACTCAAAGCTGGATGGGCAGTTTTATAATTGTCATTGTTAAATGGAAGTTCTTTTACATTCGTCCATTCATTATTGACTAATTCGGCTTTGTAAATTTTTTCTAAAATGCTTTTATCTGTACTTTTTCCTTTTTTTCCATCATTGTAGTTGTTTCGGGTAAAGTACATGGTTTTGCCGTCTTTTGTAAAAACGGGCGAAGATTCATTGTATTTGGTATTGATTTCTTTTGAAAAATTTTCTACACCACCTAATTTTCCATTGTTATCAATTGAAGTTACAAATAAATCTGTAAAATTCTGATTGGTCCAATTGTGAATTTTTGAGTGTGAATTACCTTCACTTCTTGATGATGTAAAAACCATTTGGTCACCAAAAAAAGAAGGACCATAATCGTAAAATTCAGAATTTATATCCGTTTTTCCAATAGTATATTTTCCGGAAACGGCATTAATATCAGAAAGATAATCTTTGTTTTGCACGAATAATTTTCCTCTAGAATCTGGAGATTTCTTATTGAAAAGTTCCATGTATTCATTTGATTTGGTGTAATTTTCTTGCGATTTTAATGCTTGTGCATATCTAAAATAGTATTCAGCATCAACTTCTTGATTAAGCGCAAACAAATCGCCATACCATTTTGAAGCTTTATCTAATTCGCCATTGAAATAGTAAGCGTTTCCTAATTTTTGAAATAAATCAACCGATTTATAACCTTTTTCGGCTACTTTTTCATAAATTTCGATGGCATCGATATAGGAATAAGTGTCGTATTTTTTATCCGCAGATTTTAATTTTCCCGATTGTCCAAAGGAAAAAAATGTGATTCCAATGATGAATAAAATGGTGTATCTTGTTTTCATAATCGTAATTTTAGAAGAATCTAGGTGCAGTTACTCGTGTTCTGTTAAAAAGTTCATAACGAAGGAATATTTCGTGCGAACCTGAATTGTATCGTGCTAATTTAGTAGTTTCTAAATCATATCCGTAGCCAATAAACCAAGAATCCGAAATTTGAAAGCCAGCTAAAGCACTTACGGCTGCATCCCATCTATAAGCTGCGCCCAGTGTTAATTTGTCAAACAATAGAAAATTTGCTGTTACATCAGCTTGAAGAGGAGCGCCTTCAACCATTTTTGTTAATAAGGCTGGTTTAAATTTTAAACTTGGACTTAATTCGAAAACATGTCCAGCTATAAAATAAAAGTGCATTTTTTCTTTTGTAATTTTCACATTATTATCATTATAACGATAGCTCTCAAAGAAATTTGGAACCGATAAACCTACATAGGTATTTTCTGAAAACAAATATAAACCCGCACCAACATTAGGCGAAAACTCAGTATCCACATTTTGAAATTGAGGATCTGTTGGATCATAAATGGTTAGTTTGTTCACATCTAAATTAAATAAATTAGCAGTTCCTTTCAAACCTAAAGATAGTTTATAATTTTCTGAAATTTGAATAAAATAAGCTAAATCTGCAGATATTTCGTTTTCAGATGTTGGTCCAATTTTATCATTTGTAAATGAAATTCCAGCTCCAAAATTTGAATCTCCTATTGGTGTATTTACAGTGAAATTGTTTGTAACTGGTGCACCTTCTAAGCCAACCCATTGATTTCTGTGTAAGAGAAATGCAGTCAAAGTTTCCCTTGAACCGGCATAAGCAGGATTTACATTTGCAGTATTATACATATACTGAGTGTATTGAGAATCTTGTTGTGAATAGCACAAAACATTTAAAATGAATGTACAAACTATGGTGATATAAGTTTTCATCTTGGTCATTTTTTTAGTTGCTATGTTTCTTAACGGTTAAGGTATAGATAGCCCGATTTGTCATGATTTTTATTTTCTTCATCTGTGTATTTCAAAATATAAAAATAAGTTCCATCTGGTAAAAGTTCGTTTTTATTGTAAGTATTTCTACCTTCTGATTTTCCTTTAAATGATTTCAGTGCATTATCATAACCTTGTTCGTCATAAACTAAAATTCCCCATCGATTATAAATTTCAACTGTATTGTTTGGATAACATTCAATTCCGTCAATTATCATAATATCATTTGAAAAATCATCGTTTGGTGAAACAGCGTTGTAAACTGTAATATCACAAGCTGCTAAAACCACACAATCATCGTTTACATTTAAGTAAACTTCAAATATCATTGGACAATCATTGTTTTCCTGACTAACAGTATATTGTAATGTATAATATCCTAAAGTTACATTTTCTGGATTAAAAATATTTCCTGATAATCCACCAGAAGATGTAATCTCAACCCAAGTTCCATCTGTAGGAATTGAATCGTCTAATATAGTAAATAAATCAATTGGGTCTTCTTCAATACAAATTGCGTAAGTAATTGCTTCAAAAGGATTTTCAACTGTTACATTAACAATTTGCGAGAAAGTTGCCTCATTTCCACAATTATCAGAAACCGTCCACACATGAGTAATTGTGTACTCATAAATTGAAATAGTGTTTGTAGTTTCGTTATGAATTACATCAAATACTCCAGAACAATTATCAATAAATTCAGGTGTTGGAGTTGGTGGGATTTCTGAACAAATTACATCAATTTCAGTATCTAATGGTGTAACAATTGTTGGTGCTGCTGTATCAGAAACCGTTATTGTTTGTGAATGAGTTACACTATTATTACAATCGTCTGTGGCTGTCCATGTTCTTATTATTACATATTGTCCAGCACAATTTGAATTACTAGTGTCAATACTATCTGCTACAGAAATAAATACATCATTATCACAATTATCAGAAGCCGTTAAAGTTTGCGCTTCAGGAATAGCATCACATGAAACACTAATATTTGCTGGTAATTCACTTGTGAAAGTAGGAGCAGTATTATCTTCAACAACAATAGTTTGAACTAAATTTGTTGCTAAACCACTACAATCTGTTAAGGTATATGTTCTTGTAACAATTAAAGGATTACCATTACAACCACTTCCGCCATTATTTGTTTCTGAAACAGTTACTGTAACTGTTCCACTACAATTATCAGTAACATCAGTTACTAAGTTAATATCCGCAACAGGTATTTCCGAAGTACATTGTAAATCTAAAATATCTGAAGGCGCAATTCCAGTTGGTGGAGTTGTATCGTCAACAGTGAAAGTATGTACCCAATTGTGCGTATTTCCTTCACAATCTGTAAAAGTATAAGTATACGTTACATTTCCTT
>Ga0075152_10002694_pt1 | contig 12562 bp, 10 predicted proteins | sample JI61114C2DNA_FD_70964 | JGI IMG/M metagenome (GOLD analysis project Ga0075152, IMG submission 70964) | Wastewater effluent complex algal communities from Wisconsin, to seasonally profile nutrient transformation and Carbon sequestration -... | ecosystem: Engineered > WWTP > Effluent > Algae...
CTACTTTTGTTATTCATGGAATGCCTGCAGATTTAACTGAAGAAAATGAAACTCAATTAATAGAAAATTTGTTAGAAGAGTTTAAGAATAGTGCTAAAAGTGAACAATTTGATAAACGCAAAAATGTAGCAAAAACGTTGGCTTATCAAACTGCCATAAAATATGGACAAACCTTAGATAAACCATCCATGCAGAATTTGATAGATGAATTATTTGCTTGCGAACAACCAACTGTCAATCCAAGTGGTTTAACTACATTTGTGCAATATGGTTTTGATGAAATTGAAAGAAAATTTGATAATTAGTTTTTACATTTCCAAAGTTTTAAATTTTGGAAATGTAAAAAATCAAAAAATAAAATATGAATGAACCTAGAAGATTTGGTGGCTTTTCGCAAATGACACCAATCGTAAAAAATATTATTGCAATTAATGTTGTGGTGTTTGTTGCATCCATGATTTATCCAGATTTAAATGATTTATTGGCAATGCATTATCCAACAAATGAATTGTTTAAACCATGGCAATTGTTTACGCACATGTTTATGCATGGTGGCATTTCACACATATTTTTTAATATGTTTGGTTTATACTCATTTGGTTCTATTTTAGAAAGAGTATTAGGTCCAAAAAGATTTATTACCTTATATTTTTTATCTGGTTTTGCTGCTATTGGTTTGCATCTATTGGTGGAAACGTATATCGTGTATTCACAAATAGGTGGTATAATTTTAGAACCAGATCTATTTTTAAACACAGAAGGAAAGCGATTGTTATACATGAGTGGTGAAGTAACAAATGAAGTGCTTCAATTTGTTACGAATAAAAAGTTGGCTTCTATTTATCTTTCAACATTGGTAGGTGCGAGTGGTGCTATATATGGTTTATTGGCTGGCTTTACTTATTTATTTCCAAATACAGAATTAATGTTAATGTTTATACCTGTGCCAATAAAAGCTAAATATTTGGTTCCCTTAGTTTTAATTGTTTATGATTTAGGATATGGAAGTTTAGGTGGTGGTGACAATGTTGCGCATTTTGCACATATTGGTGGTGCCATATTTGGCTTTTTATTAGTTTTTTATTGGAATAAAACCAACCGAAACTCTTTTTGGTAAACGTAAATTAAAATGTAAACGAATTTTTATTTTTATCTTACAACTTATAACTTACGACTCACAACTTTAATATGTACGGCAACACAATTTGGGACGATATAAAATGGCAATATAAATTTGGTTCAGATGTAATCAAATTAATATTGGTGAATGTTGGCGTGTTTGTAGTTGTTCAAATGTTATTTCTATTTAGTTTCTTAACGCAAAACAGTAATTTCGGCGACAGTATATTTTCTGCTTTTTCGTTGCATGCAAATCTGCATGTATTGCTGTATAAACCTTGGCAACTATTTACCTACATGTTTCTGCACGAAAAGTTTTGGCATATTTTATGGAATATGGTAGCGCTCTATTGGTTCGGAAATATTGTTGGTGATTTAATCGGAAAATCTAAAGTGATACCAATTTATATTTTAGGTGGTTTAGTTGGTGGCTTCTTCTATCTTACAGCATATAACTTATTGCCAGTTTTTGCAAATGACGTGAATATAGCAACTGCAATTGGCGCTTCGGCTGGTGTTACTGCAATTGTAATGGCTGCCACTACCATTTCACCAAACTATGAAATACGATTGTTTATGGTTTTGAATGTGAAATTAAAATGGCTAACAGCTGCATACATATTTGTTGATTTAATTAGCATACAATACGATAATCCAGGTGGACATATTGCGCATCTAGGTGGTTTTTTTATTGGCTGGTTGTATATTGTTTTATTGAGAAGTGGCACAGATATGGCAAAACCATTTCATGCAGTGCAAGATTTTATTACCAATTTGATTGCAAAAAAATCAAACTTAAAAGTAGCGTATAAAAATGAAAATAAACAAGCTTCCAGTCAAACAAGAAAACAAACAACTGCAAAACAAAATAATATTAACGTAAACAAGCAAGAGTATTTAGATACTATCTTAGATAAAATAAATAAATCGAGTTACGAAAGTTTATCACAAGAAGAAAAAGATTTTTTATTTAAAGTAAGTCAGGAAGACTAACGATAAATAATTGATAATAACCGATGCATAATGTGACCACTGACCAAAACCAACAATGAAATTTTTAAAATGGATATTTTCATTAACCACACGAACTGTAAACATTGTTGCAGTAGCATTTCTATTAATTAGCTTAAGTGCGTCTTACATCCATCCAACCAAATTTTTCTTGTTGCCATTTTTAGGAATGTGTTTGCCAGCTTTGCTGTTGATTAATTTGTTTTTTGCTATCGTTTGGGTTTTGCGCAAACGCGTTTTTGCTATGGTTTCCGTCATTGCTATTGCTGCATGTATGCCGCAAGTATTTCGTTTATTTGCTACAAACATTGGTGCTGGTGAAAAGCTCAAATCATCAGAAATAATAAAAATAATGAGTTATAACGTGCGCGATTTTGACTTGTATAATTGGAGTGAAAATAAAAATTCCAAACAAAAAATATTTCAGACCATAAAAGATAAAAATGCTGATGTAGTTTGTTTTCAAGAGTTCTATAATGATACGTCTAAAAGTTTTAACACCGTAAAACAACTACAAGATATTGGTTACAAATACTATTATTTTACGAAAGAATTAGTGCTTAGAAACACAGATGAATGGGGCATTGCCTTGTTCTCTAAGCGACCAATCGTAGATTCTGGAACCATTATGAAACAGAATTTTACAACAGGTTATGGCAAAAAACCATTTAAAGGAATTTATTGCGATATTAAATTTGACGATACCATTATTCGTTTTGTAAATGTGCATTTGCAATCTATTTATTTTGGAACAGAAGATTACGAAACAATCGAACAATTTAAAGAAACACAAGATTTGGATGAACGTGGTGCGAAAAATATTTTTGTAAAATTGCGGAAAGCATTTGAACGAAGAGCAAGACAAGCAGATGAGTTGAAAGCTTTCTTAAATAAACAAACTAAGCCAATTATACTGTGTGGCGATTTTAATGATTTGCCTAATTCGTATGTGTCCAATCATATTTCAAAAAACATGAAAGATGCGTTTCTAGAAACTGGTTTTGGAATAGGACATTCTTACAACGGTAAAATTCCATTTCTACGTATCGATTACATTTTGACCAATCCAAGTTTTGAGATTCAAAAATTTGAAATTGTCAACAATAAAATTTCCGATCATTTTCCGGTATACAGTGAAATTGGATTGGCTAAGAATGCAAATAAATAATTTTTACTGATTTACTTCAGGTCGCATTTGCGGAAAAAACAATACTTCCTGAATACTTGCATTATTCGTTAACAACATGGCTAATCTATCAATTCCAAAACCAATACCAGATGTTGGTGGCATTCCATATTCCAATGCGCGTAAAAAATCATGATCTATAAACATCGCTTCGTTGTCACCGCGTTCCATCAGCTTCACTTGTTCTTCAAATCGTTCGCGTTGGTCAATTGGATCATTCAATTCTGAATAAGCATTTGCTACTTCTTTGCCATTTATCATCAACTCAAAACGTTCAACCAAACCATCTTTGCTACGATGTTTTTTCGTTAACGGCGACATTTCAATTGGATAATCAATAATGAATGTTGGTTGAATATAATTATGTTCGCAACGTGCGCCAAAAATTTCATCAATCAATTTGCCTTTTCCCATAGAATTGTCAACTTCAATATGTAGCTGCTTACACACATCACGCAAGCCATCTTCATTCATTTCTGAGACATCAAAACCAGTGTATGTTTTTATAGCATCATATATAGAAATTCGTTTGTAAGGCGCTTTAAAATTGATGATATTTTCACCAACTTCTACAGCGGTTTTTCCATTGGTATCCATACAAGCTTTTTCTAAAAGTTGTTCCGTTGTTTCCATCATCCAGAAATAATCTTTGTACGCAACATAAAATTCCAACACCGTAAATTCTGGATTGTGCGTTCTGTCCATGCCTTCATTTCTGAAATTTCTGCTGAACTCATAAACCCAATCAAAACCACCGACAATCAGTCTTTTTAAATACAATTCATTCGCAATACGCAAATACAATGGAATATCTAATGCATTGTGATGTGTAGTAAATGGTCGAGCTGCTGCACCACCAGGAATACTTTGCAACACAGGCGTATCTACTTCTAACGCACCTTTTTCATTTAAAAATTCACGAATGGAATTCATTAATTTAGTTCGTTTAATGAATGTTTCTTTCACTTGTGGATTTACAATCAAATCAACATAACGCTGACGATAACGCAATTCTGGATCAGTGAATGCATCAAAAATATTACCATCATTATCTGTTTTTACAACAGGCAACGGACGTAATGATTTTCCTAATAAAACAAACTCAGTAGCATGCACTGAAATTTCGCCAACTTTTGTTTTAAACGCATAACCTTTGATGCCGATAAAATCGCCTAAGTCTAATAATTTTGAAAAAACTGCATCGTATAAAGTTTTGTCTTCCGTCGGACAAATATCATCTCTTCTTACATAGATTTGAATACGACCATCACCATCTTGTATTTCAGCAAACGTAGCTTTTCCTGCTGGTCGTGTTGCCATCAATCTGCCTGCAATGCAAACTTCCTGATAGTTCAAACGGTTTTTCGTGCCGTCTTCTAAAATTTCTTCGTTATAATTTTTCTTTATTTCAGATGATAAAACATTTACTGGATACAATGGCGCTGGATATGGATCAATGCCAAGTGCTTTGATCTTGTCTAATTTTTCGCGTCTGATTTGTTCTTGTTCGCTAAGTTGTTGCATAGTAAAAATTATTGAAGCGCAAAAATAAGGATTTTTTGCACAGTATTTATGAGTTAAAATCAATGTTTTAAAATAATTACCTTTACATAAACTATATAAACTATTTTTATTTTATTATTTTCGTTATCAGTGCTAAAAATTAAAATTATAACTATGCAATACGGAAGAATCCTTCTGCTATTTTTTACTGTGTGTTTTATGCATATGGTTTCTTTTTCAAAAGAAGATATTTTTAAACTTGGTAAATTATCTAAAGAAGAAATTGAATTAAAATTTTGCCCATATGATAGCACAGCTGGTGCTGTTGTTATAAAAGATATTGGAATGGTTGAATTTAAATTCAACAATAATAACTCAAGATTTGAATATACCTATACAAAAAAGACTAGAATTAAAATCTTTAATTCAAATCAATTGGAAAAAGCAAATCAGCAATTTTTTTTATATGTCGGAGAAAGTGATGAAGAATCTGTAAGTAAAATAAAAGGAACTACCTATAATTTTGAAAATGGGAAAACAATTGAATCTGAATTGTCAAAAGAAGCTGTTTTTAAAGATAAATATGATGACAAACATAAAGTGGTAAAATTTACTATGCCAAAAGTACAGGTAGGTTCTATTATAGAATTTGAATATTCGATAAATTCCAACTTTATTTATTCACTTCCAAATTGGAAATTCCAAAATGATATACCTGTTTTGAAAAGTAATTATTTTCTAGAGATACCTGAATTTTATACTTATAGAGTGAATGCTAAAGGATATGTTTATCTGAATAAAAAAATTCTTGATAGTAGAAATGTAACAGAATATATTAGTCAGAGAGTGTCAAATTTTGGTGGAACTACTACGAATTATTCAGGTAATTTAGAATTCTCAATGAATGCAACAAATTGGGAAGCCACTAATATGCCAGCAATTACAGAAGAACCATATGTTGCCTGTCTTGATAATTACATCTCTCAAATTGATTATGAAATAGCCAGTGTTAGAATTCCGAACTCAATAGAACAAAATTATACTACAACCTGGAAAGATGTAATTGCAAAATTACTTATTCACGAAAAAGTTGGTGGTCAGTTAAATAAAAACACACCATATCTAACTGATTTATTTCAGACGATATCAAAATCTTCTTTAACCAAAATGGAAAAATTAAATGCTGCTTATACAGCAATACAAAGTAAAATGTCATGGGACGAAATTAAAAGCAAATATGTAAACACCAACCTAAAAGATGCATTCAAAAATTCAAAAGGAAACTGCGCTGAAATCAATTTTATTTTATTGAGTCTGTTAAAAGATTTAGAAATTGAGTCGTATCCAGTAATGTTAAGTACACGTAATAACGGATTTACACCAAGTTATCCAACTGAAGACGGCTTTAATTATATTGTTGCATTAGCTAAGGTTGACGGAAAATCAATTTTATTAGATGCAACTCTAAAAAATGTGATGGCTGGTACTTTGCCGAGAAGATGTTTAAATGGCAAAGGGTTGATTTTAAATGAAAAAAATGTAGAATGGATTGATTTGATTTCAACCACAAATCAAAATACAATAACATCTATTGATGGAAAAATGGATGCATTTGGGAAAATAAAAGGTAAGATTAATGTGGTAAAGAAAGGATATGCTGCAATTGATTTAAGAGATGATATTTCGTCTGAAAAAGAAAATTATTTAAAAGAGTTAGAAAAAGAAAATCCAGGCTTAACCGTTACGTCAAACAACTTCCAAAATATTGATAGTTTAAATTTACCAACCAAAGAAATTTACGAATTTACCATGGATGGCGTTGCAGAAAAAAACAATGACAGAATTTATTTTTCGCCGGTAATAATTGATAAGCTTACTGAAAATCCTTTTCGATTAAAGAATAGAATATATCCAGTTGAATATCCATATCCATTTGAGTTAACTTATATTGCAAACATTGAGCTACCAGAAGGATTTAAAGTAGAAGAAAAACCAACAGACATTAATATGACTTTGCCTGAAAACAACGGCAAGTTTACATACATAATTAATGTTTTAAACGAAAAAGCAATACAAGTAAATTATAAGTTTTCTATTAAGAAAACAATATTTGCTGGAGATGAGTATGAATTAATTAGAGAGTTTTACACACAATTTATTAAAAAAATAGACGAGCAAGTCGTTTTGAAGAAGATATAAAACAGTATGTCATTTAAAAAAAAAATTGGGTTTTCAGGTTTTGTTTTGCTATTTAATTTCGTTGCTACAGCACATGCTCAAAATTTGGATCAGTCAAAACTAGATGCAATCATTCACTTAGATGAAATGAAGATTGATATTGTAAACAATCATCCTAAAATCTATATTCATAAAATTATTACTTTACTTAATAAAAATAAGAACGAGTTTGTTGATTTTGCAGTAAACTATGATAAGCAAACTTCTGTAAAATTTATAAATGGATTTATTTATGACAAGCAAGGCAAGGTTGTAAAAAAAATAAAACGCAGTGATTTGAAAGACCAATTAGATATGGCAGAGTTTGCTTCTGATGATCGGTTGATATATTATGAACCAATGCAGAATACAACCACGTTTCCTGTTACAGTTGAATATGAGTACGAAATCTCGCAAACGTTTTTGCTTAATCTTCCAGAGTGGAATCCAGTACCTGATTATAATGTTGAAGTGGTAAAATCAACTTTAGAAATCACTGCTGATGCAGAAAATTTAATTCGCTTTCATGAAATAAACAATCCACCTAAATTGATTAAAACGCAACAAAATAAATCAATTACCTTTAAATGGGTCCTCGAAAATTTTAAAGCCATCAACGAAGAAGATGAAGCTCCTGATATTGATAAAATTACACCAGGCATTTTATTTGCACCAGCCATAATTAATTATAACAATTCTCAAAATCAATTTTTAACATGGAATGATTTTGGAAAATGGATAAATAATCTGAACAAAGACAGAGATATTTTAACGGATGATATCAAACAAAAAATAATAGAAATTACAAAGGATAAAAACTCAGTATATGACAAAGCAAAAACAATTTATGAGTTTATGCAATCACAAACACGTTATGTTAGTATACAATTTGGAATTGGTGGTATCCAACCTATGCTGGCATCGAGTGTTTGTGCAAAAGGATATGGCGATTGCAAAGCACTCAGTAATTTATATGTAGCCATGTTAAAATCAATAGGTATCAATGCTTATTATACTTTGGTTTTAGCAGGCAGAAAAAAAAATATTGTAAAAGAATTTCCAGCCAATCAATTTAATCATGTTATAGTTTGTCTGCCAATAAATAACGATACCATTTGGACAGAGTGTACCAGTCAGAAAATACCTTTTGGCTATCTTGGAGACTTCACCGATAATCGTGATGTGTTGGTGGTAAGTGAAAAATCAATTATTGCTCATACTAAAAAATACGACTTCAATAATAATATCACGGTAACAAAAGCTGAAATAAATATTGATATAGATGGAAATTCGGCATTTGTTATAAATCAATCCTATCAAGGATTAAGTTCCGAAAAATTGGCGTCAATATATAATTATTATACACCTGTCGAACAAGCACAAAAAATTTCAGATTTTTTTTATTTTAAAAATATTCAGTTAGAAAATTTTCAATTTGAGATGGAAAAAGATTCTATGCAACGATTGAATTTATCGACTAAATTGAATTGCCGTGAATATGCATCTAAAACCAGCAATCGATTATTTATTCCTCTAAACCTTATTCATCCTTTTATTTACAAACACCATTCTGATACCAATAGAACTCAACTAATTGTGGAGCGCAGAAATTACACACAAATAGATACTGTATTTATTAAAATTCCAACCAATTATATAAACGAAACAAATGATTTTTCAACAATATTAATTTCTGAATTTGGTGAATTTAGTATAGCATTAAAAAAACAAGCCAACGATTTTTTATACATAAGAAAATTAATTTTAAAGAGCAACACATTTTCGCCTTCACAATATGTAAAACGATGTGCATTTTTTAAAGAAGTAGCATTAGCAGACGCACAACGCATGATATTAAAGAAACAACCTTAATTCCTTTAAAAAAATATCCTTATCCACCAAAACCGTTTTAATACCTAATTTCTTTGGTTCAATTAGATTTTCTGGTTTATCATCAAAAAAATAAGCAGTTGTGGCATCTATGTTTGCCAATTGTAAAACCCTTTCATAAATTTCCTTAGTTGGTTTTCGCAAACCCATTTTCTGCGAATAAAACTGATGTGTAAAAATTTCATCAAATACATTTTTACCAAAATGTTGCTGCAAATAATCTAAAATGAAATCTAAATGAATATCATTGGTATTGCTCAATAAAATTAAGGTGTAGGTTTGTTTTAGTTGATAAAGCAACTCAATACGATGCATTGGAATATCTAATAAAAGTGCATTCCATGCATTTTTAATTTCTGCATCAGAAATTGCAACATTCATCGCAACATCTTTTAATTGTAGAATAAAATCAGCAGATGAAATTTTTCCGGTTTCATAGTTATTAAAAAACAAGGTACTTTGTAATTCTTGAAGTTTTTTAGCATCAAAAAGAGTAAACATGTCATGTTTTTGCCAGATATCATCAGGTTTTAAATTGATAATCACATTTCCTAAATCAAAAATTAAAGTATCTTTTTTTTGCATGATATAGAATTTGTGTGTTTGATTTTAATAAAAAATGGTATATTTGCACTCCGAATAATCGGAGCAAAATTAACATTTAATCCATAAAATTAAGCGTTGGTTTTCGGTCCTATAGCTCAGTTGGTTAGAGCACCTGACTCATAATCAGGTGGTCCATGGTTCGAGCCCATGTGGGACCACTTCAATTAAAGTAGTTAAGAAATTAGCTACTTTTTTTGTTTTTACACGGTTATTTCACACTCAAATCTCAGCAAAGTTTCTCAGCAAACATCTCCGACTTCGATGCATTTAATAGCAAATTTGAAACTTGCATTTAACAACTATTATCTTACAAATACACCTTATTATGAGAATCTTACAACATTCCATACTAATTCTGTAATGCACTAAAACACGTCTTCTTTTATTTTTGTACTAATAAAATGAAGATTATGAAATACGAGACAACTAATACAGCACAGCGTTATTCTACCAAAATTAATATCAACGAGCCGCTCGATGTAAAAAATTGGGCACGCGAGTTTGAAATTTCTTCTACTATGCTTATGAATATCGTTGATATCGTCGGTACTTCTGCCAATACCATTCGTTTATACTTAATGAAAAAAAGATTCATGGACGCATGGTCTTAGCAGCATCTTTTATTTCACTCGCTTCGGATTGTCTTTTATAAAAGCGTCCCAGCCACTATACTTTTTGCCCGCTTTTGGAATGCCTATCATCGAAAAATGATGACAAACCGCGACTGCCAAACCGTCTGTTGCATCGAGTTGTTTTGGCAAAGCATCTGTTTTTAAAATATGACCAAGCATCGCAGCTACTTGCTCTTTTGCAGCGTTTCCATTTCCGGTAATACTTTGTTTTATTTTCTTCGGAGAATATTCTTGAATCGGAACTTTTTGCGATAGTGCAGCAGCAATGGCCATACCTTGCGCGCGTCCAAGTTTCAGCATCGATTGTACATTCTTTCCAAAAAAGGGTGCTTCAATGGCTAGTACTGTTGGTTTAAACGAAACAACAATTTCCAAAACCCTGTCATAGATACATTGCAATCTATCATAATGGTCATCAAACTTTTCGGTATGAATACTGCCAATGTCAATCAATTCCATCGTTAAACCATCTGATGAAATAATACCATAACCAGTAACCTGCGTGCCTGGGTCAATGCCTAAAATAATTTGTTTTGGATTTGCCACGTTGTAAAAATAGGTGTTCATTTGTTGTTTGCATATAAGAACTTCATTTTTTATCAATAAATAAAAAACTATCTTTGAAAATCTTTCATTCCAAATGACAAATTTCTTTCAAAATAAAACATTAAACACTATCATCAAGCTACTCATTTTTATTGGGTTGCTTATCGTATTATATAAGCAAATTTTCTACAACGAAAATCTTCAGAAAGTAATTACACATTTCAAAAACACCTTCAATGGTGAATATGGTTTATTAGTCTTAGTGTTTTTATTAATGCTATTAAATTGGACGATTGAAACGATAAAATGGAAATATTTAATCAATAAATGGCACGAATTATCCTGGTTAAAAGCAATTGAAGGCATTTTATTCGGTATCACTTTTTCTATGTTTACACCAAATAGAGTTGGTGAATTTGGTGGACGAGTTTGGGCACTAAATACAGATAGAATTACAGCCATAGTTTCCACATTAATTGGCAGTTATGCGCAAATTGTTGTCAATATTTGTTTTGGCGCAGCTGGTTTTTTGTGTTATACTTTCTACGAAGGCAAAAATGATAATTATTTAAATGGTGTTTTTATTTTCTTTTTTATATTGATTGCCTTGGCAACACATCTAACCTATTATAACCTGGATTTTGTAAGCACCAAATTTTCTAAAATAAAAAAACTTCAAAAGATTAGAAACTATATCGATGTTATTAATAAATACAGTCTAACAGATTTGCTAAAATTAGAGTTTTTATCATTGAGTCGATATTGCATTTATTGTCTCCAATTTATGTTGTTGCTTCGTTTTTTCGGTGTGCAAGTACCACTAACACTAGGTTTTGTGTTAATTAGTGCCATATTCTTTATACAAACCATCAATCCATTTTCAATAGATTTGTTGGATATTGGATTTCGCGGAAATGTCGCATTGTTCTTCCTAAAACCATATACAGACAATGATTTAGGCATTTTAGCGACAACTATAATGCTGTGGTTAATAAATTTAGTCTTTCCAGCTATAATTGGTGCTATTGCGGCACTGCAATTTAAATTTTTTAGAGAGGAATAATTTTTTATCTTTACATTCTAATAACATATACATATGGGCAACGAAACAGGTTTACTTGATGACGATATATTAAAAGCAGACGCGCAAACATATATTGCAGATGCCGTAAAAGGACATCCAAAACAATTAGCATTATTGTTTTTTACTGAAATGTGGGAACGGTTCTCATTCTATGGAATGCGTGCGTTATTGGTATTGTTTATGGTACATAATTTACATTATGCAGATGCGAAAGCGAATTTAATATATGGAACCTATACAGCGTTGGTTTATTTAATGCCTTTATTTGGTGGTATTGCCGCCGATAAATTTATTGGCTATCGCAAAGCAATTATTTTAGGAGGAATATTAATGGCAGCAGGTCATTTAATACTAGCAATTCCAACTGAATGGTCGTTTTTTGCAGGCATGGCATTTCTAATTTCTGGAAATGGATTCTTTAAGCCAAATATTTCTACAATGGTTGGTAAATTGTATGCACCTGGTGATTCAAGACGTGATGGCGCATTTTCAATCTTTTATATGGGTGTTAACTTAGGTGCTGCAATCGGTGGTTTGATTTGTGGTTACATTGGTCAGAAAATTAATTGGCATTATGGTTTTGGCTTGGCTGGTATATTTATGATTTTAGGTTTAATTACTTTCTTGTTTGGTCAAAAATCATTAGGTGAGATAGGTTTAACGCCAAAAGAAAATGAAGGAAAAGGCCCTGAAGTAGCCATGTCTAAACAACTAATTGTCTTAGCAGCATCATTAGTAATTATTCCAATTTTCATATTCTTATTTAAC
>Ga0075152_10002696_pt1 | contig 12561 bp, 20 predicted proteins | sample JI61114C2DNA_FD_70964 | JGI IMG/M metagenome (GOLD analysis project Ga0075152, IMG submission 70964) | Wastewater effluent complex algal communities from Wisconsin, to seasonally profile nutrient transformation and Carbon sequestration -... | ecosystem: Engineered > WWTP > Effluent > Algae...
ATCCTTGGTTTCGTGTTTGCGTTGCTGGTGGAGCTTCATGTTTTGAATTGGTATGTAAAGCAACGAGACAATAAGATTATAAATTGGAGTTGGCTGAAACTATCAACGCTTCTCGTAGACGAAGCCGTTGAACACGATCAGGTTGCTGTTTCGCTCCAATGTGGTTTCGATGAGCTGCCATACCCTGCTTTTGTACTCATAAGAAAGTCCGTGTCTCACCAGTATCTTGCAAGTGAGGGATTCAATGGAGTCGCCGTCGTACACTTCCAAACTATCGCTGCGGTCGACCAGTTTTAGATCAATGCTGAGGATAGGGTTCTTTTGAGACGGTTGCCATTTTTCGTTCTTGGTACCAGAAGTCGGTTTAACGTTGTCGTGGAGGTTTGCTGTGCTCTTTTTGTAGCCCTTAAAGAACTTGTGCCAGTTGTCAATATGGTTGGGATAGCCTCTCTCTTTGATAGTCTTCATGAGCAATCGCATTTCGTATCCCTCCTTTAGACGTTAAACTGACTTGTCCTCATGACGTACGGTCATGTGATGCTTGGACTTTACATACTTCGTGGACGCAGGTTTGAAGGTGCATTACTTGAGCTGCTTCAATTCCAGCTGCTAAGCAGTTGGCCTCAGGTTTTTGCACTTTTCGGTGATCGGCTTGTAACTTTCGTACAAGTGTTGGTTGCGGTCTTTGCGGGGATCTGACTCCTCTGTTTTGAGGGTGTCAAAACGATTTACTTTGGGGTGGAAGGTACAGCCATCGAGCTCTCTGTCTTCGTTAGCTTTCTTCTTTTGGCTCAGTTTCTACTCGCTCAGTCTCCTATTCAGCAGTAGATAGTCAGCGACGTCGATACTTGCTCGTAATGGATTTATGCTGGTTTCGTGTAGAGTAGTTCGGGCTTCTTGTAGCAGTTTGCTTCGTTTACTGAGCGCCATCGTTCGTGAATTGTTAAGAATAGCTGGTTGGAAGCTCGGTTCTTCAACCTCGAACGACAATCTTCTCGTTCGGTCGTTGGAAATCTTGTTCAGGTAGAGTTTGGAAAAGTGTTTACGAATACTCTTTCGGTCCTCCTCTTACAATGACCAATGGCTGACCGCCGCTGTCGAAAGCTCGCAACTCTGATCATGAACCTTGAGGTCGGGCAATTGGATGTTGCACAGCACTACTAAGAAACAGAACAAGTCGTCATGGACAACTCCGCCCTCCTGCTTCCTCGACAGCATATCATACACCCTTGACAATAGTTGGCGGTCTTCTTGGGACTCTTCCAAATTCACAAACGATAGGCAGCCTAGTATCTCACCCACCTTTTCCTATGTGAGAATTCTCGAACAGCCAGTCATCTTCAACGCTTGGTTGAACCTTCGAAGTAGGTGACTGTACGCAAGCTAATCTTTCTTGCACGGTCTCTTTGGGACCAATTCGCTTCCATTTCTCGAAATGCAATCGCCCTTCGAGAGCTCTCTTGAGGGTGGCTTGTTATCTTCCTTGCAGTTCTATTTGTTGGTTCCAGTACACTCCAACTGTTCACTGCACCGTTTGTGTTCGCCCTTCTCGGTAAAGCGGGTATGGATGCTTCCGATGCTTTGCTTGGCGCTCCTAATCTCAATCTTTTTCTTTCGAGGGGCATCAGTCTGCTTCTACTGTTCTTCCTGCCTGTTGAGTTCATCCAGCAAGTGAATTTCTACGCGTGCTCTCATTTCCCCGAACGTCCGTACATGCCCTTGCTCCATCAAGCTAGCCGTTGGTGATATTATATTAAGCAACCTCCTAATTCTGTGGATTGCGAGGGAGAGTTGCATATTAGAAACTGTCAGTTGTAGCTGTCGGGGTTGAAATTGGCTTCGATTCTACTGGAGAGATGGTTGTCCTATGAGAAGCTTTAATCCTCGTCATCTTACTCGTGGTTGCGCTGCTGGATTTGTTTTTCGAGCTTGCTGTACTTCTCCTTCTCCAGGAATAGAGTCAGTGTCTTCTTAAGCTCGTGGTTCTATCGACGGTATTCAGACAGTTCCTTCTAAAATTCACCGATGCGTGAGACTGAGCGGTCAAACTAAATCGATAGCTCGCTGCATTATTGTAGGGTGGTACTGGTTTAGCGCTTTAGATTTCTGCAACTCCTTTTCCTTATCGAACAGTTCGCGACGCAACTGCTGGTTTTATATGGAGAGCTGAGAACGGTCTGGTTCATCCAATTTGGTTGAATTGGTCCGGTGATCTTCGTCAAGCTTCTTTCCATACTCAGAACGGACAGCCGCAAGTTCATGATCCTTAATTCGATACTACAGTTAGAGCTATTGGTACCATTTCCGTCAGATGGATGACATGCTATTCCTTCTCCTTCAACAGTTGCTCCAGTTCAGCGACCCGACGTTGGCTGGTTTGCAACTGTGATCGCTGGTTGTCCATTTGGTCGATATTCCTCCTATCATCTGCATTACTAAACAGCAACCTTTGATCTGCCTGTATGCACGTTCTAGTTTATCTGTCAGCTCCTTCTCCTTGAGCTTGCACTGTTGCTTGTATTCGTGAAAGGTCTCCTCGATCTATTTGTTCAGCCGTTCTAAATGACTCCGCTCTTTAAGCAATTGTCCTCGACTCTTGTCGGATTCGCCACTTCGTTTCTGTAGGTTCTCAATTTCGATGAGGGCTTTGTCCAGCTCATAGAGCAACCTTCCGTTCTCCTTCTCTTTAAGTTCGTACTGAATAACTGTTGGCAGCATACCTTCGCTACGCTTTCGTCAAGCATCTCTTTCAGCTTGCCGTACTTTTACACGTAGGGTTTGTACTTCTGCAGTTCGCGGTTTTCGGTTTGTAGTCGCTGCATCTATGAGTCCTTCTTCAGAAATTCGTCTTTGAGATTGTGCACTCTCAAACGTTAGCGACGTATGCGCTCCACCTCTTCTTTTTCTGCTTTCAGCTCCTTCATGATTTCATCGGTGAAGCCGTAACCCCGATCCGAGGCATCTGCGCTCATGAGTGGAGAATTTTTGCTATTCATCATCATCCGACTGTTTGATTTGAATGCGAATATAAAGTAACGAGATTGATAAGCATTGACACTCAAGAGGTTTAAGGGAAAGGTAGAGCCGCCATAAAATCACTCAATGGATCACTGACTCATCTGTTTTTCCTTGAGCATCATTTCCTCCTACATGATCTCCTCGATGAGCTTGAGCTCATCCCTACGATTGTTTATTCTCACCATCTCAACGCTCTCTTTTCGTTCGATGTTGGTCTCGAACTATTCGAAGCGTTTGAGCAGCTTATCTAAAGCAGGTGGATCAAACCGCTTTTCGAGTATCAGTTCTGCCAAGTCGAAGACCTCCTGCTTGGTCTGCTTCAAGAAGTTGACGAAATACTTGTCGCGTTCGTTGAGCTTTTTTACCCTTTATTGCTCATGGCGGAGGTTTTCTCGAAGTTCCTCCACTTCGTCGGTCATTTCCTTGACCATCTACGTAAGAAATACGGTACCTTATGATGCCGAAACTCCAGCAGGCCTTGGATTTTGTCGTTACGATGTTGCTGGGTTCTCACCATATCATCACCGCGAGGTTAAGTAGGCAGATGTTGTGTGGAGTTCTTTCCAGCAGACTTTCTAACTACCTTTGAGAAGGTATCTGGGTAGTGTTCTGATAGCTTTGCCACAATGTTGAGTACTTCGGCACCATTCAGATCAATATTTTGGTCCTTCTTGATCTCTGAATAGTGGTGCTTGACGATCTGCGTAAACTTGTCGAGAAGCTGTTTGGCGTTGGCTGATTGGTATATCTGTGAGACTAGAGTAAACCACTCCTCAAGAGGAGCAGTGACTCCGCTGAGTTACTCCTTCTTGCGCGGATTAAGAACGCCACTTAGAATGGTCTTGCGCGTTTTCAAGTACATCTCTGCTGTCTGATGCGGCACATCTGGCGCTATTAACATCTGCAGCACATACTTGCACTCGAAATCCTTCTCAGAAAAGAACTTGATGGTATAGATATAGTTCATCAGCTTCTTCCTCACAAATTTCTGCACTAACTGAAGCGGGTACGTAGTAATGGATAGCCGTCATCAGTAGCCGTTTGTGCTGTTGGGAGAACATATGCCTTTCCACGAGGTAGGCAGATGCGACCATAGCGCTCCGCAATCTTTCCTGCCGAAGGACTGCCCCTTCACTGGGCTTAGCCTCCTTAAGCCATTCCTTGCAGACATCCTTCTACTTGCTCAGCAGCACCTCATCGCACTCCTTCAGCAGCTGGTCTGGACTATCTGTCATTATTGATAGCAGTTATAACTCAGCGCACAGTAGAGAAAGGTTGATGCACAAATCACCGAGATCATATGTTGCTGTTGTTAACGATCCAACTGACATCCAACCGCGACAAGTTCATCACATCTGCGTAAGACAGCAATTACTTTGAGTACGATTGTACCGTTCTATCTTTTAGAGTTCGCTGGCTTGCTGACGGCGATGCTGGCGCAAAATGTTTTCGAACTTCAGCTCGAGTTTATGCTGTTGCTTGTCGTACATGAGTTGCTGCTCAGCCCGACCACTGAGGATTCTTTTGGTCAAGGCGGCGTACTATTTTCGGTGCCGCTCGTCGAGTTGGTTGCGCATATTCCTGGCCTTTGCCATAAATTATTCGCGGCCCTTCGACATCAGATCTTTTTGGACTTTCTGTAGAGATTTATGCACTTTCTTGGCCTAACTGTACTTCTCTTGGCTTGCTAGGCGCTGTTCGGTTCTCTTCAGCGATACAAGATCCTTTGAAAATGGTGTTTAGTGGTGTTGCAACTCCATCAACGCCTGCTCAAACTGATATTCGTCTTACTGCTTCTTACGCTCACATTCTTGCAACATTGCATTACATTTCTGCTCGTATACACCACATATATCGCTCCAAACAGAGTCCATCTCATCCAGCTATTTTTGCCGAGCCCTCATAATCTCCTTCTCCTCCTCTCGAAACTTCCTACGGATGATCTTCATGTTGCGTTGCTAAATCTCTTCCTTTAGGTGCTGCAACCTTCGCTTGCATTTCGAAGCTCTGCCGTACTCGCTGCGACTCTCACATATCTTCTGCTGCCTCAACAAATCCTCCCTGCATTGAGAATGAAAAGTACACGTAATCCTCGATTGACAAGTCACCCTATTCCTACTGTTTTGCTGCCCGCTGCGGCTGCCGATGACGTTTTTAACTTTGTGGTCGCTGCCTTTCCTGTGGTCGCTTCTTCGCGGTCGTGCGATCGTGCTGCAGTTGATCTTCCTCGGTAAGTTTTGGTTCCATCTGTTCAAGTTCACTGCTCATTTTATTGATAAAATAATTGCTGAGCCACCATCAATAAGTTCACTTGGTGAAGAAGTAGCCGAGCTTGTTGCGGCTGTAGCCTGGGTTGGTCTCGCGTGAGTGGTAATCGTTGTAGACAGGCGGTGTCACCACTTAGCAGTAGCGGGTGATCTGTAGGTTCTTCTATCGTAGGAGCTTCATGTCCTTTAGCTTCAGGATTGATTAGACGAGTTCTGGACGCTTGGTTAAAACTGATTCCTCGTTGGAGAGGTCTTTGAGGATGTTATTGGTGCGACGACCAGCCTTCAGAGTCTCCCTCAGGAGATCCTGGTTGCTATTGGTCCGAGACATCTTTAAAGTTCGCGATTTGAACGAGCATAGGCTACTGTTGTGGGTCAGACGATGGCAGGACTGTTGCTCCACAGATCGAAAGTGCGAGGAAGCAGTCAGTTGATTTTCCTTCTGCATTATTCTTCGAATTATAATGGAAGAAACCAGTGTATCTACAATCACAGCATTATCAGGTCGTCTGGCTCTTCAAGTGGAAGGTCGCCTGGATGGCCAGCAGCCGAAGCTGCCAACCCTGTTAACTGCGCCAGCAACAGATCATGATTACGGTCTACATATGAAAGCTGCCCCTCATTAAAGAACTCGCGGGAGTGGACCTTTACAAAGCATGTCCACAATGGCGGCATGGACCAATGCCAGCTCAGGTTGTAGACTGGGAAGTAGCAAGCACGCGGTCTATCTTGGGTCGGTTTTGAAAGATTAGCATCGCTGCCATCAGCAACGGTAGCCTCAACGAACAATGCGAGTGCCATGATTAAGCTGAGACTTAGCCAGAATGCCAAATAGGCCCAGTACTGAGGAAGTGCAAACTCATTGCTCTCTCTCAGGTACATATTGATCATGTAGAGAAGCAGGATGGTCGTGGGTGCCATTTTGATTGAGGTTCTTGTTCGGAACAGCAGTATGCTGAGTTCTTCGATAATGCACACCATAATGAAGGAAGTGTAGTTGGCTCGGAATTCGTAGAGCCCAAACAAGTAGGGCATGACGAAGTGCAAGAAGCCTTGGATGCCGACGAAGAGAAGATATGAGAGTCCCACAAATGCGACCATCAGATATTTATCCAGTATGCCGTGACGAGGATTGCCTCGAAGCAGGTTGAGATGCTCATTGAGGGGGTTGTTGATGAACGTAGTTACCTCAGACCAGCCGCACCTTCTGAAGAGTTCGACGAAGGGAATCAGCAAGGCGTTGACGAAGATGTTGAATAGAGTGACCATAACACCGCAAAAGGTACTGATAAAGATGGTCATTGCGAAAGCGTTGATGAGATTCAGCAGCTTCTTGAATATTCCCACAAACCAGCCGTGGGGCTGTTAACTCTTCATATCAAAGATGTAGTTGCTGGCGGTGTAGTCCCTTATGTTGAACTTGCTGATGTTCCTCGTCTGAATTTATTCGGCCAGTTGATCAAGCACAACCGCTTCCGAGCCGAACCACCAAAATGCAGAGGAGCCTGCTATCTTCCCCAACGCCAAAGTTATGTAAATTATCTGCACCTTCCTGCTCTTCTTCACTGCTTCCGACACATACTCCAGGGCTGAGTCTTCAAACAAGCGCAGTTCTGGCTGCCCATTCATACTTGACTCATTCTCAGCGATAAGGCAATCGGTCTCCTGGTATACCTGCTATGATCTGTTGCTAACAAGTTCTATTCGCAAAAGCTGGTCCCTACCAAGCAGGGAGTTGTTCTCTGGCTTGTACCGCTCCATGTAATTGTCCATGCAGCGTTTGAGGTAGTCCGTGTTGCGATTGATTGCGTAGTGCATTCTGACCCCGGTGAACAGCACCACTATGATGAGGGAAGTGGCAAGCACTATCGACAGAAGCCATCGGAGCTTCCCGATGGCGAATTTGTAGATGAGGAACTGCTGCCTTTCGAATTACATAATGATATTCTAACAAGTATCACTCGAACAAGGAGGGTTAACGGACCAGCTTGCTCTTGTCAATGAAGGGTTGTTTGACATCCAACAGAGGGTTGTGGTATTTCAGTCGGGAACGGTAATTACGCTTTGTTTTCTGCTTTTCCTGCAGAATACGATCGATTCGACAATAGGCATTCTTTAGTTGGGTGGTGTCCAATTGGGAAGGGTGGTTGTGGTCCTGTTGCAGTGATGTCTTAAGCCGACGGTCTCGATACCGGTTTAGTAGAGTTTCACGGTATCTGATGACAGTCATTGCATCAGCAACCTCGTGCTGGCTGGCCACTATGGGAAGTTCAGTGTCAAGTTAGTACACCGTTCTCACCTTTTCGAGTGAGTGCCCATTAAACAGATATAGGTGCTTGTAGCCTTCGTGGTAGGGGTCGGCCAGCATTCTTCTGACTTGGCTATCCAAGTCACAGAGCACCCTGTGCAGCTGATATTCAAGCACCTCACTTTCAGGCAGAACATAGTAATCGAGTAGCCGACATATTTCCTCCATACGGTTGCTATCCCGAAATTCCAAGACTTTTTTGAGCAGATCCCGGACAGTTTTGTTGGTCTGAAATCCAAGTTAGGCGTGGGGAATGAACGAACCCGAGTTGTTTTCATGTCGGCTTTGTAGTGCTTTTGGAATGAACTCGCTCAATGCCCTAAACTGCTCCATGGTCATTTGTTCCAACTTTAATTCGCACTTCAAAAAGCATCCGAAGATGTATTTGCGCAGATCGAGTTCCACCTGCATCTTTATTGGACAGTCCAAGCGGTCATAAAGTAACACCTTCACGTAAAGGCGAGGAGGTGAGGGTAACGGTTGCTAAAAGCTCACTGTCTTCAAGTTGCTGGTGTTGTGGTGGATTATGCTCTCGTCTTCACTTGGCTGAGTCTTCGTTAGCTAAGTGGATAATCGAACATGCTGAACCGCGGGGGATGTGGCAACTCTTCGACTTTGCCTTTGACTGCGCTGTCGAGTTTGGATAGCCCAGTCAGGTATACACTCCATATTCGCCTTTCGCAAGTACTTGTATGTGAAGTCCACTCCGAACGGTTGTGGCAACTGAACAAACTCGCGATGTAACTTGCAGGTGGTATTGTCAGCACTGTGATCTGCCCGTTCCCTTTCCGCAAAGTAGCGATGGTTGTGGTAGAAGGTGCTATTGTGGATGTCCTTCTGATAGAAGGGCTGGCGTCTGCGCATCAGCGACATATAATAATTTTATGCTGAGGCATAAAAAATAGCCCCAAACGATAGGTTGTGCAGGATAAGATCCCCAAATCCTGAAACTGTCAGCAATTTAGTCCAGAAATATACAGTGTTTGAGACACGAAGATAAGTCTGCGGGAAGTATGTTTCAGGAATCGCTATATTAACGAGCAACGCTAGCAGCTGTTGGTTCTCGTAGTCTCAATCTAAAGTATTATGTCCTTTAAAGCCTAACTTGGGACAACCGACCGTGCATGAACTCGATGACTTCTCTGGACCAATATATATATTGTTCGGGTAGCTTCTTTTTTTCGATAAATGGGATGCGTTCTCACTCCGGCACCTAGGCAAGTGCCCATACAGTTGGCTAAGGAACCGCTGGCTCGCGCTAAGGATTACAACTTACTGCAGCAGCCTTCACTTCTCGGTCAAAGCTCGTTGATTGTCTACCAACAACCCAAACAGAAGATGGTCATGCCGATGCAAGTTCTGCAGCCAATTCAGAATAGCCACAACATGCAGCCCACTGGCTACAAATACACTGTCATGGCTCCCCAAGCAAGCAACATCCAGCAAATGGTGGTGGTCAACGATTCACAGCAAAAACCTTCAACGATAATTGCAAGGTTAGGCAGTCTGAGTGACAGGCCGTCTGCTGGCAGAGACAACCCCAAGGATGTCTCTCTAAAACTGTTTGGCGAGGAGGCTCTCAAGGAAAATCGGGGAGCTCGGTGATATTCCCCTACTGAATATTTAACACAAAGGTGCGCCTATCAATAGAAGATACCCTGCAACCAGTACTGCACCTTATCGTACCAGCGTGCTCGCCAATTGTCCAGGCTTTGGTTGATGAGACTATATAGTATTTGGCCGTACTTTTGGCAGTGCTACCCGAGATCTTACGCACGCGGATCAAACCGCTGCTCGAGTTCATCGATAGCGACGGAACCTTTCTGGAAGCAAGGCATGCTCTCTCCGTGGCTAGAATACATCATTTTCACGAGCGTTATGATCTCGTCCTTATATTTCAAGCAGGCCCTGAACCCTCTTTCAAAGAGACTTCTGAATTCCATGAACTGCAATGAGTTGGCACCTCCGAGCACCTCAACATAGTTCCCCATCAGCTTGAAAGGACAGTTCTTTTCCAGCTCAATACCTTTTCCGGGTGCGTTGGAGAGGAAGAATCCAAAATCAATGTGCACAATATAGCCGTCTCGGTGCAGCAGAATGTTATCGTTATGGCGATCCTTCACCTGCAGGAAGTAGGTAACTAGCGAGTACGCTGCCAAGCTATGGCAGAATTTGTTCTTAGCCTATTCGTGCCTGGACTTGAAGTAGTACTTGAAGAACTGCTTGAGCGTAGGAATGTTCTCCCTGAGCATGTTCTTGAGTATGCGACCCATGGACGAGGTGTCAGTGACCATTTACAAAATGCCACTGTCAGGCCCCAACGAGATCACCTCGTAGGGACGCAACAGCAAGTCAATATTCTCACGCTTGAAGATTGAGTAAAACTGGTTGATCAGTTGCATGGCGAACTGTTCTACATCAACTCATGATCTACCTTGCTTGAGGTTGTCTCCTGTCTTGACCATGACGTTCACCAACTTCCAAGTCTTGAAGTTACGGTAGATGGAACGCTTGCGGATTTATTCCTAAATTTCGCTGAAAGGGGTATCGAAGAACCGGTCGATGTAACCTTCCTTGCTTTCGGTTAGGCCGTTGTGTCGCATACTCAGGTGCGGGGATTCTTAGGGTTCATGAAGCACTACATTTTTACCCTCGTCCAGCCCAGAGTTGCTGTTGTCGCTACGGACGCCATCAGTATGTGAGCCTTCTTAGATGTCAGAAAGACCAAGTGCGTGGTCAGTACCCAATCTGTTTTCCAGATTGCCTTCATTAAAAGAACGAGCGTTCTGTTTTCTATCTATAACACTGTAGGATATTCTGGGAATGACGTGGGCCCGCTCGGGATCGTGTATCGTACTACGCTGGTCCTTCGACCTCCGCCAGGCGTTCTTCTATTCCTTTCTTTCTTCAACAGTCTTGAGGCGGGTAAGTCGAAGAGAATTTTAATCCTAGCTTAACACTGCTGCATACTCTAATAATGGTGAGAGGCTTGGAGATTGTTCGATTGAGCAGCATTGCCTTCCGACCAGCCTTTCTCTTGTCCTTGGTTGTTTGAATCTTGGACTCCTCCACCTTGAGGAACTCTTCTTCTTCTCGGAAAATTTCGATGTAGATGCTGTAAGGTGATCGCTCTTTCGTGGAGAACACCCGTGCATGGTCTACATCAATACTCAAAATCGTGTAGTGTCGCAGTGAGTGTCTGAAGAACGGGATGTAGACAGCTGAAGGCAGTTTCCTATTGATATCCCGAATCGAATTCTTCAAACCGACGATTTTGGGGTTGCAGCTGGCTAGATCGTTGCCCACCTTGATCAAGTCAAACCAGAAGGAAGGTGTCGACATGAACCCATTATCGGAGTAGTTCTTGATGTGCACATTACGAACTGGCTAGCCTGAACACTCGTCTTCTTCGATGGTGCCGTACTTCTCGGCAGCCTCGATTTCTCTGGTGGTAGGTTCCACGGGCTCAATGGGTATATTGGAACATCTTGCTAGCTCCAACCCACACAGTTTGGATTCCTTGTAGATTTCCATCCGTGGCAGAAACAGATCCTAAATGAACGATTGAATCTCCGGGATGTCGAAATCCCCCACCTTCGAAATCGAATTCAGGTAGAAGTAGCAGCAATGCGAGAACAGGTAGTGCAGCTAGCAGCCACGCATGATGAACTCCACGAGATCCTCATCGTCCAGGTCAATTTGGAAGGCCAGAAACGTGATCAGTTGCGGAATGTAATATTCGATGTCGTCGCGGGTTATGGCACCTTCCACTGGGTTCAGCCGTTTGCATTTCAGGCTCTCGAAGATGTCGTTATGATTATGCTTGCCCTACTTGTACAGCTAATGTAGCAGCTGCACTGTAGGCAGAGTAAGCATTTAGTTCTGACCATCGAATTCGCGTAAGGACTTCGTAAAGGCAGGGCATACCGACGACGGTGTTTCGATGTCCATGTAGATAAGTCGGCGGCGATTGCGTTCGATTTTCGATAGCTCGCCTTGGTTGTTCTGCGGTTAGTGATTGGCATACTCGGCAGCGGTCGACACAGGGAACACAGAATGCACGTTGGGTGCAACCTACGGTTTAACTGAGAGGCAGTACTGTAGCTCTTCGGGATGGGGATGTTGATACCTCGGTCGGTTTACTTCATTACCCTTTCAATTATTAATTCGGATCAGCAAGCATGCACAAAGTCTAACATGCTGAACCAGAGAGTTTGGAGACGCCGGCATTAACCAACAAAGAAGTACCACTTTCAGCCAATACGTTAATTCTATTAACCAGCCAGCTATTGTCCCGCAACAGAAACGAGACATCACTGTCATTATGACGCCATCAATTGGAAATTGCAAAACCCTAACTCAATGCCAAGGAATTTCAACATGAGTGTAGCTGGCCAATAGCTTTCCCTACCGCCCATATTTATCATTATACGTTCTCCCGCGCAACAATGAGGTAGCATCGCTTGTCAACTCAGCCGTGTCTTCTTCAAGAGGGATGTCATGCGGTTCACTGATCCCAACAAACCCACTGCAAAGAAGCAAGCCTAAGCCAACAGTAGGCCCATCAAGATCAATGAATAGCCGATTGACCCGAATAAACCAATCAAACCGATGAACTGGACGTCGCAGCTCAGCATTGGCTGTGGACAACTAGGCAAAAAGGCACGCCGTTCGATCCTAGAATTGCCTGAGTTGGAGGATCTCAGCAGCGATGAGGACAAACCGACAAAAGATGTCAAGCCGGATGGTAAACCCACTGCAGCTAATATCACTGGTTCGTCAATCCTGTCTAAGATACAACCAATGAACACTCTGCCAGCATAGCCAGTTAGCAAGGTTGATGCTCCCAATAAAGCTTCCCCCTCGAAATCAAATGAAGTCAAACGAACCGATGAGCAGCCGACATCAGCTTCCAAGGCAGAGTCCTCACCGTAGAAGAAGTAGCCTGCGGCAGCCACTGGCAAGAAG
>Ga0075152_10002698_pt1 | contig 12559 bp, 19 predicted proteins | sample JI61114C2DNA_FD_70964 | JGI IMG/M metagenome (GOLD analysis project Ga0075152, IMG submission 70964) | Wastewater effluent complex algal communities from Wisconsin, to seasonally profile nutrient transformation and Carbon sequestration -... | ecosystem: Engineered > WWTP > Effluent > Algae...
ATATTGAACGTGAACCTTGCTTCTGAACTCATGATATTATGATAGCCATAGAACTGTCTGTTTCTGAATTTATAAGACTGCTAATATCTTAAGATTGCTTTGATTTGATGCTGGTGCTATCACTTGGAGGCACTTGGAGCAGGCGACGACTTAAAGGCAGTGTTGAAGAGGTAGGAGCCTCCGATGCACTTAAGTTGGGTTCTGAGCACCAAAAATGGTAGCACGATATCGATTCTGAGCTGAGTTAAACCAAGCAGTTACGCTATCGTCGACGTTCTCCATAAGGAACTTGAACACCTGAAAGAGAGGGTACTTCGGGTTGTTGGGTTCCTTCCAGCTTGCCATGTTGAAATCATTTGAGAGTTCCTCCAGAAGCTCGCCGAAGTTAGGCGATTCCTCGCTCAACTGACCAATACCGAGACTTTCGAAGAACTTATCCACGTTTTCAGGTGCACGGAATTTCAAGTTAAGTTTCGCTGTATTCAGAAGTGTCAGCAGCATGACCACCATGAAGCCTGGATCTGAGACATCGGTCATTGTCTACAGTAGTTTTCGCAAGTTCTTGACCAAGCCTGCATTGGTTTCGATTTTGAAGGTAGCGTTAAAGCCTTGAGAAATCCACTTTACGAATTTCATCGTGCTGAAGGCTTCGGTGATGGAACCTCTCAGCTTAGCTGAACCACTCACCTTAAGGCTGAACTCTTTTCCAAGACTGTTGATTACTTGATTCACATTCTCCATCGGTTCTTCGACCGGTGTGTTTCCAATGCGTGGATTCAACAGTATTGTGAGGGTATTGCCGGTCACCACACTCTCAATGTGGAACAGGCTGAAGATTTCAAACATTACAGTTCCTTAGGCTGATTCCTTTTTGAAGATATCGAGCATTTCGTCCACTTTGGTTTTCCCCTCTGCTGCATTCTTTGTGTCGAAGCTGAATAGGATGGTGATCCCCTTGTTGCTCAAATTGGGCACCTGCTTCTTGAGAAGTTCGAACGTAGTCGTGTAGAGTTCCCCCATCAAACATGCCTATAAACTAACTTCGATGTTAGCAGCCTCATCTCCCAAACCGACAGAAATTTCATAGGAGCTGAGCTCGCCTGTGTACTATTCCTGAGTGATACCACTTCTACCTTCAGCTTGACGTTGGACTTCGTGAGCTTTTCATTGGCCTGGTGGATTAGCTTGAGCGCCTTAAACTTCAATGCAACGACTTTCTTGAGCTTCCCCTTGTGACCAAACTTCCACCAATACTCAAATTCAGGGTAGCTAATCTTGCCGTCGTTGTTGGTATCCATGTCCTTCAGCATCTTTGCCAACTCCTTCTCGGTCACGGTCTCGCCCATCTACGTGATAACTGATCGCAGTTCGGTGAGCTCGATGGTGCCGCTGTTGTCCTTGTCGAAGCTCTTGAACACAGTTTGAAGGTCCTTGCCGGATATGACGGGTGTAGCTTCAGCCTCCATTATAGATAATAAAACGCCTGGCTATGGGCGCAACTGTATTATCACTGTGGTAGTCGAACCAACGATCAAACTTCCCTTCTGTTATGTTTAAGTTAAGCAATGTTTAACAAGCACGGCGGGTATGTGTTGGATGGTAAACCGCCCATCCGACCGAGGGTGCAACAGGTGGTTCAAGTCAGTTATCTCCACCCAAAGTCATATCATATGGCCGTCGAAAAACGGACTGAGCCAACGGTGTGTCGACACGTCCGAATGGGATCGAATTCTGCACTGTTGATTCCGAATTCGGAGCAGCTAACGCAAAACTACTCACCAGTTACTCTCCACACGCAATTGAGCTCCGGCTGGCAGGCAGTCCGCAGCAGGTCGATCAATCCCACTGACAAACACACTGTACCTCAGCACTTGAAAGGCAATGTAGTTTGGACGGAGGTACCTCGTTGCCCAAACAGCAATCGCAATTCGTCGCCCTACCGTCCAGAGCCCAGAAGATTATAATCACAAATAATGGGAGGGAGCTGCATCAGCAAGCCCAACAGCAAGGGCAAACCCCACCACCACAGACCCAATAAAGTCGAGCAAGCGCCCATTCGAGAGGAACCGACAGTGATTGCGCCCGAACCAACGCGTAGCTACCATCTTACATCAAACCTGCTGGATTCGGATGACTAGCAAAGCCGATAAAGTGAGGGTTAAGTGGCGAGCCAGTCTACCAGCATCCCTGAAGAGAGTTGGCTGGGTGTGATGGATCGCATCAATCTTGGCTACTACCCCTTCAGCGAGGATAGCTACAGCAGACACTTGTAGAAGATTCTTGAGGCGGTGAGGTTAGGTCACCGCGTGCGTTGGCATAAGTAGCTCGACTAAGTCGTTCGGCTGCCACAGGAACAGCTGCTGCCGCGTCTGCTCTAGCTTCGTGTACCCCTTCCTCCCATATATAGACTAGTAATTTTTTAAATGGTATGCCTTTACGATTGTTGTTGGGCTGGTAGCAGCACCCGAACTCGAGCTCTTTCACCAGAAACTAAATCTCATCAAGGAAATCGCCGAGCTGCTCCGCAAGAATATCAAGTAGGAACGTTGTCGAGGCGGTAGACCCGCAGTTCAAACTCCTAGCAGCTACACCACCCAGCAGCTGAGGAGGGGAATTAGATTGGGCGACCTCGCAGTTCGAATGTTGAGCTATTCCGACTATGCTGAGTTGAAGAAGACTGCAGCTGCCGAATCAACTACCTTCTACAAACTGTGCGATTTAAGGCAAGTGAAACTTGAAGTCGTAGCGATCTATCGCGGCTGCTACTTTCATGTGACGCTGGCTAGAACCAAACCCCAGCTTTCCGGATAATATAACCTCAAAGCGCCTTCAAAGTACGCCATCGTGAGGATTTCCACGAACAGCTAAGAACCACTGCAATACGAATTCACACAGGAGGATGGACCCAAGGTCGTTCGAGCCTTCGAAGAGAAATATCCAGATTTTACTCAAGCTGAAAAGTGGAGAAAACCTTTGTACAACGGTGTATTCCTAAGTAAATCAAATTCTACTCTGCAATAAACCCAAGCACTGAATACTCGAGCCTGTAAACTCTCAACATTTGTTGGTGGTGGGCCTCTCAACGGCGATATTTACTTTATCGCCAAACGACGGATAGTTTCGGCCAGCAAATCAGTCTTGGAAGAATTTGATCGGAACAAACACTTGATTCAGACTCATCGGATGCTCGATGACGCGTGTAGCAGACTGGGACTGACTATCTTCGATGTGCTGAGGCTGAGGGATGAGAGCAAGCTCAGGGCAATAATGGTTACATCAGCCTTGGTGCAAGCGCTGAGATACCTATGCATGGACGACCTCAACTACGACTACAACGATGAGTTATATAGACTGACCAAGGAGCTTCTCTCATTCGAAATGACCCAACTCAAAGAGAAGATATTTCTTTACCTCAACCTCGAACTCTTGTTTGCTGACGACCACGACAACCGCGAGACTGCATAGGAGATACTAACGAGCTCGCATTGGTATCCCGTTGAATTCTTTGAGGCACTTTACCATGAATTCGGAGTAGAACTCGATAGTCTGGTATTAAAACTCAAGAAGGACTCGACCTACCTGACTTACAATATGTCTGAGTTCCGACCTGGTAGCCTTGACTACAACATGCAGTTTCGGCAGTCAATAGGGCTGCGGGATATCGTGCTCATGCTGCTGCTGAAGTGTACGAGGGAGTACAAAGAGTCAACTGGAATCATCGTGGAAAACAGGTCTGTACGTTTGGGGTTTTTCCCGTAGCGACCAAAACTGAGTGTCCCATCCCTTCAAGTTCTCGATGCTTGGTGCCAGGACACTGAATTGGCAATCGGCAAAACGCGATCAGTCGATGGGGAAGAAGCAGTAGTTCTCATCCCCTACATTATCAAGTTGACTGTGGAGATAATCCTCAAACTTCCCTGCCAACAAACCCAACGTAAGACTGAAAGACTATTCAATGTCCTGGCCCACTGCAGTCCAGAGCTAATAATTAGTGTTATGAGCCTGATGGCACTATCAAGCGAAGTATATGACAAGATCATCAGCTAGCAGTACTATATCCGAACATTGGCATTGATGCACCGTGTCTATTCCGAACCCAGAGCACGAAACAACCTGTATCATCCTTGGGAGGTGTTCCTGACTGCTCGTCTACTCAACATGAAGAGAATGGCCGGCAAGGAATATGAAGTGGAATATCTTTCTGACCTTATGGACTGCATGATGGACAACCCAGTGAGCGAGAGACCACACAACCCCAAAAGTCCAGCACCAAATGCATACCCCTTTCCGACTATCGTTGAAGAAAACTCCAAGCCTCTAGCCATATCTCTCGCTGATTTGCTAGAATGGATCCTCAGCAACATCCCTGCTGCATCATACAGCGATATCCTCTTTCGAAAGTCAGACGTGTCAAAAAATGACCTTAACCGATCAAATCTGAGTACGGAATCAAGATCCACTGCTTCGAGGAAAGACAAGCCACTACACTAGTACCTTGAGCGCAACGAAGCGACAATCAGTAAGGAAACATACCTTGGTGTTATCGTCATGGGAAACGGTAGAAGGCACATTTCGTTGTACTGGCCACTAAAGAATCTCATCGTTCACAAGGTAGCTTGTGGAATATCTCACACGATCGTTTCCACTCTCGATGGACTTTATGGATGGGGAGAAAATGAATCAGGGCAGCTTGGTGAGCTTCCCGGTGGACACATTCGAAAAATATTCAATCTCAATGCTGTCGTATCAAAGCTTAGCTGTGGGAGCGAGCATAGCTGTGCAATAATTAGCGGTCGGCTCCATATGTGGGGCCCAAAAGAAGGTGGGATAGTCGGAGGTGATGGTTACGCCTTTGACGATGTGGAATGTGGAGGGCTTCATTGCGTTGCCTTAAAGGACGGTTAAGTATATAGTTGGGGGCGTGGGGAGGGAGGTCAATTAGGGCATCCTCTCAATATTCTAGAAACAAAACAAGGTGCTGAGAGCACGGAGTACTTTCTTAGTCAGCCGCGAAAGATAAAGGGGCTGAGTCGAATCAAAAAGGTCGCTTGTGGAGACGCACATACCCTTGCATTAACTGAAGAAGGTAAAGTATACGTGTTTGGCTTCTCCTATCAAGGACAATTGGGCCTTGGATTAACAGGCTAAAGCTAAATTTTCCAGATCTTTGAGCCTGTCCGACTGGACTTCTTCAGTAGTATCAAGATCACAGACCTTGCTGCCGGTTCCACCTACTCAGTCTTCGTCAGTGAGCGCAGGGAAATTTTTAGTTGTGGACTGAACGACTTCCATCAAATAGGCATCGACAGAGCTGTGACAGTAGTAGAAAAGCGGAAGGACCGCCGCAACGAGAAGTACAAGAAGCAACGCCATGGTCAGTTGGAGTTCGCGATACCGAACAAGCTCGACTACTTCTCAGACAGCTTCGATGTCAAGCGGTTGGTTTGTGGGTAGAACCACACCATGGCTTGTGTGGACTACAGCGGGCAGCAACTGTATGTTGGCTGGGGAATGAATAAGCACCAGCAATTGGGCTTGGAGTACTGCGTTAGCACAACCCCGCGAACCATCGCCAATCTACAGCGCGTACCAATCACAGAGGTAGCTTGATCACTTACTGTAGATCTGCTGTGGCAACACTTTCACGCTCGCCCTCACCGGCAACCCCGGTGATCGAATTTCGCTGCGCAAGCTGATCAGCGATGGCACTGCAGCTTTGGCGCTATGGACTTTTAAGCGGTTATGATTTTATTAATAATAACTAATGCTTGGGTGAGTGGCGTAGGGGTGGAGTCTCTAGAGATTCTCCGGATGGAGAATGTCCTTCGATGGCGCGAGCATGCACGCCATCGGGCAGGCAGCCCCGAAAGTGGGCGAACCGCGTGAGCTGTTCGTCCCGAAGGCCTGCTAGCGAAGAGCGGCATGGCAGCTCGGAAGTGACCATGGGGCCTCCTCGTATATCACCGTTTAATTAATTAATAAAGTTGCGACAAGTTTGCGATAATGCTGGGGCATTTTTCTCAGTCTGCCGGAATTTTTGTGGGGCGGAGAGACCTCCGGAGGCAGCCGATGCGGTGCCGAGTCGCTTTATAAAATATTGATATTTAAATATTAATTTTCCCTCTCAAGGACGTCTTAAATGGATGGCGTAAATTTCAATTTTACCATTATTAAGTTGCCTCAAATTTCTGAGTCCCATGGCTTCCAAGGGCAAAGGTAAAGGAAAGGGTAAGGCGATGAAGTTCGACCTCTAACCCCAGAAGAAGGTCATCGCGCAGCATGAAGGCGCCCTGGATGCTAACTTCTTCGTAGACGCGTAGATCGAGAAAGGCAAATGGCATAAAGCAAGAATCCTCGAGTGCCGTCTCGCCAAAGGTAACTACAGCCGAATGGAATAAATCTTCATAGATTTTTCCTCATTATTCGATTTTGTAAACTTATTATAGATTACGACACCACAAAGAAGAAGGTCTAGGGCAGCTACGAGTACTACGTGCACTACGAGGGCATCAACCGTCGCATGGACGAATGGATTTCCTACTCTCGCATTCGAAAGGTACTCCCATCGGTGATTCAGACCGACCAACGCATCAATGATGAGGAGACCAAGGTCAAGAAAGCCAAGAAAAATACTGGGGAGAAGTAACACTCCGAGAACAGCGAGCATGAAGGAATGAATGCTGCCGCTCTCATCGCCCATCAGGAAGTGACCAAGGTGAAGACAATCGACCGCATTGAGCTTGGCAAATTCCGCTGTGGCACATGGTACTATAGCCCGTACCCAACCTTCTACCATAACATTGAGTGCCTGTTCATCTGCGAGTTCTGCTTGAGCTTCTATGCCGTCGAAAATGAATTGAAACGGCATAGCTAGAAATGCCCATTGTTCCATCCTCCTGGCGATGAAATCTACCGGGACGAGTAGAACAAGATCGCAATGTTCGAGGTCGACGGTCTGAAGAATCCAGTGTACTGTGAGAACCTATGCTACTTGTCAAAGTTATACCTCGATCATAAGAATCTTTACTGGGATATGACGCCATTCCTCTTCTTCGTTCTCTGCGAGTTCGATGATAAGGAGTACCACATTACTGGCTATTTCTCCAAAGTACGATCCAAAGATATGTAGGAAAAAGAATCGCAAAATGGCTACAACCTTTCATGCATCCTCGTGTTGCCGTTCTACCAGCGCAAGGGCTATGGTAAGTTCCTCATCAGCTTCAGCTATGAGTTATCGTTGAAGGAGGGCAAGCTGGGATCACCAGAACGACCATTATCAGATCTAGGTCGTGCTAGTTACCTCTCGTGGTGGACTCAGAGACTGATCGAGTACATGCGCAAGTATCAAGGCCAGAGCTACAGTGTTCAAGATATTTCCAAGTAAACCGGAATAACAGAAGTCGACTTATTCTGGACGATGGAGCAGCAGGGCCTTATCCGCTACCATCAGAACCAGTCGTACGTATGTACTGATTCCGATTACCTCAACGAGCTGTTCAAGAAGGCTGGACAGTTGGGTAAACCACTGAAGCCTGAAAACATCCGGTGGGTGCCGTTCCGCTACCGCTGGGAAAACGGTATCCCCAACTCCATCTGACCGTTCGTATGCTACCTCAAAATCATTATCAAAAGGTATTCCAGTCACCGAATAATCTTGCTCATGCCGTTTGAGGTGATGTTCCCACCGGTGTTTTTAGCCAGTTCGTAGACAGGGTTCGGGTTCTCGATTTTTCCAGAACCCATTTCGAAGAACATCGCCGAAAACATTTCGTAAGTCATAAGCTCTGCCCCGAAGGTTTGCTTGAGGTACACTGCCTTCATTTCTGCCTCGTTGAATGTGCAGCCCAGTTTGTCCAGACCATCCTTAAAGCGTTTGTAATCAATGACCCCGCGATCCTCAAGATCGAAGTACCGGAAAGCTCGCTTGCTGGCGTTCCCCTCATCGAACTTTACGTAAGTTTTGTCTCTGATCTTTTCGTACATGTTCAACTGCACCTCTCGGATACGCTGGTTGGTCACTAGGTGTTCATCGATGCCGAACGTATGTATCACTAGGTCGATGAAGTACTAAATAAGAATTTATTGGTACCTCCTCCCTTTCCTGGGGAATACAGGCGTTCACATCGAAGAAGTACTCAAAGAATTCCTGCTCCGTAAGTGATGTACCGTTACTTGATCTTCTTACAATGGCCTCTTCGAATTCTTTAAACAGTAGTTCACCCTCCTTGGTGCGGGTTCGATGATGTGGGTGCTTATCGGGTCGAAAGGCGTTAAGAACGGTGGAGAGGGAAACTAGCCCACCCTCAGAGAGTTGTTCAAAAGCATGCTGAATTGTAGCCAACCTCTTTTCTGATATGTCCTTCCTGATGAACTGGATGAACTCCACGTAGTTGATATCTATCTTGAACGGTGATGTACCTCGATTCTCGAGCCGATAGTGATCACCGATGGACCTGAGTTCCTGCGTGGTGAGGAACACCCCACAGGAATTGAGAAACAGATTGAACACTCCCTCATTCATAAAGCCAGTCGACTGTGGATCGAACTTGGCTGACTGCAGATAGCACTGCTCCAGGTCGAGCACCTTCCTGCCGAACAGCTGGAACTTGAACTTGTTGGAAATCTTCTTGAGACGGTTGATCCAATCCATTCTGCGGTTATACTTATTAATAACTGTTCGCTGGTGGATTTAGACGGAGGTGAGCATTGATGATGGGGGTAAAGAGTTGCTCATCCGAATATATTGATTAATGGAGAAGGCACCGCCAACATACAAACTTGCATACTCGAAGTGCCAGCGCGGTAGCCTGCATGATGGCGAATCGCTAAACTTTGTCTGCCTCAACCAAGGGTGTGCCTCCAAAAGTCTGATCTGTCCGATCTGCAAAAGTGAGGAGCATGTTGATCACGAGGTGCGTCCATTCAAATTCTACGTGGAGGACTTATGGAAACGGTTCTCAGGTGAGCGAAACAACGACCTCAATGATCAGCTGAACTAACTAGACCGCCGTCGTGACGAATACTTGCTGGCCATCGAGGATGTTGTAAAGGATCTATCGGAGCAATTTCGCAAGCTCGAAACTATTGTCATTGGGCGCTTCGAAACAATGAAGAGCGAACTTCTAGAAGAAGTACTCATCGCCTGTTAGTTAGGAATGCCTACGCAATCAGTTCGACAATTTCTACGAAGCAATCTCTCGGGAAGGACACCCCTAAGTGCATATGTTGGTCCAGCAGTTCCTCCCGAAGAAGCCACAACCGGAAATCCCCAAACCCGATAGGATTCGTGATCTGATGGTAGTGCTTCACAAGAGCCTACAGGATACCGTCAAGTACTACGAAGTGCAGACTTCTGATAACAAGCCTGAGCAGCAACTGGAAAGCCGTACCAACCCGTTCAACATTCAACACTCACCCTCCTTGGTGGTCTTGAATAATATGTTAGTGCCAAAGACCGATGAGTATACTCTGGTGCTCTTCGGTAACAAAATTACTCCTGAAAACCATAAACTGAAACTCAGACTGAAGAGCGCAGCACCTAAACTGACACTGGGAGTGATAACTCTCAACGACTTTAATGAGATGAAGTTTGTATGGAACCCCTCCAATACGAATAACAAGATCTATTGGATCAACTCTGAGGGGAAGCACATGAACGCCAACTATAACTGTATGACAGTACTCAACCAGAACGACAGCATCGACCTGTCCCTTAAGAAGGGTCAGTTCGTCATCAACAATAAGAAGGCTAAGAGCTACTCAACCTTCCTCGTTAAGGCAATCCCCGGCCAGGATTGGTACTTCTTCCTGGCACTCGATAAGCAAACCCAGGTCGAAATAGCATCCCAGAAGAAGTGACCCACTGTTCATATTACGGAGGTCAGTTGCGGCTCTTGCTTCCTGGCGACGATACGTTTGCCTTGCTCTTGAATTGACCTTTGAAGGCCAGCAGTTCCTTTTCATGCTGAGCCGTTAGCTCTTTTTTCACGTTGAGGTACTTCTGTGTTATCCTGAATTAGTCAACGGTGGTACCTCTATTGTTAAACGTTGCGGTCCTTCGCCTGTTCATCTCGGCTTGTCGACACTCGCTTCTTCAGCGCCAGCATTTCATTTGCTTATTTGGCTTTTAGCTGATTTATTGCGGTTTGGATCTTATTGGCACGCGCGTTCAGCCAGTTCTCGTTTTCCTCCTTGTCCATGGCGGTGATCTTGGTCTGTACCTTGTGGGCCTCCACATAGTTCTTTTGCTTAGCCATATGCTCCTCCATCTTCTTCAGGTTCAGAAGCTCGGACGATTCCTTGTATTTTAGGGGAATAGTCTTCTCGAGCTCTTGTCGGAGAGCCTACTGGTCCTGCCGGTGCTTTGTTTCCATCTCACCCTACAATTGACTACAGAGATACCTCGCACTTCTTCGCTTCATCGGTGAGTTCCTGGGCCTTTTTGTCCCAGAACTGGTTGAACTGGTTCATCTCATCATTGTGTGCCTTTTCCACTTCATAGCGTTCTCGGCGATGCCTCTCCTCCATGTCGTTTTCCTTGCGCTTTTCAAGCTCTTTCTTGGAGTGTGCCACTTTAAGGCGAAGGGATTCAGCATCCACATACTTTCCGGTGCGCTCCATAGCTATCTGCTGGTCGAGCAACCCAAAAATGAACTCTTCGAGCAGATCAATACCGTCTGGTAGCTCAATTTTCACGGGTGAAGTTGCACTATCCTCCATCGATATAAATTTATTTGGTGGCATGGTCAGTCCTTACCAATTAGGACGAATAAAGTACTTCCGTGGCAGACTGGAATGTTCGCGGGAAAACAACGCTAATAGGCAGAAATTAATGACAAATTCAAACAATCCAACCAAATCCTTTCAGCTAGTCGATAAATTTTCTTCCCTATTGTTCCAATGTAGAAACAGAAGAAGTCAACTGCGAAGGTTGATGCTAAATCCCAAAAAAAGCTATCGAGGAATGCACCGTAAGGGTCCTCGATGAAGAATGCCAACCAGTTTCTGCACTTCATCAGCAACCCAGCCATCAATGGCAATGATCTCGAATGGGTAGCACATACTGCTAAAAAAGGCTTTAGGACTTCGCAGGAATCATCCGAAAGTTAATCTTGAGAACATCCCGAACAGGGCGTTCGCGGTGGCTTATAAGACTCTGAAATCGAGTGGGGTACTGGCAACACCATTTAGAATAAGCACACGAGTGCAGACCTGCTTCCCGGTATAAACGTAGTGACCTACGCGGACTGTCTAAGTACGCTGAAACCAGCGAGCAGTCTAATAAACTTCGAGGCGAGTCTTCGCGAGTCTGCATTAAAATAAGGCAACACCCAGCAGAAGTGGTGCAGCCTTCCCAAGGTCGAACGTCACGAGCGACCTCTCCTGTTGAAGCAAGTACCCCTTGCCTATGATTCAGAGTAGCATAAAGAAGATGAATGCAGTAGAGAAGTAATTGGCAGAGGATACCCTATGCAACTACCCAAAGTACAACGAGAAGGTTGTTCAACTGCGAAACTTCAACCAAGTCAAGCACATGGTCACAGCCGATCTCAACCTCAGTAACTTGGGCTGGCAAACTTCATTGCGTTCTTGATGATCTTTTCCCAATGGAATAAGTGGAAGAATTATCACAGTTACTGGTTAAAGTGCGCGGGGATTGTTCGACCTCTTGCATGTGATAATGTCGACGAATCGTGGTCTTCCTCCCGGGTAATGCTGGTGCGTGTTCTGACCTGCTTGCTTCGGGTGGAAACTGGAGGCCGTATATATGCTGGTCGTTTGAAGTGGCCAAGGTTCATGAAGCTGTTGTCTGAAGCCTCGGACGACCGCTCTTTGGCTGAGTAGTTGTTCTTCCGCAGCACCTTTCGGCTGATGGCTCGGCTGTTCTGTTATGTGGTCAACTGCTCCCGTACCTGCACAACAAACTTGTCGTAGCAATGCTGGCATATCTCCACCTCGTTATAGTTGAGTAGGAACAGTCTGCGATTACGATTGGGCATCAAACTATTATCGGTGACCACTTCATTGACCACTTCAACGGATCGCACTTTGAGCCTGTTGCGTATCTGTAGATTGTGGATTCGGTTGCGAGTGATTCTGCGCGCTTGAGTTTTATCGAAGACATCGCGGCAAGTGGAGCACTGGAAACAGTTGCTGATCTACTACGATTTTTTCTAAGTAGATTTCTTTTCGGTAGACTCAGCAACACTTCTGTCACCTGTGCAGTAGGTGTCACTGATAGTGTGTAGGTGCTATCTGTTGGTCTGGTGCTCTGATGCTGGATGCTGAATCTTGATCCGATAGTTGTTGTAGTGTTTGGTACGCTGCCGAGGGCATTGAGTTTTGATTCCGTAGACAGCCACTAATAGAGGCACAGGGAAATTCTTATCCTTGACAAATAATAGATTCATTTCTCGAATACGTTACTCATCCAACGATCTCTCCAGGGTCAAAGATAGTGAGAGCGATACATCGGCAATGTATTGCTTTGTTGCCGCCGAAGGTACGTACTACTCGTCAGTATTTGGATACTCCACACTCACCAGTTACTCGCGTTAAC
>Ga0075152_10002699_pt1 | contig 12556 bp, 11 predicted proteins | sample JI61114C2DNA_FD_70964 | JGI IMG/M metagenome (GOLD analysis project Ga0075152, IMG submission 70964) | Wastewater effluent complex algal communities from Wisconsin, to seasonally profile nutrient transformation and Carbon sequestration -... | ecosystem: Engineered > WWTP > Effluent > Algae...
AACGGCGAAGCCGGGGCCAAGGAAGCCGGCAAAATGCGCGCCGAGGGCAAGGAGTACATCGTAAAAGATGGCGATGTACTAAACTTCCTCTTCAACGTGTAAACAAAACATCGGATTCCGGTGGATTTCACCGGACAGGGAAAACCCCGTACTGCAGTGCGCATGCGGGGTTTTTTGTTCCTTGCTGATCCGCGCCGATCCGTTGCAAGCCGGGTATAAACCGGGTACGCTACCGGGTATGGAGTCAAAACCGGGTATCAATTAACCGGGTACGGCTCGAACCCTGGAGAACAGGCCATGCTGACCGATACCCAATGCCGCACCGCCAAGCCCAAGGACAAGCCTTACAAGCTGTCAGACGGCAAGGGGCTGTATCTGGAAATAAAACCCAACGGGGTGAAAGCGTGGCGTTACCGCTTCGAGTTGCACGAAGGCGATGTCACCAAGGAAAGCATCTTTGCCATCGGCGACTACGCCATTGCACCAAGCGGTGAAACACCGGAAGAGGGGCAGGCAAGGCGGGGTGGTCGGCGATTTACTCTGGCCGAGGCGCGGGATGAACGCATCAAGGCGCGGTCGCTGGTCAAGCAGGGAATCAACCCGGTGCACAACCGGCAGCTTGAGCGCATCAAGCGCGAACAAGAAAGCGCCACAACATTCGAGGCCGTAGCGCAGGAATGGCTGGCCTTGAAAGACTGGGAAGAAATCACCAAAAAGCGGCGGCTGGATATGCTCACCCGCGTGGTCTTTCCGAAGATCGGATCGCTGCCGGTCAAGAGTATCACCCCGGCCCACATACTGGACGTGATGAACACGGCGGCAAAGAAAAACGGCTTGACCGTTGCGGCGGAAGCCAAGCGCACGATGTCTGGGGTCTTTGAATTGGCGGTATCCACTCTGCGGGCAGGGTCCGACCCGGTCTATCCGGTGCGCAAGGCATTGCCAGCCAACAAGACCCAGCACAAGCGTCCTCTCGATTCCGCCGAGATTGGTCAGTTGCTGCGCGACGTGGAAGGGCATGGCGGTCGCCATGAAACCATCACCGCGTTTCGCCTGATGTGGCTGACCCTCTGCCGCCCAAGCGAAGCGGTTGAGGCGCGGTGGGATGAATTCGATCTTGATGCGGCGGTCTGGCGGATTCCGGCGGAGCGGATGAAAAAGCGCAAGGAACATGCGATGCCGCTGCCCACGCAAGCCGTCGAAATGCTGCGGGCGCTGCATGGCCTCACCGGACGCCATGCTCATCTATTCCCGCACCGTGATGACCGGACGAAACCGATGGTCGGTGCTTCATTGCGCACCATGCTCAACGCTCTGGGTTGGGGGAAGAAGTACAGCCCGCATGCCACCCGAACCACTGGCAGCACGCGGCTGAATGAGTTGGGGTTTTCTTCGGACTGGATCGAGCGACAGTTGGCCCATGCCGAACCAAATGCCGTGCGGCGAACCTACAATCACGCCGAATACTTGGGTGACCGCGCCAAGATGATGCAGCAATGGGCTGACATGCTGGATACGTGGAAGAAGGGCGACGATAACGTGACGCCGATCAAGAAAGTGGCGGCATGACGGTTTGCCGCACCTAGCCCGAGGTTAATCCCCAAGGGCGAAAACCGGGAAACCCTTGCCCGGCTGGAGCGGCATCTCTTACAGGGGCGATGCGTGAAGGGGCGCGTGATGTTTTCATCCAAGCATGCAATTTGGAAATTCGCCTATACCGGAGATGAGCTAGATGACTGGCTACCCTATGCCGAGGATTTGGTGCGGCAGTGGTCGGTTCAGAATAAAGACGAGATAAAGTTTGACTCGTTTCAAATCACTCTTGCGACCTTATTGTTGAAGGATGATTTGTTGCCAGCCCCGGCAAGAGCAGCATTCGCAGATGCCGTGTGGGATGCCATGGGCGATGCCATTGAGAGAAAGTACACACTCAAAAGTTTGCACATTCACCCACCTAAGTCCGGCATGAAAAAAATGATCCTACATGAACTAGGATTCATCATGCTATCGGTGAGCGAGATCATCCGAAGTGGAAAAACAGCTACCCAAGCATATCAAGCAGTGGCCGATAAATGCTTCAAATCGCCTGAAACGATAAGGCGAGTTTACGAGAGACAAATTAAGAAAAGGAAGAAACCCGGGGAGATCAAAAAATGATTTCCCCGGAGACTAGCATTTACTGAAAAAGGAGGATGCACCATCCCAACTTGGACAAGGATGGCTGCAAATGTACAAACTCCCCGAAACCGGTTTTCTTCGTTTGCCGGATGTAATCGGCGAAGAAGAAATCACCGAAGATCAAGCCGCTGCAAATCGCGAATACAACAAGCGTGCCGAGGCCGACGCCATCAAGAATGGCTGCCTTGATAAGAACGGCAAGCCCGTCTATGCCCGTCGGCCAACGACGGCAAGGCCAGCCACCCAAGCGATCATTCCCGTCAAAAAGTCCTGCTGGTGGGATGGCGTCCGTTCAGGACGCTTCCCCAAGCCGGTGAAACTTGGCCGCTGCACCATGTGGCGAGTTGAGGACATCAAAACCCTTATTGCGTCAGCCTAGGGGGCGGCGATGACCACAAAAACAAAGGGCCGGAACGGTGGCGACCGTCCGACCCAAAAGACTTCTGATAACAATAATTCTACCGGAATCGACCCGCTTGCGGGATGGTTCAGTCTCGCGAAATTGAGCCGCTTCAACCGCCAGCAAAAGCGCGGATGGCAGAGAGGTGCGCGGCGATGATGAACGACATTGACCGAATCCGTGAAGCCCTCCAATTCATCCCTACCAGCGGGCATGACGAGCGGTTTCGCATCGGATGCATGGTGAAGTCAGAACTAGGCGACACCGGCCGCGATCTATGGGACGAATGGCGGGATGGGCGTGGCGACGATGAGGCTGCATCAGTCTGGAAGAGTATCAGCGAAACCGGGGCGCTGAAGATCGGCACCCTTTTCCATGAAGCCAAAGCGAACGGTTGGCGTGATGATGGCCGCTACCAGAAGCCGACACCTCAAGAGCTTGCCGAGCGGCGACGCATTGCGGCGGAACGGGCAGCGAAAGAGGAAGCCGAGATAGCCCGCGAACGTGCTGACACGGCGAAGAAAGCGGCGGCGATCCTGAAGGCGGCAACCGAAGCGAAAGCCGATCATCCCTACCTTTCGCGCAAGCGTGTGTCACCCGTGGTAACTCTGCGAGAGATTGACGCGGGCGCGGCGGCGGAGATCTTGGGCTATCCCCCGAAGTCGGGCGGCGATCAACTGGCCGGGCGCTTGCTGGTGGTTCCAGTCAAGCAAGGCGATGGCATATCAACGCTGGAACTGATTGATGAATCAGGACGCAAGGCGGCACTTGCCGGGCGCGGTAGCAAGGTGGGCGGGTATTGGGCAACCGAACGCCTGCCCGATGGCGATGGTAACGGCTTAACCCTGCTAATAGGTGAAGGCGTAGCGACCGAGCTATCGGCATCGCAAGCAACCGGACACCCTGCCATTGCGGCTCTATCGGCGGGCAACCTGCCAACGGTGGCAAAGGCGATGCGCGAACGCTACCCAGCGGCGGTGATAGTGATTTTGGCTGATCTGGTAAAAACAACCGGCGCACCTGATCCCAATGCAATCGAAGCGGCACGATCGATCGGCGGCAAGCTGGCAATCCCCGATTTTGGCACCGACCGCGATCCAGGGATGACTGACTTCAATGACATGGCGCAACTATGCAGCGAGGAACCCGTAGCGCAAGCTTTAGCGAACGCCAACGTCCCGGAATGGGCGGAGGTTCAAGCTGACAAAGGGGGCGCGCCAGCGGGCGATGCTGACAGCATCGGCTGGCCTGATCCGCAGCCGATGACTGCCAAGACCGAACCCGAGCCTTACCCGGTTGAAGCCTTGCCCGATACCGTGCGGGCGGCGGTCGAGGAAGTGACGGGATTTGTCAAAGCCCCGCCGCCGATGGTGGCATCCTCTGCGTTAGCGGCGCTATCGCTGGCGATCCAAGCCCATACCGATGCGAAGCGTGCAGAAAAGCTGCATGGCCCGGTCGGGCTGTTCTTGCTGACCATCGCCGATAGTGGCGAACGGAAATCGACCTGTGACGGATTCTTTACCCGGTCAATTCGTGACTACGAGGAAGCCGAGGCAGAAGCTGCCAAGCCCGTGCTGAAAAACTACCGGGCCAAATTCGATGCATGGGAGGCCAAGCGGGGCGGCATCAAGGAATTGATACGCCAATTGGCCAAGGGTGGCAAGCCAACGCATAGTGCGGAATTAGAGTTGCGCAACCTTGAGCACGAGAAACCCGATGAACCTCGCGTGCCAAGGCTAACCTTCGCCGATGCGACGCCGGAAGCTCTAGCCTATAGCCTAGCAACGGAGTGGCCTTCAGGCGGGATTATTTCTGCGGAGGGCGGGATTGTGTTCGGTTCACACGGCATGGGCGGCGATTCGGTCATGCGCAATTTGGCGACTCTGAATCAGCTGTGGGATGGCACCAGCCTGACCATTGATCGCAAATCATCCGAGTCATTCACGGTACGCGGCGCACGTCTGACCGTAGCCCTACAGGTACAGGAGCCGACCTTGCGGGCCTTCTTCGACAAGTCGGGCGCATTGGCACGCGGCACGGGCTTTCTGGCGCGTTTCCTGATTGCCTGGCCGGAATCGACCCAAGGCTATCGACCCTTCACCGAAGCCCCGGAGAACTGGCCCGCCCTGGCGGCATTCAACCGGCGCATTCTGGAGGTATTGAACCAGCCGGTGCCGATGGATGACGACGGCGCGTTGGTTCCGCCGATGTTGCCCTTGTCGCCAGAAGCTAAAACGGCATGGATCAACTATCACGATGCTATCGAGAGCGAACTGGCCAGCGGCGGCGAGTTGTACGACGTGCGCGACGTCGCCAGTAAATCGGCCGACAACGCGGTACGACTGGCCGCCCTGTTCCATGTATTCGAGGGTGGGGGCGGGGCGATTGGTGCGGAGGCGTTTGAGCGGGCCAGTTGCATCACGGCATGGCATCTATCCGAGGCCCGGCGCTTCTTCGGCGAACTGGCCTTGCCGGTAGAGATGGCGAATGCGGCCCGGCTGGATAGATGGCTGCTCGACTATTGCCGACGAGAGCGTACGCGCATGATCGGCAAGCGTTATGTTCGCCAGCATGGGCCGATTCGTGACGGTGTAACGCTTGATGCAGCTATCCGTGAGCTTACTGAGCATGACCGCCTGCGCGTCGTCAAAGACGGCAAGCGGATAACGCTGCAGATCAATCCGGCGCTGATCGAGGTCGCAGCATGAGCCTATCCGCGATGATTCGAAAACGGCAGTTCGGTGAATCTGCTACAGCTACAGTTGCTACGCCTGCTACGGTACGGACCAAGCCGCCATTAACTGTAGCAACAGTAGCAACTGTAGCCGTAGCAAACCCGAAAGCGGTCAAGACGGATAACGGCGAAGCTTGTTCAGGCTGGCTGCTTCATTTCATTGACCGCGATGATCTGCAGGTAACGTTCGCGCCCGCCGTCGATCATGCCAAGGCGCTGTCGTATTACCCCGAGGCAGTGGCAGCGGAACCGATACCGATACCCGAGCGACTACAACGGAAACCGACCCAGGCGGAAGCCGAGGAAATAACGGCACTGATCAATGCCATATTCCCTGGCGATAACGACGTCGACCGCAGCGATGCATTGGCGGTGGGTCTGGCTGATCCCGTTGGCGCCTTGCTCTGCTATCGAACGATTGCCAAGGATCGAGGCATTGCCATTGCGGCGCCGGTAGTGGAGGCGGCGAAGGCGTGCCGAGACTGCCAACACTTCTCAAGTCTTGGCGGTGGCTATTGCGGCGGGCGGGACGACCTACCCCTTGCCTATGGCGCCAATCATCCGCTACGGCGACTTCCTGCTGATCGTGGAGCATCTTGTGATTCTTGGCTGGCAATTAAATGAACGAAGGGAAAGCCAATATGGCAACTATTGAAGCGAAACCAATCAACCAAGCGGCGCTGATAACCCGCGAGGAATCGGCACCGGTAACGATGGCTGGCAGCTATGAACCAGTGCGCATGAATGCCATGAAGCACGGCATTCTTTCTCAGTTGGTCGTCCTTGCGCATGAGAACCAACTCGAATTTGATGAATTGCTTGCCGCATTGATTGACGAGCATCGCCCCGGCGGCATGACCGAACGGCACCTGATCGAAGAATTGGCGACGATCATCTGGCGCAAGCGGCGGGTTTTGCTGGCCGAGGGTGCGAAGATCAACGAGGGCTTGAAAAGCGCAGCAAATAGCTCGAAAACTGTGATGGCATCGGCGGCACCATTTGAACGTGGTATGGCAAGCGAAACCTCCGATGTGCGCGACTTACTGGACTTGACTCCCGAAGATATTACCGAAGGCCAGAAGAACGCTGCGCTTGATCTGGCGGCTGCACGAAAGGCGGCGACGATCCTACGCATGGGTGGGCCGAATGCCTACAAGAAAGCCCAGCGAGCGTTGCTGCCTGGCTCCAAAGACTTTTGGGAAGAGTGCGTCGAGGACGAGTCGCACCCAGCCACAGCAGATGGCTTGGCCAGTTTCATCCGCGAAACGCTGGAGCCGATCTGTTTTCAGATAGAACGCGAAGCGCGATTTACCGCTGCAATCAAGGCACAAACCTTGGGCGAAGGGCTGCGGGCGCACCATTTGGAGAAGCTGAATCGCTACGAAACGCATCTTGACCGCAAATTTGAGCGCACTTTGGCCATGCTTTTGAAGTTGAAAATGCTTCGTGGCGTATGAAACAGAACGCTGTAAAAACTGGCGAAACCCATGTAGTGGCAAGGCTATCGGCGAATTTATGCAAAAACCATGTGACGAACTTTCCAAATGATTTAGGTAAGTTTCAGAGAGAAAAATAATGACTAAATCTGGCAGCGGACTTGGGCGGCAACATGGCAGGAAGACGACAAGCGATATGCTCCCTCTGGATATTCGGCGACTGCAAAGAGCGGGTGTGCTGAAACCAGGCCAAGTCTTCAGTTGGCAATGGACTGTCTGCGGAAAAGAAGTCTCATCAATCCAGGCTCGCACGGAAGTCGACCGAGTGATTCTGATCTACAAAAATCGAAGCAGTAACGGCGAATGGTGCCCCATGGAATACGCCGTCGATCTGGAATGGACTGCCTGCACACTTGGCGGACGAAGGGTGTGGTTCCGCTGTCCGGCGCAAGGATGCGGGCGGCGCGTAGCGGTTCTCTTCGGCGGCTCAATCTTTGCCTGTCGACACTGTCACAAATTGGCCTATCAATGCCAGCGTGAAACGGATGATGATCGAGCGCTGCGGCGAGCTGACACAATTCGGCGGCGGCTAGGATGGGGCGCCGGGATAGCGAAACCGAAAGGCGACAAGCCTAAGGGGATGCACTGGCGCACCTATCAACGGTTGGTCGCGGAACATGATCGATTTGCTAATGCATCGTGGACCGGAATGGCTGAATGGTTACGTTTGCTGAAAAAGCGATGAACTGCCCGGCTTCTAACGCCAAGGTTTGAATCTGTTTCGCAAAATGGCAGAACTCGCCAGTGCTATGACAAAACGATGATTGTCTTTGTCCGATACCGCCTATTCCAGTAGAGTGGCGAGTTTGGCGCTTTCGCCTGGAATATAGCCTCTCATGTTTGAACAAGCCTTCAAGAATATCGACGCCGACCTGCGCAACGAAGCGGGTTGCACCACCGAACTCGACTACACAGAACAGACCTCCTGGCTCTTGTTCCTCAAGTATCTCGACGGGCTGGAACAGGACAAGGCGATGGAGGCGGAACTGCAGGGGGAAAAGTACGCCTTCATCCTCGAAGAAGCCTACCGCTGGTCATCTTGGGCCGCGCCCAAGGACAAAGACGGCAAGCTCGACCACAACAAGGCGCAGACCGGCAACGACCTGCGCGAGTTTGTCGATCGCAAGCTCTTCCCTTACCTGCACGGCTTCAAGCTCAAGGCCACCGGCCCGAACACCATCGAATACAAGATCGGCGAGATCTTCGGCGAGATCAAGAACAAGATTCAGAGCGGCTACAGCCTGCGCGAGGTCATCGATCATATCGACGAACTGCGCTTCCGCTCGCAGGCCGAGAAGCATGAACTCTCTCACCTGTACGAAGCCAAGATCAAGAACATGGGCAACGCCGGGCGCAACGGCGGCGAGTACTACACCCCGCGCCCGCTGATCCGGGCGATGGTGCAGGTGGTTCAGCCCAGGGTCGGCGAACGTATCTACGACGGCGCCTGCGGCTCGGCCGGCTTTCTCTGCGAATCCTTCGACTACCTGCGCGGTCAACCCGGATTAACGGCCGATAATCTGAAGACGCTGCAAGAGCGCACTTTCTACGGCAAGGAAAAAAAGCCGCTGGCCTATGTGATTGCGATCATGAACATGATCCTGCATGGCATTGAAGCGCCAAACATCATCCACACCAACACGCTCACCGAGAACCTCGCCGACATTCAGGACAAGGACCGGATGGACGTCATCCTCGCCAATCCACCCTTCGGCGGCGGCGAGCGCAAGGAAGTGCAGCAGAACTTCCCGATCCGTACCGGTGAGACGGCCTTCCTGTTCCTGCAACACTTTATCAAGATGCTCAAGGCCAGTGGCCGTGGCGCTGTAGTCATCAAGAACACTTTCCTGTCCAACACCGATAATGCCTCGGTCAGCCTGCGCAAGCTGCTACTCGAATCCTGCAACCTGCACACCGTCCTCGACTGTCCCGGCGGCACCTTCCAGGGCGCGGGCGTCAAGACCGTGGTGCTATTCTTCGAGAAGGGCACGCCGACGCGTCAGGTCTGGTACTACCAACTCGACCCCGGCCGCAACATGGGCAAGACCAACCCGCTCAACGATAGCGATTTGGTCGAATTTATCAACTTGCAAAAAAGCTTTGCCAACGCCGCTAAGAGCTGGAGCGTCGATGTCGCGTCGATTGATACAGCGACCTACGACCTGTCGGTGAAGAACCCGAACGGCGGCGAGGAAATCATCCACCGCAGCCCGCAGGCCATCATGGACGAGATCGCCACGCTGGATGCCGAGAGCGCGGACGTGCTGGCAAATATCAAGGCGTTGCTATGAAGACAGGGTGGACGGCAACTGCGCTTGGAGATAGTTGCGAGATGTATCAGCCGAAAACCATCTCGACCAAAGAAATGGTTGAGGATGGGGAGTATCCGGTCTACGGTGCAAATGGCGTAATTGGTAGATACGATCAATTCAACCACGAAGATTCTCAGCTACTAATTACTTGCCGTGGTGCTACTTGCGGGTCAGTAAATGTCTCCGAGCCGTATTCCTGGATTACCGGCAACGCAATGGTCGTTCGACCGAAGGATGCCTCTATCAATCTGAAGTTTCTGGAATACCTGTTTCGCGGTGGAATAGACATTGCCAAAGCAATTACCGGCGCAGCACAACCGCAGATCACTAGAACGAATCTTGCGCCCCTGGAGTTCTCCTATCCTTCATCCCTCCCCGAACAGCACCGCATCGTCGCCCTCCTCGACGAAGCCTTCGACGGCATTGCCACCGCCAAAGCCAACGCCGAAAAGAACCTGCAGAACGCCCGCGCCTTGTTTGAAAGTCATCTGCAATCCGTTTTCACGGAGCAGGGTGAGGGGTGGAGAAATTCGGGGCTTGGTGCGGTTTGCGTGTTTTCGCAGGGCATTCAGGTTGATGTAAAGCAACAGAGTGAGTCAAAGAAAAGCGACGATCAGGTTCGGTTCTTGCGAATTGTTGATTTCACACAGGGTAATGAACCGCCTCGCTATATAGATAACCCCGGAACTAAATTCATCGTTTCTGCTTCGGATATTGCGCTTGTTCGCTACGGAGCATCGACTGGTTTTGTTTGCAGTGGGCTTGATGGCGCCATTGCCAACAATCTGTTCCGGGTAATTCCAAATGGCACTCTACTCACCACGGAGTATTTGTATTGGTTTCTAAAGTCACCGCTATTTCAGGATGAAATCAAGAGGAAGATGAATGGCGCTGCTATGCCCGCAATCAGTTTTGGAATGATTAAAGACATAGATTTTCCACTGCCTGCACTTACAGATCAGGCGACGCTTGTCGGGATGCTCAACGAACTGGCTCTTGAAGCCAGCCACCTCGAATCCCTCTACCAGCAAAAGCTGACGGCCCTCGGCGACCTGAAACAATCCCTGCTGCACCAAGCCTTCTCCGGCCAACTCTAGCGAGACCCGCGATGTCCACCCAACGCTATTCCGTCACGCCGCACCCCATCGAAACGATTCTGACCTGGATCAAGTCAGGCGAGATCGCCATTCCTGAAATCCAGCGGCCTTTCGTCTGGGAAGCGACCAAGGTGCGCAATCTGCTGGACTCGCTGTATCAGGGCTACCCGGTGGGCTACCTGATCGCGTGGCGTAATCACACGGTGAAGCTCAAGGACGGTACCACCTCGGCCGGTAAGCGCATCCTGATTGACGGCCAGCAGCGGGTGACGGCGCTGATGGCCTCCCTGCTCGGCATTGAGGTGCTGAACGACGACTACGAGACGGTGCACATCCTATCGCCTTCAATCCGCAGGAGGAAGCCTTTGAGGTCTCCAACCCGGCCATCCGCAAGAACGCGGCGTGGCTGCCGGATGTGGCGGCGGTGTTCAACCCGGCGGTGAGCGTGTTCCAGATGAAGTGGATCGCCGATGTGAATGACGACATCTACGACCCGAGCTACACCGACATGCTGCGGGTGGCCTTCACGTCGGAATTCGGGCGCGGCAAGTTGCAGGACTTGGTGGCCCTGCTGTCGGGCCGAAACTTTGAGACCAAGCAGTACGAGGAAGCGATTGCCGAAGAGTCGTTCAGCAAGTTGAAGAACGGGATTCTGGCCTTCATCAACAAGACGCACTTCGACCGCATCACGATGATCCTGCGCTCGGCGGGCTTCATCACCAGCAAGCTGATCAACAGCCAGAACGCGCTCAACTTTGCCTACATCCTCTATCTGCGTGGCCGGGCCGAGGGCATCCCGCCGGCCGATCTGGAACGGGCGGTGCGGCGCTGGTATGCGATGTCGGTGCTGCGCGGGCGTTACAGCGGCTCGCCGGAATCAACCTTCGATTTCGACATTCGCCAGATCGACAACCGGGAGGTGCTGGCCGTCGTCGAGTCGGTGATTCCGAACGAACTGCCGGACAGCTTCTGGACCGGGATGCTGCCGCAGTTCATGTATACCTCGTCGATCAACAGCCCGTATTTCCTCTGCTATCAGGCGGCGCAGGCCAAGCTGGGCGACAAGGGCTTTCTGTCGCGTGACATCACGGTGACCGATCTTCTGCTCAACCGGGCGGATGTGCATCACCTGTATCCGCGCCAGCACTTGAAGGATATGGGCATGTCGCGTGGTCAATACAACCAGGTTGCCAATTACGTCGTGGCGCAGAGCGAGATCAACATCGCCATCGGTTCCAAAGCGCCGGCCCTCTATTTCGCTGAATTGGCCGAGCAGTGTGCGGGTGGCGCCAAAAAATACGGCGGGATTACGGACAAGGCGGAAATGGCGGCCAATCTGGCAACGAACTGCATCCCGGCTTCGATGCTGGATGGGGAGATCAAGGCGTTTGAGGCGTTTTTGGAGGAGCGGCGGAAGTTGATGGCGTTGAAGATCAAGGCGTGGTTTGAGGTGTTGTGATGGACGAACCTCTGCCGATTGCCGCCGAAATGAAAGTCGAAGATATGCTCGACCTGGAACTCGCTTTCGATTGGTTCGATTCCACCAAGGAAGGGTTAAGTTCTGCCGATGTTCTGACTGGCTTGCTGGATTACGGTTTGTTCGCCGAAAAGATTCCCCCTTGTTTTTCTACCGTAGGACTGGCTGCAATAGTTGCGGAAACGATGCCGGGTTTGCTGGATGAGGCCGACGAAAAGAAGCTAAGAAAAAGCATCGATGATCGCGGCCACGATTACGTTCGTTATGAGGCACTGAGGGATACCAATGTCCCTCGGCACTTAGGTATTCCTCATCCTGAATCGTATGCCGTCCAGGCACTTGCGATCTCAAAGCACTGGCAGGAAATCGCAAGCCACAGCAATCAACCCAGCCCGGCGATCGGTCGCATCCATGTTCGGCATGTCGGGGATGGGCGAATCTTCGAGATGAACTACAAGGGCGTCGAGCGCTTCCAACACGAAGAGGATGAAATTCATTGGATGGCGGGCGCCAAGTTCGTTGTTGAAGCTGATATTGCCGCCTGTTTTCCCAGTATTTATACGCACACCATCCCTTGGGCGCTGCATAGCAAAGGAGAGGCGAAAAAGTCCGCCAGCATTACGAAGCATGCGGGGAATTTGCTAGACAAATGCACGCAAAACACGCGTGACCGGCAAACTAACGGTTTACTGATAGGGCCGCATTCGTCAAATATCGTCTCGGAGATCATCCTCACCCGAATTGATTCTGCGTTGCAAGGCAAGGGCTATAAGAAGGTCGTGCGTCACGTGGACGACTATCGGTACTTCGCTGACTCATACGAAGAGGCCGAGCTTTTCGTCAAAACTCTCGGTTTGAATCT
>Ga0075152_10002700_pt1 | contig 12554 bp, 9 predicted proteins | sample JI61114C2DNA_FD_70964 | JGI IMG/M metagenome (GOLD analysis project Ga0075152, IMG submission 70964) | Wastewater effluent complex algal communities from Wisconsin, to seasonally profile nutrient transformation and Carbon sequestration -... | ecosystem: Engineered > WWTP > Effluent > Algae...
AGAGCCTCAGCGTCAAGCTCGGCGCCGCCGACCGCATGAAGCTCGACGAATACTTCACCTCCGTCCGCGAGCTGGAGACCCGCCTGACCCACCCCGCCGGCACCTGTGAGTCTGGCCCCGCCCCCGCCGACGCCCTCGACTATCCCGGCCGCGTCAAGGCCTTCAACGACCTGATCGCCCTCACCTTTCAGTGCAATCAGAGCCAGGTGATCACCTTCATGATCGAGAACGGCCTCAGCGGCCGCTCCCACCCCTTCATCGACGCCCCCGGCGGCCACCACGGCCTCACCCACGGCGCCGGCGTCGACCCCGTCAATCAGCTGATCCGCCTCGAGACCTGGCAGGCCCAGCAAGCCGCCGACCTCGCCCTCAAGCTCAAGAGCATGCCCGACATCGACGGCAGCTCCCTGCTCGACAACACCGCCATGCTCCTCCTCCCCGACATGGGCGACGGCGGCTCCCACGACCACACCGACCTCGCACCGGTCATCGTCGGCAAGTGCGGCAATACCCTCAACACCGGCCAATCCCTCAAGTGCGGCGGCGCCCCCCTCGGCAACCTCCACGTCTCCCTCCTGCGCGCCCTCGGCGTCGACACCAACACCTTCGGCGTCGACGGCGTCGCCCCCCTCCCCGGCGTCAACCTGTGAGCACCCCCTACACGGGACGGGGCCAATACAACCGTTTTACTTCGTACTCGAGAACCGAGCGAATGCTCGCAACGCGGGCTCCAATCACCGAAGTGTTGGAGCCCGGGCTTATCACGCGGGCTCGGCCTCGCCGTCGGCCATCTCCTTGCGCGTAATCTCCTCCTCGTAGGCGACCAGCAGCAGCGGCCTCAAGCGATGGAGGTCCTTCGGTGCCGCCAAGAACACGCGACTCCCCTCCTGAAATGCCTCGACCTCAAAGCCGTGGGCCAACAGGCTCGCGCGCGCGAGCGGTACTTTCGTCGTGATCGACTTGCGACGCCCGCCGAAGTACAGCCGGGCGAAGACCTTGCGCACCGAACCCGCATTGATGGCGAAGTAGCCCACCGTATCGCGATACTGCACAGGCGCCGCGGCGGCGAGCGGCGAATCAGCGCACATCTGCCGGACGATCTCGAAGGACTCGAGCTCCTCGGGCGTGGTCACCACCGCGCTGTTCACGGTCTTGGCGACCATCGGCGGCGCCACGGCCACCGCCTCGCGCGAGGGGACGACCGGCGGCGAGGCCGCCGTCGGTGCGACGACGGCCGCCGCGGGCGCCTCGGCCTGCTCGCGGATCGACCGGGTGGCCATATCGAGCAGGGTCGTCTGGACCGCGCGGCGGATCGTTGGGATGAACTTCTCCACCAACTTCGCGGTCAACTTCTTGCCCCCGGAGAACATGTTGAGCTCCGACAGCACGAAGCGGGTGAAGCTCTCGGACGGGCTGCGCAGCACCTCGCCGATGTACGCGTTGATCTTGTACGCGTAAATGATCTCCTCCACGCGCTCGCGGATCGTCGCCGGATCGTAGCGTGCGCGCCCGAAGGACTCGAGCACCTCCGCGTCGTTGGTCGTGAAGTCGAAGAGGTTGAACTGAAAGAAGGGGCGCTCGCTGAGGATGTTCTTCTCCTCGAGATCCGTGAAGAACAGGTAGCGTAGCCCGTTCGTGATGATCGCTATTGGCACCGACGGCGTCGCGTTGAAATAGCGCGCGAGCTGGCCGCTGTGCATGTTCGGCTCGCAGTCGACAGCCTTGCACTCGATGAAGATGACCGGGACGTTATCCCGGCGAATCGCGTAGTCGACCTTCTCGGACGGCCCTCCGGGCCGCTTCTTCGCGAAGTCAGCGATGTACTCCGGCTGCAGCTCGGTCGGGTCGTGTACGTCGTACCCGAGCAAGCTCAGGAACGGCACGATCAGCGCCTGCTTGGTGGATTCCTCGCCGCGGATATGCGGCTGGCGCCGCCGGACCTGCTCGACGAGACGCTGTAGCTGCTCGAGAAAACTGTTCACGTCACTCTCTCCGAAGTCAGGAGCCTACGTCTCGCATGACGACGTCGTCAAACTTGACAGCGTTCTGCGGCGCCGAAATCCGTTCGTCCGGGCGAAAATCGCCCGGAGTCGAGCGCGTCGATCCGTAAATCACGCGGAGAGCGCGTATCCGCTCACAACCCCAGCGCTCTCGACTCAAGGTATGACCTATCGCTCATGCTGCTCACAAAGCCGTCAGAAGACCGAACATCCATCACATCACGGCAATCGTTATCCAATAGATTCTAACATCTTCGCCAATGACGCCGCGAGATTCGGCGCCACGCTACCACGCGCCTCCAAGCCCCGCGCCGTAGCGACGACCCGAGCCACCGATTCACGGCACCTGCTCGCCCCGGTGCCAGCGACGGGTCTCGAGCACCGCGCCGTCCGGGGCGTAGATCGTCCACACGCCCTCGCGGCGGTGATCCACGAATTGCCCGCGCTCGATCGGCCCGCCCTTCTCATAATAAAACGTGTGCTCGCCGTCCGCGACCTCGTCGTGAACGTAGCGGGTCTCCGTGAACACCTGCCCGTTCGCGTACCAGCGCGTCGTCATCCCGTGGCGCTTGCCGGCGATATAGTGCATCTCCTGCTCGAGCTTGCCGTTGGTGTGCCAGTCCCGCCACACGCCCTCGGGCTTGCCGTCGACGTAGTGGTGCAGGCTGCGGCGCTCGCCGCTCGGGTGCCAGTGCTCCCAGGTGCCCGCCTCGCTGCCATTCGCGTATTGCCCGCGGATGCTGATGCGACCGTGCTCGTCCCACGCGGCGAAGGGCCCGTGTCGGCGCCCGTCGGGGTGAGCGCACCATTGCTCGTAGCCGCTCGCCCGGTCCTCCGGCAGGCGCTCGGCCTGCTCGGTGCCGGTCGGACAGTCCAGGGGGCGCGGCGCGACGAACACCCCCACGCGCGGCTCGCCGCGCCCCTCCCCGATCAGGATCATGGGCCGCACCACCGGCGCGTCGCCGGGCTGCGGCTGCGCCGACGGCCAGCCCGCGACCGGCACAATGATCGGCCGATTCGGCCGGTCCGAGGCGACTCGCACGATCGGCCTGTCCGCAGGGACAGCAGCGCGCGACGCCTCACCCGACCCGCGCGCCATCGGCCACGAGGGCTCGCGGACGCGGATCGTGGTGGCGGGCGCAGGCGCGAGCGCGAGCGCGACGAGGGCGAGCAGGGCGGCGTGCATGGCACCCTCAACGCCACGCCCGCCGCCCGCCTTACGAGCATTCGCCGCGCGCCGGCGATCCGCCGCGGTGAGGTCCACGGCGCCCAAATACCGCCACCCACGCCGTGCAAATCGTTCTTTTGCCCGAAACCGAGCGCTTGACGCGCTGGCGACGATCCTGGACCCTGCTGCGCGGACCCGAACCAGGAGAACACAGATGGCTACGCAGCAGCTCGCAGGAACCAAGACCCACCAGCACCTCAAAGACGCCTTCGCGGGCGAGTCGCAGGCCAACCGCCGCTACCTGTACTTCGCCAAGGTGGCCGACGTCGAGGGCCGCCCGGACGTGGCGGGTCTGTTCAAGGACACCGCGGACGGCGAGACCGGGCACGCGCACGGCCACCTCGACTACCTCAAGGCCGCGGGCGATCCCGCGACGGGCCTGCCGATCGGCGACACCGAGAAGAACCTCAAGAGCGCCGTCGCCGGCGAGACCCACGAGTACGAGACGATGTACCCGGGCATGGCGCGGGACGCCCGCGACGAGGGCTTCAACGACATCGCCGAGTGGTTCGAGACCCTCGCCAAGGCCGAGAAGTCGCACGCGGGCCGCTTTAAGAAGGCGCTCGACAGCCTCGACTTCTGACCGTCGACCGTCGACCACGGCGCGGCGCCCCTTCGGAGGCGCCGCGTCCATGCCCTCGCCCCCATCGCTGCGGCAGGAGAGACCCTCGTGAGCGTGATCCCCCGGACCCCGTCGGCGCCGCCGGCCACCAGCCCGCACGACGACCGCTACTACGAGCCGCAGGACCTGGCGGCCGAGATGCGTCGCGCGTTCCAGATCTGCCACGAGTGCCGCATGTGCGTGAACTACTGCGGCTCGTTCCCGGAGATGTTCCGGCGCATCGACGCCGCGATCGAGGGCGGCCAGGCCGAGGGCGCCGAGACGATCGGCGACGCCGACGTTCGGGCGGTCGCCGACCAGTGCTGGCAATGCAAGCTCTGTTACATCAAGTGCCCCTATACGGCGGACGAGGGCGCCCACGAGCTGCTCGACTTCCCGCGCCTGATGGCCCGTGAACGGGCCGTGCGCGCCCGCCGGGAGGGCATCCCGGTGGTCGACCGCCTGCTCGGCGAGCCCCAGCGGATCGGCAAGGTCGGCTCCGGCGCCATGGCCCCGCTCGCCAACCTCGTCACCCGCAGCCAGCTGCTGCGCAAGATCCAGGAGAAGGTCACCGGCATCTCCGCCCAGTTCAACCTGCCGCCGATGGCCCGCCAGACCTTCAGCGCCTGGCTCCGCGGGCGCGAGGCCCTGGCCGGCGCGGGCGAGCGCGGCGAGGTCGTGCTGTTCGCCACCTGCTACGGCGAATACAACACCCCCGAGGTCGCGCGCGCGGCCGTGCTCGTGCTCGAGCATAACGGCTACAAGGTCCGCTATCCGGGCACCGGCGACGATCGCCGCGACGACGCCCTCACCTGCTGCGGCCTGCCGAACATCGACGGCGGCGACGTGGCCGCGGCGGCCAAGAAGATCGCCCACAACGTCGCGCTGCTGCTCCCCCACGTCCGCGCCGGCCGCAAGGTCGTCGTGCCCGGGCCCTCCTGCGGCATGATGATCAAGAAGGAATGGCCCGGCTACGTCGACACCGCCGAGGTGCAGGAGGTCGCCGACGCCACGGTCGACCTCATGCAGTTCCTGGTCGGCCTCGGGCGCGAGAAGACGCTCAAGCGCGAGTTCCCGGGCAAGCTCGGCAAGGTCGCCTATCACGCCGCCTGCCACCTGCGCGCCCAGAAGATCGGCTTCCCCGGCATGCGCGTGCTCAACGTCGTGCCGGACACCGAGGTGCGGATGGTCGAGGCCTGCTCGGCCGTCGACGGCACCTGGGGCATGAAGGCCGAGCATTACGAGACCGGCTTGAAGTACGCGCAAAAGCTGGTCCAGGGGATCCGCGACGCCGAGCCCGACGTGGTCGTCAGCGACTGCACATTGTCGGGCCTGCGGATCGCCAAGGAGAACCAGGTCCGCGTGCTCCACCCGGTGGAGGCGCTGGCGCGGGCCTATGGCCTGATCCCCGCCGAGCCCGCCGCGCCCTAGTCAGAGGAAGCCGTCCATGCGACCCATCGAACGAAGCGAGATCCTGCCGATCGGCGACTACGAGGCGGTCCGGCCGCACTTTCGCGCCCGCGTGGTCGAGGCGAAGCGGCCGCGGCGCGTCGCCCTCGGCGAGCACCTGTCGGCGCTGTTCGAGAATCGTGACAGCGTGCTGCTGCAGATCCAGGAGATGCTGCGCACCGAGCGGATCACCGGCGAGCCGGCGATCCTGCACGAGATCACGACCTACAACGATCTGGTCCCGGGCGCCCGCCAGCTCAGCCTCACCATCTTCGTCCAGATCCCCGACAAGGCGCTGCGCGATCGCCTGCTGGTCGAGCTCGCCGGCCTCGAGGACACATTCTCGGTGATCGTGAACGACCAGCGCTTCCCGCTCCGCGGCCCGCGACCCGACGGCTTCGTCGAGGGCCGCACCACCGCCGTTCATTACCTCAAGGCCGACCTCACGCCCGCCGCCGCCGCCGCGATCGCCCGCGGCGACGCGAACGCGGCCCTGATCGTCGAGCACCCCCACCTGCGAGCCCGCGCCGAGCTCGGCCGCGCGACCCTCGCCAGCCTCGCCGAGGACCTCGCCGAGGACCTCGCCGAGGACCTCGCCGAGGACCTCGCGCGATGAAGGATCAGGTCACCGCTCGACGGTGATCGATATATAGCGCCGAACGCCGTGACGCAGGAGCGCGGTCGGTGCCGAGCCCGCGCCGCCCTTGCCAGATCGGGCGACCGCATCCACGGTGCACGGGTAGATGTCGATGTCGGCAGCGGACCGCCGTGCGCGCTGCTGGAGGCCTACCCATGTCACTCGTGCGCAGTGTCCCTGTCCTCACCCTCGCCGCGCTCGGCACCCTCGCCTGCGCCGATGGCGGCGATCCGAACGACTCCGGCGCGCACGGCCTCACCGTGGCCGCCTCGATCACGCAGGTCAGCGACGGCGTCAGCGCCGGGGCGGGTGAGACCGGCCCGCCGCCCGAGGACGGCGACAGCAGCGGCGCGCACGACGTCGGCGGGGTGCTCAGCGTCGACACCGGCGCGGACACCGGTGACGACCCGGCCGAGGCCTGCGTCGAGCTCGCCGAGGTCGCTATGAAGCAGCAGCCCGCCGACATCGTGTTCGTGATCGACAACTCCGGGAGCATGCAGGTCGAGGCCGCCAGCGTGAAGGACAACATGAACGACTTCTCGTCCGCGATCATCGACAGCGGCGTCGACGTGCACGTGGTCCTGATCTCGGCGACCAGCGGCGCCAACGGGATGTGCATCGACCCGCCGCTCGGCAGCGGGGGCTGCCCCGTCGCCGACAGCAAGCCCCCGACCTTCCTCCACATCGACCACAAGGTCGGCAGCACCAACGCCCTGCAGAAGCTCCTCGACTACCACGACGAATGGAGGGGCCAGATGCGGCCCGACGCCAGGAAGCACCTGGTGGTCGTCTCCGACGACGACAGCGAGCTGGACGCCGCGGCCTTCGACGCCGCGTTCAAGGCGCTCGATCCGACGTACGAGGATTATCGCTTCCACGCGATCGTCGGCGAGAACGACGCCAGCGACGCCAAGTGGTGCGCGAGCGAGCCGGTCTGCTGCGACCTCACGGCGGCGGCCGGCACGGTCTACCTCGAGCTGATCGAGGAGACCGACGGGGTCCACGGCGACCTGTGCAAGCAGGACTTCGCGCCCGTGTTCGACACCCTCTCCGCCGCGGTGATCCAGAACTCGGGCCTCGCCTGCGAGTGGGCGATCCCCACGCCGATGGGCGACGTGGTCATCGACCTGGACGCGGTCGACGTCGAGTTCGACGACGGCATGGGCGTGGTGCTCGCTATCGGCGAGGTCACCACGATGGCGGCCTGCGCCGAGGCGAGCGACGGCTGGTACTACGACGCGCCCGACCAGCCGGGCAAGCTCCTGCTCTGTCCGCAGACCTGCGACAAGATCCAGCTCGCGCCCAAGGGCAGCACGCGCGTCAAGTTCGGGTGCAAGCCGCTGATCCCGCAATAGCTGCCGAATGAACGCCGTCTTCGGGCGCAAAAAAACCTGGCCGATGGGCCAGGTCATTTCGCAAGTCCGGCGTCCCCACGAGTGCGGGGGGAGCGCCGAATAATCGTGCTCAGCGCGGGGCGCCGGGCTTGACCACGATCTCGACGCGGCGGTTGTTGGCCCGGTTCTCGGCGGTCCTGTTGTCGGCGATCGGACGGTCGGGGCCGTGGCCCGAGGACGTGATCCGATCGGAGGCGATGCCGTGCGAGACCAGGTACTCGCGCACCGAATTGGCGCGATTCACCGAGAGCTCCTGGTTCGCGCCCGCCTTGCCCTGCGAGTCCGTGTGACCCTCGACCACGTAGGTCGCGTCCGGGTCACCCTTGAGCAGCGCCTCGGCGACCTGGCTCAGCTTGGCCTGCGCCGCCGGCAGCAGCGCGAACTTGTTGCTGGCGAACAGCACGCTGCCGCTCAGCGTGATCACCGTGCCGCGGTCCTCCTGCTTGACGGAGGCGAGGCGCGCGAGGTCGGCGGTCGCCAGGGCGGCGCGCGCCTCGGCGTCGGCACGACGCTTGCGCTCGGCCGCCAATTCCTGCTCGGTCGCCGCGCCAGCGGTCTTCTGGGCGCTCAGGGCGTCGCGGGTGTCCGCGAGCGCGGCCTTGGTCCGGGCGGCGTCCGCGTCCTTGAGCTGCGCCGTCTCCTGACCGTCGGCGTGGATGCCCTTCCTGAGCATCTCGGTGCGGGCCAGCGTCACGGCGAGCTCCGACTTGCGCTGGGCGATGTAGGCCTGGTCACGCACGAGGACGGTGTCACCGTCCTTCTTGAACGCCTTCTCGGCGCGGCCGAGCGACTCCATGGCGACGTGCAGCTCGGCGGGGGTGTGCACCTTCGCGGGGCCGTCGGCGGCGGTGGCGTAGGCGGTGCGAGCGTTGACCAGCTCGTTCGGAGCGGCGTGGGCACAGGCGAACAGGAGGGCGACGGCGGAGCCGAAGAGGATGGGCTTGATGAGTGTCACTTGGTCACCTCCAGAGTCTTCGCGGCATCGACGCCCTGCTGGGCCTTGTCGGCCTCGCCACGGGCGCTGTTCTCGCGGGTCAGGGCGATCGCCAGCTCGGCGTCGTTGGCGGCGCGCAGCGCCATGAAATGGGCCTCCTCGTTGTCGCCCTCGGCCATCAGCGCCTTGGCCTTGGTGAGCTCCTCCTGGGCGAGCTGCACGTGCAGCGCGGCCTTGGGCACGTTGCTGGCGCCGATCTCCTCCGCGCCGCGCACGGATGCGAGCGAGTTGGCCAGCGTGTCGTTGGGCGGGGGGAATGACGCGCACGCCGCAGTTGCGAGCGCGATACCTAGAATCGTGACAATTCGCTTGGACATAAAACTCCGGCCCCCGAAAGGATGACCCAGCGCGCCGTGCCGGCCGCCGCATCCATCTCCGTGGGCGGCTCAGCTATGGGAGCGGTCCATGGCCTTTGCAAACCAGGCAAAGCGAACCACGGCAAATGCACACCTCATGAATCGAGGGTCCGCGAGCGCGGACAGCGAGCGAGGCGCGACCACCCGTGCTTCGACTCACGGGCGACCGCGGGCCGCGAGCGCAGCATGCTCGCGCCCGTCACGGCTCCTCGACCCGCTCGAGCCGCAGCGCCAGGGTCGTCACGGCCTCGACGTCGCCGGAGAGCTGCAGATAGTAGCGACCCGCGGGGAGCCACCGGCGCACGGGCTCGTCGCGGGGCCTGAGCGCCAGCTCGCGCTCGTGTTCGCAGCCGCCGCAGCTCCCGAGCCTGGCGACGGCCCCCTGCTCGTCGCTGGCGAGGCTGACCGCGAAGAGCCCGGCGTTCGCGACCTCGACCGTGGATACGGCCCGGGCGGTGGCGTCGGCGAAGGGGCCGACGACGTCATCGTCGCCGCAGGCGAGCGCGCGGCGCAGCAGCAGCGAGTCGCCGTCCCACGCGATCGGCGAGGCGCCGCATTCGACGAGCTTGAAGCGAACGCGGTCCGCCAGGCACCCGCGCCCCTCGGCGTCGAATGCCACGATCGTCTCGGTCAGCGACTCGCCGAATTGCTCGGCGTGGGCGGCCTCGATCACCGGCAGCGAGTCCTCGCGGGTGATCATCGCGTAGAATTCGATGTACGCATCGAGCCCGTGGCGCTCGATCAGGTACCGGGTGAACTTGCCGGCGAGCAGGTAATATGTCCACTCGAGCGGCTCGCCGCGCGCGAGGATCTCCTGAATGTCGCTCCCGTTCGACTGCGCCCAGCTGCCGTATTCCGGCGTGTCGGGCGCGAAGGCGACCGCCGCCCCGACCGCGTAGAATGACGGCGGCGACCCGAGCGAGGCGAGGACGAGGCGGGCCAGCTCGTAATCGAGGGGCGCCACCGCGGAGAGCACCGTCGCCGCCTTCGTGCAGCTGGTGCCCCATCCGGGGCACTTCGACCCGTACAAGAATTCCAGCTCCGAGAACCAGATGAAGGCGAAGTTCTTGCCCGGGAGCGCGACCCCGAGGTGCTCCGCCAAGGTTGCGACGAAGTGGTCCATGTGCCCGACGATGTCGCCGCAGGCCTCGAGCGCCGGATCGACGACCAGCGTGACGTGCTGGCCCTCGTGCACCTCGTCCGCCCAGGACCCGCAGGCGAGCGCGGCGGCGAGGCCCAGCGCGGCGCAGCGGCGCAGCGGCGTCATCACCGGCCCCCCCCGGCGGTGAGCAGGATGGCGCCCTGATCCCCGGTCACGACCCACGCCGACTCGTCGCGGGTGAGCTGCACACGGACGATGGCGTCGCCCTCCGCGGCGAGCGGCCAGGGCACGCTCGCCTCGTCGGGGCTGTCCGGTCGGATCACGTGCAGCGCGGGGGCGTACCGGGCGAGCAGGACCACCTCGGCCCGAGCGTCGCCGTCGAGATCCTCGACCAGCGGCGGCCCACGCGTGAACGACTCGATCGCCACCGGGTGGTGAGAGACGGCGAGCATGCCCCCCTCGCCGTCGCCGCGGGCGATCGTCAGCGTGCGTTCGCCGAAGTGGACGAGGTCGGTCGCGCCGTCGCCATCGGCATCACCGAGGCCGATGTTGTCGAGGTCGACCCAGGCCGCGAGCGGCCACGTGCGCGGCGCCTCGAAGCCGTCGCCGACGCTGCGCAGCACCTCGACGCCGCCGCTGCTCCCGGCCTCGCGCCGCAGCAGCAGGTCGTCGCGGCCGTCGCCGTCGATGTCCGCGGCGCGAGACTCGTCCAGCGCCGCGAACATCGCGGCGTCGAGCGCGAGCGTGCGCGTGATCGTCGTGCCCTCGGCGCCGAGCCCCACGAGCCGCGGCGACTCACCGGCGATGAACAGATCGTCGCGGCCGTCGCCGTCGAAGTCACCGATCGTCGTGAAGCCCGAGGCGAGCGGCCCGAGCACCACCAGCTCCCCCTCCCGCAGCGACCACACCACCGTCGAGGAGTCATCGAGCCCGACCTGCTTGATCCGCGCGAGCAGCTCCCGCCCCGGTCGGCCGTCGAGCTCGATGGTGCCGAGCTCGACGACGTAGCCGCCGGTGAGCGGCATGGCGAGGCTTCGCATGCCCTGATAGCCGCCCTCGCCGTCCGCGAGCGCGAGCGCGAGCGTGCGTACGTCGTGCGTGAACAGGTCGTCGAGGCCGTCGCCGTCGAGGTCCGCGGCCAGCACCGGCAACACGAACTGACCCGCGAGCCGCGCCTCGAACAGCGCGGGGCCGGCCACGACCTCGCGCAGCGTGGCCCCGTGCGGGCTGCCGGACCACTGGAGGAGCTGCTGCCCTTGGCACGCGGTGACGGTCTGCTCGAGGTCGGGCGCGTCGGCGAAGGCCCCGGCCGTCAGCCAGCCGAGGGCGTCGGCGCGGAGCACCTCGACGGCGTTGCGCCGCGCGTCGTCGATGCGCCGCTCGATCACGAGCTCGAGCTCGCCGTCCGCGTCGAGGTCGCAGGGGGTGAGCCGCTCGCAGGGGGTCGACGCGATCGCCACGGGCGGGTCGGTCGTCCCGTCCGGGTGGGCATACGCGACCTCGACGCCGTAGCCGCTGCACGCGATCAGATCGGGCTGCGCGTCGCCGTTGAGATCGGCGGCCACGAATACCTCGCCATGCCCGATCCACACCCGCGATTCGAGCGGCGTCGGCGCGTCCAGGGGGCCGAGCACCGACCACACGTCCCACCCGCCCATCACCCACAGGTCCTCGCCGCCGACGCCGTCGATCTGGGCCGCGACGACGGACTCGATCGGCTCGCCCTCGAGCAGGCGCGGGCCGATCGTCAGCGCGCCCGGCTCGCGCGTCACGAGCACCAGCGCGTCGTGGGCGTCCTCGCCCGCGAGCCGGACGGTCACCGCCAGGTCGGCCCAGCCGTCGTCGTCCAGGTCCGCCGCGACGATGTCGAGGATCGGCTCGTCCAGCGCCACCGTAGCGACCTCGGCGAGGCCCTCTCCTGGGACATATGTGAGCACGCCGAGCGGCGACGGCGTGCCGAAGGTCGCGCTCTGCCACCATACGAGGTCCGCGCCGCCGTCGGCCCGCGGCAGCGGCCGCAGCCCGTGGGGCGGGCCTGGCAGCGGATATCGCGTGAGCTCCACATACTGCGAACCCGCCCCCGCGAACACGACCAGCGCCGGCTGCGACGGGTCCTCCACGACCAGCTCGGGGATATCGTCGCCGTCGAGGTCGAGCACGGCGACTTGGCCCGTGGCTCCGGCCGCGGGCGCCATCCAGCGCGGCTGGGCGCGAAAGCCGGCGATATCCTTCGCCATCGCCACCTTCTCGTGGAGATACACCAGCTCCTCGCTCCCACCGGCCGCGAAGTCGCCGACGACGAGGTCCTGCACCGGGCCCGCCGCGACCGCCTCGATGCGCGCGACACCCGTGAATGGATCGATCAGCGTCACGCCGTGACCATCGCCCCGGATGACGCCGAGCTCCGGCCCCGCCGGGCCGCGCCGCGCGAACACCCGCCGCGACGTCTCCGCGAGCGGCCAGGTGTATTCGTCATGCCACCCGCCCGCGCCGTCGCCGAGGCCGACCCATAATGTGCGATCGAGGGTATCGAGCGCCGCGAGGTCGTCGTCGCCGTCCTCGTCGATATCCGCGGTCGCGAGGCTCGCCGGGAATCCGGCGGCCCAGGCCGTGCCCGCGCGCTCGAGCCCGACGCTCGGCGAAAATTCGAAGCGCGCCACCTCGCCGAGCACGGGGATCGCGGCCGCGAGCTGGGGCCCGCCGTCGCCGCGAAATCGGCCCGTGACCAGCGCGATCGCCTCGCCGCCGAGCTCCACGTAGCGCGGTGTCGACGGCCCGGCGGCGGCGCCCATC
>Ga0075152_10002701_pt1 | contig 12551 bp, 6 predicted proteins | sample JI61114C2DNA_FD_70964 | JGI IMG/M metagenome (GOLD analysis project Ga0075152, IMG submission 70964) | Wastewater effluent complex algal communities from Wisconsin, to seasonally profile nutrient transformation and Carbon sequestration -... | ecosystem: Engineered > WWTP > Effluent > Algae...
CTTGTCTAGAAGCAGTTTCCAGCTTTCGACACTGATAATCAACAGATCTAATCTTGCTATGAATTCTTTTTTAATGATTTTATCATCAATTAATGAGATGTTTTGTGGGTGTTTTTGTTCCAAAGAATTGATAGCACTTTTGAGAACAAAATTAGTACTGCTATTTCCGTTTACATCCAAAAGCATGATTTTAGAATCGTTATTGTAAATCAATTTCTGCGCATAATCCAATAAAAAAACATCGTCTGGACTAAAAATCGGAATAATAACTTGATTTACTTGATGCAAATCCTTGTCAATCAAAATACCCAGCGGAGTTTTAGTTTTTGCAATGATTTGCCTTGTTCTTTCGTCAAAAGGAGAATTTTCGAATAAGCCTTCTTTTCCAGTAAACTTATCAATTAAACGGTCGGGGTTCATAATTCTTGTAGTGAATCCTAACACTTTTCCGAGTAAGGAACCTTCAAAAATAGACTTTCCTAATCCTATTAAAAGTAAATCGTAATCACCATTATTGGCCACTTCGGCAATATTCGATTCAATATCAACAGTAGCTTGAAATAGTGTTGATATTTCTTGTTTCAGAATCTTGGATTCGTCGATTATTGGCAAAAATTTATCTTTTTCATATTCTTCTAAGTTGTAGGCATGTACTTCATCGCTCAATGTAAGATGCATCGCTGTTATAGACGACTCTTCATTTTGTTTTTTGACTAAACTATTGGCCAATCTTAAAAGCGATTTACCTTTTTCATTATTTCCAAAAGAAATCAAAACCTTATACTTTTTGATATTCATAATAGAAATTTCTTCTAATTCAGTATCATCTTTTGTCTTGAAAATATAATTTATAACATTCAGTGTTGGCCCAGTCATAAAAGTGGTGACCAATGCCATAATAACCATCATCGTAAACACTTCGGCAGTAAGCACCCCTAATTCGAAACCAATATTCAAAACTATCAATTCCATCAAACCTCGTGTATTCATCAAAGCACCAATTGTCAAGCTATCACGCCAACTTTGACCCACGAATTTGGCTGCCAAAGCACTTCCCAAAAACTTTCCTATTACGGCAACAAGAATGATAAAACCAGTAATTTTTAAAAGATATGGATCATTAAGTAACCCTATTTCTGTTCGCAAGCCTGTAAAAACAAAAAACAAAGGAAGTAATAAAATCAACGAAACATCTTCGACTTTTTCTATAAAAAGATTCCTGAATTTGGTTATATCTGGCATAATTACACCTGTCATAAAAGCACCAAAAAGGGCGTGAATACCAATAATTTCAGTAGTATATGAAGAAATAATCAATGTTAAAAAGAATATGGCTACTACAGGTTTGTTCAAACTATCTTTCGTTGCATATAATTCCCCGATTTTCTTTAGAAACGGTTTTACAACATACAACATGGCTAGAACATAAGCCATTGCCATTCCTATAATATATAATGAACTTACAAATGTTCCTGCTTTTACAATGGCAATTACTGCAGCAAGAATACACCAAGCCGTAATATCATCGGCAGCAGCGCAGGTAATAACTATAGCCCCTAATTTGGTTTTATGAATCCCTCTTTCTTGTACAATTCTTGCCAAAACAGGAAAGGCAGTGATACTCATTGCAATTCCCATAAATAAAGCAAAAGGCATGAAAGCGACACCTTCAGGAGCAAATCTGAAATAAACAAAATAAGCCAAACCAATTCCGAGCGCGAAAGGAAATATGATACTAGCATGACTAATAACAACGGCGTCTTTAGCTCTGTTTTGCAAAACTTTCAAATCGAGTTCCATGCCAATGACGAACATAAAAAGAATAAGCCCTATTTGACTTAAGAACTGCAAATTTCCTAACGAGGCAACTGGAAATAAAGTCAAAGAAAATTCAGGAAAATACAAGCCCAGCAAAGATGGTCCAAGTACAATTCCTGCAATTATTTCCCCAATTACGGATGGCTGTCCAATTTTTCTAAAAACCCAGCCAAAGAATCGAGCGACTAGTATTATGGTTATAATTTGTGCCAATAGTATGGCCAGAGGATGATGCAAATTTTGCGACATCGAATCTACAAAATCATTCCAATGTCCATTTTCTATCACAGGGCGCAAGAATTTTTTGTGTACTTCCAATCCTTTTCCCATACTCAATATCCAATAGATCAAAGCTGTAAAACCGCCTGTAACTACTAAATAAAATATGGTGTTTTTGTAATTTTTCATAAGTTAACGCCCCGTTAATTTTCGTACAAAGATGCAAAATCCAAATATATAAATTACATCCCATAAATTTATTTTATTGTAAAATAAAAACAAAAATTAACACTTAAATTAACAAAAAGGTTCTATTAAAACCAATATATAATAGGTCTATTACCTACCTTTGCAGCATTTAAAAATGGATAATGATCAAGTGGTTTAGTTTAGGATTTTGGGAATTAATCGCCCGAGTAGTCCTTAGAAATAGAATTTTAATGTTATCGATTATTGTAGCGATAACCGTTTTATTGGCATTGCAATGGAAAAACATCCGTTTTACCCAAACAGAAGCCAATATGTTGCCTGACGACAACATTGTCAATATTGAATACAATGCTTTTTTAAATAAATTTGGCGAAGAAGGAAATCTAGTTATCATAGGCGTAAAGGACAAAACATTTTTTACTCCAAAAGCTTATGGTGCTTGGGTGAAATTAATGAACGGTCTCAAAGGAGACAAAGCCGTTGACTTAGTCCTATCAATCAACGATTTAAAAAAACTACAAAAAAACGAAGCTCTCGAAAAATTTGAATTAGTTCCTTTTGTGGACGCATCCAAAACTACCGACAAATTTTATCTGGAGAAAATAAAAAAAGAACTCTTCAATGATTTGCCTTTTTATGAAGGTTTACTTTTTAACAAAAAATCAGGAACAATTCGCTCTGCCATTTATCTCGATAAAAAAATTGTAAATACACCTGCCCGAAAAGATTTTATCCTTAATAAATTAGTTCCCGCAGTAAAAGCATTCGAAGAAGAAACCAAAATTGACCTTCGTGTTTCGGGAATGCCCTACATTCGAACGCTTAATGCGCAAACTATCATTGGAGAAATAAGTATTTTTATTGGAGCTTCATTACTGGTAACTTCCTTGCTTTTCTTTTTCTTTTTTAGAAGTTTTAGAGCTACTTTAATTTCGATAATTATTGTGATTATTGGCGTTATGTGGTCTTTTGGTTTCCTAGGTTTATTGAATTATGAAATTACGGTTTTAACCGCCTTGGTACCTTCGTTAATCATTGTCATCGGGATTCCTAATTGTATTTTCTTGACCAACAAATACCATCAGGAATACAAAGTTCACCGAAACAAAGTCAAAGCCTTGCAACGTGTAACGACCAAAGTAGGTATGGCAACTTTGCTAACCAACGTGACCACGGCTATTGGTTTTTTTACCTTTATTTCCTCAAATAACAAGCTACTTATTGAGTTCGGAAATGTGACTTCCATCAATATTTTAGCATTATTCTTTTTGTGTATCATAGTCATTCCAATCTTTCACAGTTACATTCCCGCTCCAAAAGACCGTCACATCGAGCATTTGGATCGCGGTTATGTAAAATCTTTTATGGATTGGATTCTACGAAACGTGAAAGAAAATCGTTTTTCTATATATGTCGTTGCTGTTTCACTCCTTGTTATCAGCATAATCGGAATTTACAAAATGCGCATTTCAGGAAGTATCATTGAAGATATGCCTAAAAAGGAAGCTTTTTTTCAAGATATTATTTTCTTCGAAAAAGAGTTTGATGGTGTAATGCCTCTTGAAATAATGATTGACACCAAACGCAAAAAAGGCGTTATGAAACTGTCAACGCTCAAGCGAATGGAAGAGTTGGAAACTACCATTGACGAAATTCCAGAATTATCAAAACCTATTTCCGTTGTCAATTTAGTCAAATATTCCAAACAAGCGTATTATAACGGAAATCCCGAATATTACGAATTACCAACTTCCCAGGAGCAATCATTTATTTTGTCGTATGCCAAAAATGCCACCAAAGACTCGAAAGAAAATCTAATGAAAAGCTATGTAGATTCGACAGGTCAATTTGCGCGAATTACCACTTTTATGCGAGATGAAAACGGCGATGCTATTCCAAAAATTGAAGCTGAAATTAGGAAAAAAGCTGATAAAATATTTCCTCCAAATCGATATAATGTATCAATTACGGGAAAAGCTTTGGTTTTTCAAAAAGGAACTGGCTACTTGCTAGACAACTTACTTTCTTCTTTGATCTTTGCCTTTTTCTTGACCGCACTTTTAATTGGATTTATGTTCCGATCGTTCAAAATGATTTTGGTTTCGATAATCCCAAACCTGTTGCCTTTGTTGCTTACCGCAGGAATTATGGGCTTTTTTGACATTCCGTTGAAACCATCGACCATATTGGTTTTCGGAATCGCTTTTGGACTTTCGGTCGATGATACTGTTCGATTCTTGGCGCAATATCGAGAGGAATTAAAGAAAAATAATTGGAAAATACGCAAGTCCGTTTATGCCACTTTTAACGACGCAGGTTTGAGTATGTTTTACACTTCTATCGTGTTATTCTTTGGATTTTCGGTTTTTATGTTGTCGAGTTTTGGAGGTACCATTGCTCTTGGCGGCTTAATTTCATTGACCTTATTATTCGGAATGCTATCTAATTTAATGTTGCTTCCAGCTTTGGTTTTAACCCTAAACAAAACTTTGGCTAACGAACAGGAATTCATCGAACCAATGATTGACATCATCGAACCAACTGATGAGGAAATTGATAATTTAGCAAAGAAAAAATAGCTTTTTTTATTTGGATCTATTCCACTATTCGTGGCAAACGAAGTTCACTAAACTCCAATTTAAACAAAAGTAAAGCAGAGGATATTTCTGAAGAAAAAGCGGGAGGATTTCCGCTTCTTTCGAGGCTAAAAATCACAATAATCAATTATATTTGTACTGCGATTGAAAAATCTACTTTCTAATATAAAATATCTACAATGAAAATAAGACATACAAGAGTTAAAGACTTACTAAACAGCACCAATACGCTTCACGAAGTTAACGCAAAAGGATGGGTAAGAACTTTTAGAAACAATCAATTTATTGCACTAAACGACGGTTCAACCATCCATAATATACAATGTGTTGTCGATTTTGAAAATACAGCCGAAGAAACTCTCAAAAGAATCACCACAGGAGCTGCGATTTCGGTTACAGGAGATTTGGTAGAAAGCAAAGGTGCCGGTCAAAAATATGAAATTCAGGTTAAGAAATTGGAAATCCTTGGCGATTCGGATGCCGAGAAATTCCCGATGCAGCCTAAAAAACATTCCTTGGAATTCTTGCGTGAAAATGCACATTTAAGAGTTCGAACTAATGCTTTTGGAGCCATTATGCGGGTGCGTTCGGTTTTGTCTTTTGCTGTTCATAATTATTTTCAACAAAAGGGGTTTGTTTACGTAAATACTCCCATCATCACGGGAGCAGATGCCGAAGGTGCTGGCGAAATGTTTCAAGTAACTGCTTTACCATTAGACAATTTACCAAAAAACGAAGAAGGCAAGATTGATTATAAAAAGGATTTTTTTGGGCAACATACTAATTTAACAGTTTCAGGACAATTAGAAGGCGAAACTTTCGCTATGGCTTTAGGTCAGATTTATACTTTTGGACCAACATTCAGAGCTGAAAACTCGAATACTTCTCGTCATTTGGCCGAATTTTGGATGATTGAACCCGAAGTGGCTTTCAATAATTTGGATGATAATATGGATTTGGCCGAAGATTTTATTCAATATGTAATCAAATACGCTATAGACAAATGTGGCGATGATTTGAAATTTCTTGAAGGTAGATTATTAGAAGAAGAAAAATCAAAACCACAAGCCGAAAGAAGCGAAATGGCTTTGTTAGAAAAACTAAACTTTGTATTGGAAAACAATTTCAAACGCGTTTCTTACACCGAAGCCATTGATATTTTGAGAGATTGTACACCAAATAAAAAGAAAAAATTTCAATACATCATCAACGAATGGGGTGCTGATTTACAATCAGAACACGAGCGTTATCTAGTAGAAAAACATTTTAAATCTCCTGTAATTTTATTTGATTACCCAGCCAATATCAAAGCGTTTTATATGCGTTTGAACGAAGACGGAAAAACAGTTCGTGCGATGGATATTCTTTTCCCAGGTATTGGAGAAATCGTGGGAGGTTCACAAAGAGAAGAACGTTTTGATGTTTTGGTCGAAAAAATGAAAGCCTTAGGAATTGACGAAGAAGAATTGTGGTGGTATTTAGACACTCGCAAATTCGGAAGTGCAGTTCACTCAGGTTTTGGACTTGGATTTGAAAGATTAGTTCTTTTTGTAACGGGAATGTCTAATATTCGTGATGTAATTCCTTTTCCTAGAACGCCACAAAATGCAGATTTTTAAAATTGTCTGAGATTGTTTAAAAGTTTAAAATTGTTTAAGAGTTTAATGTTGTTATACCCAATTACGTTAAACTCTTAAATCTTTAAACAAACATCTAAATTTATCCTCCTTATATCACCATTTTTCGTTGTGATACAAGTTCGTCGTTCCATTTTTTGCCTTCCTATTCACCAGTATTAATGTGACAAAAATTTCAGGATTTTTTTGGAGAAAAAACATCTGAGCAAAATTATGACATCGCGCTTTGGGAAAAAGAAAATAAATTACATATTTTTATGCAAAATGTGACAAAAAGCGAGGGCGAAGAATTGGCAAAAACAGTTCCTAGTACTGTCACCATTTTACAAGTCACTAATTATTTCCTAATCAATTTAAAAGCGAACCTAAATGAAGATATTTTTAGAATCCAATTTTGTGAAAAACCTGCTAATTGGCACAGGAATATTGTTAGTTTTCAACTCATGTGCTGGAAATAAATTAGAAAAACAGATTGATTCCGCACTGAATCGAGGTGTGAATCAATACAGTTATATGATGAAAAATTTGCCCGAAAACCGTTACCCAAAAACCTATTTTGCCGATACACAAAAATTCGAAACCAGTAAATCAGACTGGTGGTGTAGCGGTTTTTATCCCGGAACAATGATCTATCTAGACGAAGCAACAAAAAACCCAGTTTTCGAAAAAGAAATTGACCGAGTTTTTCAAGATTTAAAAAAAGAGCAATTTAATAAAACCACACACGATCTCGGTTTTATGATGTTTTGCAGTTTTGGAAACGCCAATCGCCTAAATCCAACACCCGAATATGCCGAAATATTAATGAATAGTGCCAAATCATTGACTTCCCGTTTTGATGAAAAAGTGGGTTGCATTAAATCTTGGGATGCTTCAGACGATAGTTATTTGGTAATCATAGACAATATGATGAATCTGGAACTGCTGTTTTGGGCTAGCGAATATAGTGGAGATAAAAGCTATTATGATATTGCGGTAAAACACGCCAATACCACTTTGAAAAATCATTTTCGCCCTGATTACAGTTCCTATCACGTCATAAATTACAATAGTAAAACAGGCGAAATAAAACAAAAAAAGACCGCTCAAGGATATGCTGACGAATCGGCCTGGGCAAGAGGTCAAGTGTGGGGATTGTACGGATATACCGTAATGTTCAGAGCCACAAAAGAGAAAAAATATTTAGATCAAGCCGTTACTATCGCTGAATTTATTTTAAATCATCCCAATTTACCCAAAGACAAAGTGCCTTATTGGGATTTTAATGCACCAAACATTCCTGATGCTTTAAGAGATTCTTCGGCTGGAGCTATCCTTGCTTCAGCTTTATTAGAATTGGAAAATTATGTAGATAAAGAAAGTTCTAAAAAATATAATACCGCTGCAAAAACAATTCTAAAAACATTAAGTTCAAATGAATATCTCGCAGAAGAAGGAACAAATGGAGGTTTTTTGTTAAAACATGGAGTAGGCCATTTGCCTCAAAAATCAGAAATTGATGTTCCATTATCCTATGGTGATTATTATTTTGTGGAAGCCATGTTGAGATACAAAAAACAGCAAACCAAACACTAAAAAAAAGAATAGTTTTGTTTTTTTTAAAACAGTAAATTTGCATTTCAATTCTTAACAATCAAGAATAAATTAGGCACCAATTATGTTAAAACAATTTCTAAATCTAAAATTATCCCAGAAATTATCTCCTCAACAAATCCAGTTGATGAAGTTAATTCAGTTGCCTACTCAAGCATTCGAACAACGATTATTGGAAGAAATGAACGAAAATCCGGCATTGGAAACAGGAAGCGATGAGGAAGAAATTTATGATAAAGACGAATTTGATAATGATGACACCAACGATGAATTCGATGATTATGATGACAACGAAACCGAGGACATCAGCGACATCAATATTGACGAATATTTAAGCAGCGACGAAACGCCGGATTATAAAACCCAAGCCAATAATTATAGCGATGACGATGAGGAACGCGAATCACCATTGGTTGCCCCAATTAGTTTTCATCAGGATTTAATAAATCAGTTGAATACTTTTATATTGAATGATTCCGAGCGAGAAATTGCTGAATTCTTGGTCGGAAGTATTGATGATATGGGTTATCTCCGAAGAAGTATAACGGATTTAGTGGATGATATGGCGTTTACTCAAGGTATTTATACCGATGAAAAAACCGTCGAGAGAATGTTGCACATCATTCACGAACTAGAACCTTCGGGCGTTGGTGCACGCGATTTACAAGAATGTTTGTTGTTGCAATTGAAACACAAAACCCCTACGGAATACGTGGCATTGGCAATGGATATTATCGAAAACCAGTTTGATGCTTTTACCAAAAAACATTACGACAAACTGTTGCAAAAATATGCTGTTTCTAATGAGCAACTCAAAACTGCCATTCACGAAATAGAAAAACTAAATCCAAAACCAGGCGGTTCTTTCACGGGCAGCAACAAAATTACAGAACACGTTGTTCCTGATTTTGCCATTCGTATTGTAGAAGAAGAATTGGTTTTGACTCTCAACGGCAGAAATGCTCCTTCACTTCATGTTTCCAAAGATTATCAGGAAATGATGCAGACTTACAAAAGTTCTCGCGACAAATCGAATGCGCAAAAAGATGCCGTGCAGTTTATCAAACAAAAATTGGATTCGGCTAAATGGTTTATTGATGCTATAAAGCAACGTCAGGAAACGCTTTATGTAACGATGAATGCGATTATGCATTACCAAAAGGAATATTTTTTAGAAGGCGACGAAACCAAACTGAAACCGATGATCTTGAAAGACATTGCCGATCTAGTTGGACTTGATATTTCGACAATTTCCCGTGTGGCCAATAGTAAATATGTAGAAACACCTTATGGAACGAAACTGATCAAAGAATTCTTCTCGGAAGCAATGAAAAACGACCAAGGCGAAGATGTTTCGACACTCGAAATAAAGAAAATTTTACAAAACACAATCGAAGAAGAAGACAAACAAAAACCACTTCCAGACGATCAATTGGCCGAAATTCTAAAAGAAAAAGGCTATCCAATTGCTAGAAGAACCATTGCCAAATATAGAGAACAACTGGATATTCCTGTGGCGAGAATGAGGAAAAAGATGTAAGGTTACAGATTTTAGATTGCAGGTTTCCCATAATTTTATAAAATGATTTTAAAAAAAATCCTTCCTGTTTTTTCCTATTTATTCCATCCGATATTCATTCCGGTGTACACCGCCTTGTTTTACTTTTTTTGTTATGATTCCTATTATACAAATTCCGAAAAATATTTTGCGCTTTTTCAGATTGTTATTGTCACGATTGTCCTTCCGATTCTTATTTTTTTCTTGTTGCGTGCCACCGGACAAGTCAACTCTATAATGATAGCAGACATTTCACAGCGCAAAATACCTTTAGTTATCCAATGTTTTTTGACTATTTTATTGATACAAAAAAGTATCACTATCTACCATTTTCCTGAATTGTATTTTTTCTTTTTGGCAGGATTGCTAAGTACAATTATAGCTTTGATTTTGTTATTTTTCAAAATAAAAGCCAGCCTTCATATGGTGGCTGTAAGTGCTTTAACGGTTTTTGTTATTGGATTAAGCATTCACAATCAAACTCGAAACATCTATATGATTGCTTTTCTTGTGCTTATGAATGGTTTTGTGGCTTCCTCGAGGCTAGAAATGAAAGCGCATTCACCTAAAGAATTGGTTATTGGCTTTATATCCGGTGTACTTCCGCAACTGTTTTTATTGCATTTTTGGCTATAGAATATAGAACATAATTCCAACATTAAAGGAATTCATATCTATAGTTTCAGTAGTAGTTTTGGCCGATCCAAAGAGCGAATTCAAACCATAATAAGCAAATATATTTATCGAATTGTACCCTGCTGAAAAATAGGTTCCGTACTGAAATTTATTAAAATCATTGTTGTTATTTACTGCTATTTTACCATTTGCATCCTGATATAATGATTTATCATAAATCAAATAACCCATTTTAAATCCACCATAAATCCGCCAAAACTTATGACTTTCAAAAGTGGATGTTCTCCATCTAAACTCAATAGGCACTTCGACTAGCAATTGACTGAATCTGTTTTTATTATACGAAATATTTGATTCGATAATTGTATATATTGGAACTTGATTCGTTTCTGTAATCTTTAGATTCTGATTGTAGTTATTGTACGAAAGTCCAATTCCTGGAGCAATAGCAATAGTTCTACTTTTATTGACTGGAAAATCTCTTAAAAACCCAAGAGAAAATCCAGAAGAAAATTTATTCTGAGTCAATCCTATTGGCTTGTTTTGCAATGTATTAAGGCTAAAACTGAAATAAAACTGATCTTCTCTATATAATGAATCTATTTTCATTTTGGGAGCTACCTCTAAACTTGTTTTTTCTTGTGAAAAAACAGGAATAATACAAAAGAGAAGAAAACAGATAAGAAATATTCGCATACTTTTTTTTTGAGGGATAAAATTACAAAAAAAGGCATCAGAAATAGTAGCTTTTGCAAAATTAAAAAATAGCTACAATTAAAAGTCATTTAGAATCCACAAAACAGAGAAAAGGAAACCCAAGTTCATACAAGTATAATTTTTTATAAAAACCGTATTAAGTAAAAAAAGGATATATAATAGACAAAATAGTATAAAGAAATAATTAGTTAGTTAATTAATTTTGAAAAATACTAATTATCCTAGCCAACTATTGATAAATTAATAAAAAAAGCAACTCTAAAATACGAATTAATTACTATTAAACCCAAAACAAAGCATTGCTTAGGTTTTTTAAGTTGATCTAAAAAATATAAAAATGAAATACGGCCATTTTGATGATGATTCAAGAGAATATGTAATCACCAACCCTAAAACCCCTTACCCTTGGATTAATTATTTAGGAAATGAAGATTTTTTCTCACTAACTTCAAATACTGGAGGTGGATATACTTTTTATAAAGACGCAAAATTCAGAAGATTAACACGTTATAGATACAATAATGTTCCAGTTGATAATGGTGGAAAATATTTTTACATAAAAGATGGCGATACCGTTTGGTCTCCCGGTTGGAAGCCTGTTAAAACCGAATTGGACAGCTACGAATGCCGTCACGGTATGAGTTATACCAAATTCAAAAGTTCAAAAAACGGAGTTCAAGCTGAAATATTACAGTTTATTCCACTTGGATTTTGGGGCGAAATTCAAAAAGTAAGCCTCACCAATAACTCATCGGAAGTAAAAAAACTAAAATTATTCTCCTTCATCGAATGGGCACTTTGGAATGCTGAAGATGATATGACCAATTTTCAACGAAATTTCAGTACAGGCGAAGTTGAAATAGAAGATTCTGTAATATATCACAAAACCGAATTCAAAGAACGTCGCAATCATTACTCCTTTTATTCGGTAAACGAAGCCATTAAAGGTTTTGACACCGACAGAGAATCATTTGTAGGTTTGTACAATGGCTTTGACGAACCCGAAGTAGTCACTGATGGCAAGCCAAAAAACACTATTGCTCACGGATGGTCACCCATTGCATCTCATTATATTGAAGTGGAATTGAAACCTGGCGAAAGCAAAGATTATGTATTTATGCTTGGTTATGTTGAGGTTGCAGCAGATGATAAATGGGAAAGTAAATCAATCATCAATAAAAAACCTGCAAAGGCAATGATTGAAAAATACAATACTGTCGAAAAAGTGGAAGCCGCATTTAATGAATTAAGAACTTATTGGGATAACTTACTTGGCACCATTAATATCAAATCCGGTGACGATAAACTTGATAGAATGGTCAATATTTGGAACCAATATCAATGTATGGTTACGTTTAACATGTCGCGTTCGGCCTCTTTTTTCGAATCGGGAATTGGTCGCGGAATGGGCTTTAGAGATTCTAATCAAGATTTAATTGGTTTTGTACATCAAATTCCTGAAAGAGCGAGAGAACGAATCATTGATATTGCTTCGACTCAGTTTGAAGACGGTTCTTGTTATCACCAATATCAACCCTTGACCAAAAAAGGAAATGCCGCAATTGG
>Ga0075152_10002702_pt1 | contig 12550 bp, 12 predicted proteins | sample JI61114C2DNA_FD_70964 | JGI IMG/M metagenome (GOLD analysis project Ga0075152, IMG submission 70964) | Wastewater effluent complex algal communities from Wisconsin, to seasonally profile nutrient transformation and Carbon sequestration -... | ecosystem: Engineered > WWTP > Effluent > Algae...
GAGAGGTAATAAAAATCGGCTATCTCTGTATTGGCAATTGTATGATGTCATCGCAACTGGCGCATGCGATGAATTGTGAACGAAAGAAAGAATCTTTTGTTGAAGTTGACAATAGGTTTATCGAACATCCAATACTTCTACATCGAAAAAGAGAGGAGTTCGAGCCGGAATAATACCATTGCTGTTGCCATTTTCGCCAAAAGCGAGATAGGAGGGTAGATATATGCGCGCTTTGTCATGCTTACCCAGAAAGCTGAGACCATATTGAAGTCCTCCAATGATTTGTCCGGGTTTACCAAAGGAAAATTGCATTTCTGTGAGTGAATCCAAACGCGTTTGATCGAGCAAGTGTGTAGTGTATCGAATGTGAATTTCCCTTCCCGGTTTGATAGAGTCGCCTGTATGATTTTCGACCCATTGAATAAAACAATCGCCATGTTTTTCGTAGTCGAAGCGCACGTCGTTCATAAGCAAAAGTTCGATTGATTCAGCTTCACTCATTTCATTTTGTTGAGCAGAGTTCATAAGAAATCTGAAGTAGTCATTGTCTGAAAATGTTTTTAAGATGTGAATCGAAAATTCCATCTCTTCGTCACTTTTGTAGAAACTAGTATCCGCATACGCACTTAGAAAGGAATTATCTATTTCAGAAAAGGGAAGAATAAATGAGTATTGATCACCACAGTTTAATGAGTCTAGTTCTTGTAATATGCGCAATCCCGGCGGCGAAGAAGCTTTGTCAATAGAGGAGGACTTTTTTAGCGATTGGTGATGCAATTGAAAGGAATAGCCGGTGTCAGCTCTAACACTGCTTTTGAATTTCACTTCGGCAACAAAATAATCGGCTGCATTTAGTGCTGGTTCGCAATCGCCAAATTGATCCAGCTTTTTGAAAATTCCGCTTTCCGTTTCTTCAAAACCAGGATGAGGATTGCATGATGTAATCAGAATGATCACTAGATTGAGCCAGGCCGCAGCGAGACATCGGTTTTTTAGAAGGCGGAGCATCTGAATGGATTCAATTAATCAACACGAAGCAAGTGTATATCATAAACAACAGATGCGTTTTGTGGAATTTTTCCGGAGTCTCCGGTAAAGCCAAATGCCAGGTGAGAAGGCAATATGATTTTAGCCCGATCGCCAACGTGCAATAGCTGCAATGCTTCATGCAGTCCTGTTTCCACGTTGTCATGCCCAACAACAATTCGTTTGGGATCAGCATCGCTCGCTTGATAACACAATGAATCGTTCAACAAAAAAATCGAATAGGAGATGTAAGCAAAGTCATTTTCTTTTGGCTGCTCTCCTTCGCCATTTTCATAAACCCAATAGTTCAAGCCCGTTTTGGTTTCGATCATTGGCCATTCTTTTTTCTTGATAAAATGAGCAATGTCCTTCATTTCCTGTTCATGTTGTTTTTTGTTTTCTTCAATCATGCCCTTTTGAATACGATTGACATCTGCATCAGACAATTCTTTTTTTTCGCCACAGCCATTGCAACTCATGAATAAGAATGCATAAAGACCAATTATAACGAGTGATATTTTCATTTAGCTAATTTTGATTTGATCTTTGTAAATAGCAATTAATCCCCGAAATTTCTCAAGCGTTTCACTCATTGAGAGATTTGATGAAGCTCCGGCGGCATTGATATGTCCGCCGCCTGACCAGTGTTCTCTTGCAAATTTGTTTACGTCAAAACTACCTTTTGACCTGAATGAAATTTTTACTTCATTGTCTTGTTCTCGGAAAAATGCAGCGAGTTTTACACCTTTGATACTTAAGGCTTGATTTACTAAACTCTCTGTGTCACCTTGTTGATGATCGAATCGCGAAAGTTCCGCTTTATCGAGCCAAACAAATGCCGTATTGGTATCGAAATCAACTTCTAGTTTTTCACTGAGTGCATATCCTACAAGTCGAAGACGCTCGAGACGATTGGTATCATATACTGCACGATGCACCTTGGCATGATCCAATCCCGAATGAATCATTTCTCCCACAATTTCGTGCGTTCCTTTTGAAACAGTTGGAAAGCGAAACGATCCACTATCAGTCATGATACCACAATAAATTGCTTCTGCGATTTTCGTGTCAATTTTATCCTTACCGTAACAGTCGGCAATGAAATGATACACCATTTCGCAGGTGCTGCATGCTGAAGTATCGCTGAATACAACTTTGGCAAACGACCCTGGTTGTTGGTGATGATCAATCAAAATAAAATCTGCTTTTGCATTTTCTAGATCAATTTGCATTTCATTCCCAACTCGACTTAAAATGTTGTAATCAAGTGAAAATATGAGATCAGCTGATGCGATTAATTCTTTTGCTTTCACCGATGACGAACTGTGAATGGTTATTTCATTGTATCCAGGAAGCCATTGCAGAAAATCGGGAACTCCATCTGGTAGAATTGCATGTGCATTTTTTCCAAGGGATTTGAGGAAAATATACATAGACAGCGCAGAACCGACAGCGTCACCATCAGGACTTTTATGTGAAGTAACTACTATGCTGTTCGCATTTGAAATAAGTTGTTTGACTTGCTGAATTTGATCAGCACTAAGCTTCGTTTGCATGCAACAAAGTTAATATTGTAGATCATGTGGCCGACTATTTGAGCTAAACTTGCCATCTGGTTTTTGAACAAAATATAAAATGACATTTAAGAGCTTCTCAAAGATTCGAATAGCTTCAGCCGCGAAGATAACTTTGTTTTTTTTGCTGGCATTTCTATTGGCATCAGCGGCGTTGCATAAGTTTTACGTGAGTAAAACTACCATTCTCTTTAATGAACGAACACAACAGTTCGAAATCACATGTAAGTTTTTTACTGATGATTTTGAAAATGCACTTGCGAAAGGCAGAGTTGATTTACTGCATCTGGGTCAAGAAAATGAATCTTCTTCAGTAAATTCCCTTATTGAAACCTATGTGAATAATCACTTTCGAATTACCATAGACAATCAAGTCATTGCATATCGGTTTGTGGGTAAAGAAGTGGAAAGTGATCTGACATATGTGTACTTGGAATTTTATCGGGTGCCTCAGTTTTATTCTATGAAAATTGAGAACACATTTCTGATCGACCAATTTCCTGAACAACAAAACATAGTTGATCTGTCCATCAATTCGACAACGCAGACATTGATCCTAATGCGTGATAAAACAACGGATTTATTTTCGAGATGATTTCTAGCCAATGACCAAACAAAAGAAGGCACAATACATCTTAGGCGAATTGGAGAAATTGTATCCTGAACCGGCCGTTCCGCTATTGCATAAAGATTCTTTCACTTTGTTAATTGCGGTGCTCTTATCTGCACAATGTACAGATGCACGAGTGAATACAATAACCCCATTGTTATTTCGCAAAGCAGACAATCCATACGCTATGGTAAAGCTTCAGGTGAAAGAGATAGAAGAAATTATTCGGCCTTGTGGATTATCACCGGCGAAGAGTAAGAATATTCATGCTCTTTCGCAGTTGCTCATTGACAATCATGGCGGCGAAGTTCCATCGACAATGGAAGAATTGGAAGCTTTGCCAGGAGTTGGTCATAAGACGGCTAGCGTTGTTATGATACAAGCATTTAATAAGCCAGCTTTTCCAGTTGACACACACATTCATAGGATGATGCATCGGTGGGGATTGAGCAATGGTAAAAGTGTAGCACAAACGGAAATAGATGCCAAGAAAGTTTTTCCAATTGAAACGTGGATCAAATTGCATTTGCAAATCATTTATTATGCACGCGAATTTTCGCCAGCACGAGGTGTTCTAGTTGAAAAGGATTTCATTACATTATTCGTGAATGGAAAAACGAAAAAGATATAAGAGTCTCCATCATGGAAGATCAGAATTCTAAAAAATATCGTCATGGATGGCGAAACAATTACAGGCAAAGCATGCCTGTTTTTGAGGCATGGTCGAAGGATTTGCTTTTCGGTGTCAGCGATTTTTATTTGTGGATGCGCAACAGGTTTAGGTTGCCTTCTTTGCTTGTGTATCCTGATTTCCCAAGTAAAAAATCAACGATAAGGAAGATCGCAAAGGAGTTAGGTTACCGCATAACAAATAAACCATGCGATAACCCAGAAGTTATCCTCTATTTTGAAGATGTGACGTTTGGGAATTCAGCGGCCTTGACTCAAAAATACCCGAAGGCTGTTGTGTTGAATGAGAGCTGTACCGACATATCCAAACAAAAAGTAGATGAAATCCATCAACGCATTTTTGGTTATTGTACCATCATAAATCCATTGACATACAGTGGCGTTGCTGTCAGGAAAAGTGATATGAATGCACTTCATGACGGCCAGACAATTACATGTCCTTTGCAAAGTCGTGAAGATGGATCAGTTTATCAAGTGCTCATTGATAATTCAGTGGGTGCTGGAATGGTTGTGGATTTTCGAGTCCCGGTAATAAATTATGAGGTTGTTCTCGCGTACAAGAAGTTTAAAAAGGAATCAGTACGATTTACGAATCTGGTTTCTTATTCCGAGCTTCATAGTCATCAAACTATTTTTTCCTCAGAGGAACTCGAAAGAATAGGTCAATTTTGCAAAGCAATGGGTGTCCAGTTCTGTGAGTTGGATGTGTTGCGAAATCTTACCGATGGCAGAATCTATATAATCGATGTAAATAAGACTCCATATGGACCGCCGGCTGGCTTGCCTAAGGCAGCCGCGGATGCAGCAATCCTCGCATTGACAGAGGCGTTCAAACGTTTGATTAATTCGACGAAAGTTTCTCGTAAATGATTTTAGTCAACACTGCTGCTCCTTTCGGATTGAGGTGATTCATATCCACAAAATTTGTGGCATCCTTAAATGCAGGATCATTTACAGTTATTACTTCATGTTTGCTGTAATCGATGTTTTTGAAAGTGCGCTTGATGTAGTCGGCCATGAGGTATTCTTTTTCCATTCTAGCAGAAATCATGTTGGGATAAAGAATAATATCGTAGTCAATGCCGTATTTGTCGAGCAGTGCAGCACTTTTTTCAAATTGATTTCTCTGAAACTTGACATTTTCAAGGTAATCTACTTTGGCCAGAAGAAGTTTAAGTTTGAAACTTTGTGGGCCGCCCTTCGCTTCTTGTTCAATCGACGCGAAATTGGCTTCTGATCCAGCCTTCAAACGTTTGTATATTTTTTCTACTTCCACGGAATCTCTTACGCGTTGTGGTTCAAATCCGTAGTTTGAATGAAAGATCATTCGTTCATCTCCATCATCATGTTTAAAAAAACGAGTAGCGGCATTCACATTCCAAGATGCTCTTTTTAAAAAGGAAGGTACGAATAACATATTGCCATCTGCTGCAGAATGGATTATTTGATCGCTCTCTGCAACGAGAGAGTACATGTTGTGAATATTCCGTGCCATGGCATCGCCTTTGAAACATAACAGGACTTTTTTAGGCCGCAGATTCCGGTCGACAACCATATTCTCAAGAAGTGCGTCAATAATGGCATAACATGTATGAGTCAATCCTAGATTTATATACTCTGTTGAAGAAGTATCCCACGCATTCATTAAGCTGTCGTTAATTCCATTGAAACAGATGGATGATCCCATAAAAACGACAGTACTGTCCAAGTTCGGGGTTGCATTGAGCTTGTTCTCAATCCACGTCATTTTACTGAAATCTGTTTTTTCTGGTATTGAAAAATAATAACTGCGAGGCAATTTCATGGCGAACAATGCGGATACCACAATCGTGAGCAGCACTATTCTGAATAGTATTTTTTTTGCGAAAGTTTTCATATTAGAATTGGAAATAGATAAACTGTTCGTGGTCTAAGGTGTAGAAACAATCAATGATGAGAACGGCCAGCACAAGTTCTATGGCAAGTCGCACGGATGGTTTGATATTGTACGAAGAAAAAATGACACCTTCCGTACTTTTTCTATTGAACCATTCCAATAACAAGAATGGAATGATAAGAATAGCAAGCTTGAGGAAAACCTTTGTGTCAGAGGCAAACATGGGTTGTGTGGCGATATCTGAAATGTAAGCAAAAGCCTCGCTGACATTCGCAGCACGGAAAAAAATCCAAGCGAGGGTGACTATAAAAAAGGTGAGAATTCCTCCTGTGAAATTGGATACAAATGAAGGAGGATTTGACTGCTCCGATTTTGATTTTTTGTGTGGTTTGTAGATCATCACATAAGCACTGTAAAAGATGGAGTGAATGAGTCCCCACATAACAAATGTCCAATTGGCTCCATGCCAAATTCCACTCAAAACAAAAATTGTAAAAACATTGCGATATAATTTCCACCCTTCGACACGGGAACCCCCTAGAGGGAAGTAGACGTAATCTCTAAACCAGGTAGAGAGTGAAATGTGCCATCTGCGCCAGAAGTCTGAAATATTGGTGGCGAAGTAAGGTAAGTTGAAATTGCGCATGAGTCGCACCCCAAATAGTTTCGATGTGCCAAGCGCAATGTCCGAGTATCCGCTGAAGTCGCCGTAAATCTGAAAGGCAAACGCGATTGCCCCAAGTATCAAACTCATTCCAGATAGTGTGTCATGAGATGCGAAAGCGTGATTTGCATAGGCGGCGCAAGTATCAGCGATGACCACTTTTTTGAACATGCCCCAAAGAATCTGATGCATGCCTTCTGCGGCCAAAGAGAAATTAAATTTCTTTTTTTCATGGAATTGATGAAGCAGATTACTTGCTCGTTCAATGGGGCCTGCGACTAATTGAGGAAAATACATCACATAGAGTGAGTAAATGAGAAAGTCTTTTTCTGGTTCTTGTTTGCGACGATAAACTTCAATGACGTAGCTCAAACTTTGGAATGTGTGAAAAGAAAGTCCAATTGGCAAAATGATTTTCATTGCATCAACTGAGTAATTCCATCCGACAATACTGCTAATCGAGTTTATATTGCTTACAAAGAAGTCGTAGTATTTGAATACGAATAGCACCATGCACGTCGAGATAATGCTCACTACAAGGTAGACTTTTCGTTTTCGACCTTCCGAAGTGGCTATTTTCATTCCAGCGAAATAGTCGATCAGAATTGTAATAAAAAGTATGAAAATGTACTTAGGAATAAAGAACATGTAAAAGATGCAGCTAGAGACTAGTAGCAGCAACGATTGCATTCGATGGTGTTTTTTCAGTACAAGCCAATACAATGAAAACACGACGATCAAAAAGACCAGAAACTCGGGGGAATTAAAAAGCATAAGCAAACGCGCCAGATTGAACTGACTGTTGCAAACATAAAATATTGTTGAGAAAGATGAAGATGAATTGAAAGATTCACCTTTGGAAATGTATCCTACGTGCGGTTAATGTGAAATTTTGTCAGTTGAGCGAAGGGTCTTCAGGCATGTTGGCAAGCATTTGTCCTTTTCGCCCCATACTTTTCATGATTGTTTTCCATAAGTCGTTCATTTCGCTGTTCATCACAACTTCTTTGGGAACGGAAGTAACAAACCAAGAATTTGTTTTGATTTCACTTTCAAGCTGCTCGGGCGACCAGCCGCTGTATCCGACAAAAAAGCGCACTTGGTCTTTATGCACTTTGCCGGAAATGAGCATTTTTTTCAAAATGTCAAAGTTCCCACCCATAAAAACACCCGGAATAATTTCAACACTTTCTTCTATTTTTTCACCAAGGGTGTGCAAATAATAAAGGTTGCTGTTTCTGACCGGACCTCCGATGCTGATGCGGCCTTCAAAAGAGGGCATGTTTTCCATGATTTGTTCAAGATCAACATCGATGTAGTTGTTCAGCACAAAACCAAAGGAGCCTTCCTTGTTATGCTCGCACAGAAAAATTACAGTACGTCTGAAGTACGGGTCATTGAGGAAAGGTTCGGCTAGCAATACCTGACCTTTCTGAGGTCTCAAGTTTTTTTCTGGGCCTAAATCCATCTCATTTGCATTTTATTTCTAGCCTTTTAACAGCGATTCGTAGTTAAGTGTTGCTTTTTTTACCTGATTTTTCAGGCCGAAATTGATTCAATAATTTCGTTTACACCAAAACAATGACGAATATTTTTCAAAGAGTTTCTCTTTTTTGTTCAATTTCCATTCATTTAACGTACTGTTTACAGTCGAGGGCGCAGCATATTCCTTTCGCCGGCAATCGCTCTGTCACTTGGGAAGAGTGTATTGATCAGTACAGAAATTTGGATGAAAATTTTGAAGATGCTAAATTGATCGAATGTGGCTCCACGGATGTCGGAAAGCCACTTCATTTGTTTATTCTAAATCGCGATCGAATTTTTTATCCAGAACTATTTGATCGCAGCAAAACCGTTATCTTGATCAACAACGGTATACATCCGGGAGAGCCTGATGGTGTTGATGCCTCTATCATTTTTGCTCGTGAATTGTTGACGGATAAAAACCTCCAATCGCTTTTGGATAGTGTGATTTTCTGTATTGTGCCAATTTACAATGTTGATGGCGCATTGAACAGAGGGAAGCACAGTCGTGCAAATCAAAATGGACCTGAGGAGTACGGTTTTCGTGGAAACGCAAGAAATCTAGATTTGAATCGGGATTTTATAAAATGTGATAGTGAAAATGCGAAGTCATTTACTGCGCTTTTTCAAAAAGTTAAACCGCATTTGTTCGTGGATACACATGTGAGCAATGGTGCTGATTATCCATATACAATGACATTGATTACCACCCAAACTGATAAACTTGGAGTCAGATTGGGGAATTTTGCCAGACAGGAAATAGAGCCTGCGTTATTTGCTGCAATGAAATCCGTAGGATATGAAATGTGTCCCTATGTGCATACAATGGGGAGAACGCCCCAATCAGGACTTTTGGATTTTCTTGAAACACCGAGGTTCGCTTCTGGATATGCGGCTTTATTCAATACCATTGGATTTATTACCGAAACCCACATGCTAAAACCTTTCAGTGCGAGAGTGGAAAGTACATATGCTTTTTTGCTGCAATTGGCGAAATACGCTGATGAACATTCTGACAGCATTGTGGCAATGAAAAAGTTGGCAGATAATGATATCCTGCATCAAAAAAAACTACCATTCAATTTTGAATTGGATACAACAACGAAATCAACGATACAATTTCAAGGTTACGACGCAAAGTTCACTGCATCCGATGTTGGAACCGGAAATCGATTGACGTACGATCACAATGCACCATGGACGAAACAGATTCCGCTTTACAGAAAATTTCAACCAAAAATGGAGATTGAAATTCCTGAAGCTTACATTGTGCCTCAGGCTTGGACAGAGGTGATTGAACGACTTAAGTGCAATGACGTGTCGATGAAAAGATTGGAAAAGGACACTATTCTCCGTTGCGGCACCTATTACATCGAAGAATATGAAACTGAAAATGCACCCTATGAGGGACATTATTTGCATTCAGAAATAAAGGTGAGCTATTTTGAGAAAGAAATTGCGTTTTATGCGGGCGACTATTTTATCTCTACCAATCAAACCACTCGAAGATACTTATGTGAAGTTTTGGAACCACAAAGTCCTGATGGATTTTTCGCTTGGAATTTTTTTGATTCCATTCTGCAACAAAAGGAATGGTTCAGTGATTATGTTTTTGAAGATATCGCCGCAGAATTATTAAAGACGGATTTGGAGTTGAAGAAAGAATTTGAAAAGGCGATGATGACAAATCCGGAATTGAAAGAAAATCATTGGAATCAACTCTATTGGATTTACAAACACTCACCTTATTTTGAAGATTCGATGAATCGTTATCCCGTTGTGCGCATTGACAAAGTGAAAGAGGCAAAATGAAATGTCTAAGCTTCTTTATTTTGAATGATCGTCTGAAATCAACTCAATAGAATTGCGGATATTCTTAGCCATTTCATCCAATGGGAGATCGTTTGCATCCGTACCAAATGGATTTTCAATTTCTTCCGCAATAATTTCCAAACTTGCTAATACATAAAAAATAAAGGTGACAATTGGAATTGCATAGTAGCCAAGCGTTGGTCCATATGTAAATGGCAAAGTCACCACATAAATAAAAATGAATTTTTTGAGAAAAGCTGAGTACGAAAATGGGATTGGGGTGTTTTTAATGCGTTCACATGCTCCGCAGATTTCCATCCATTGCTGCGCCTCTTGATTGAGAAGCAAAAGTTGCTCCGGGTTAATTCTTCCCGTCCGATTGAGTTCTATGATCCGGTCGTAGAATGTTCGGCTAATTTGCAAAGGTTGGTGTTTTTTCTGACGAATCTCCGTGATATTATAAAGCTCAAGAAGTTCAGACTCATTCATGGTTACCGCATTTCTCAAGTGATTTTTTAAAGCAAATGGAAAATGTAGAATGAGTTGGTTCAGAAATTTTTGATCTTCTTTATTTTGAACAATGGCATGGACTTTAATGGAAAGATTTCGCGACATATTTGTTAGCGATCCCCAGAGTTTTCTTCCTTCCCACCACCTTTCATAAGCTGTATTCGTTCGGAAAACAAGTAGGAGAGAAATGACAAATCCGAGGATGCTGTACATCACCGAAGTTTTAGCAAGTTCACTGTCAGAAGCAAGATGAAACAAATGTTTTTCAACAACTACCACCAATGCGGTGATGATTGCCATCAAACTCATCGTGGGTGCAAGTTTTCGAACAGTGTCAGCTTTATGGAACCGCATGATTTGCGAGAACCACTCCTTGGGATTGTAAGCGATCATAGATCCCGAAAATTATGATTGAACACTTTTCGCTTCTTTATCAAGCAACATGTCAACAATACAAACACGGTCCTTTTCTAACTTATAGAAAATTTTATAGTTAAGAACTGTTGCAACTCTGAAGTGTCCTTCTAATCCAATTTCAATTTTTTTCGAGGACTGCATAGGTTGATGATGGATCAGATGCAGTTTATGTAGTATGCGGGTACGCACTTTTTCTGCGGATAGCAAAGAAACTTGTTGCATGTCTTCAACGATGTTTCTGAAGACTTCAACAGCATAACTGGAGAAAATGAGTTCACTTGATGCCATGCCGCAAAGAAAACATAAAATTGTTGTTTCTGACGTCTTCTTTCACTAATTCTAAATTGAGTGATCACATTGAAATCACATTTTGTAAAAATCAATTACATTTGAAAGTTAGACTAAGTATAGAATATGAAAACACTATTATTTTTTTGTGCATTTGCCTTTTCGATGATTTCTTATGCGCAAGTGCAAATGCCCGCTGAAACAAGAGTGCAATGGAATAATTTACTCAAGGTAGCTGACACTTGGTCGAACAATTCAGAGTTGAGTGGATTCCCGATACACGAGTTTAACGGCATCGCGTATTTGTCGTTGATTGGAAGATTAAAACCGAATGCAGATTGGACGAATCTTGAATCATTAGGTGTGTTAAAGGGAAGTTTGACAGGTCGTATTGCAACCATGAAAGTACCGGTGCACATTCTAAACCAGCTGAGCCTTGGAGATGTTTATGAGTATATGGAAATCCCACCACGTGTTTTTCCAGATTTGGATAAAGTAGTGCATGACGTGCGCGCTGACAGTGTTCATCTCGGCCTTGGATTGCCTTCGGATTTTACTGGGAAAGATGTTCTTATCGGTGTGACGGATTGGGGATTCGATTATACGAATCCCATGTTCTACGATACATTATATCAAAGTACGCGGATTTTGGCTGCATGGGATCAATTTCGATCGGTGGGTGAGCAGCCTTCCGGCTTTTCATATGGCGTTGAGTTTGATAGCCAAGAAGAATTGTTTGCAGCGCAGAGTGATACGTCAAATATTTATGGTTTTGGTACACATGGCACACACGTCGCTGGTATCGCAGGCGGAAGTGGAGGCACTTCTGTTTATCGCGGAATGGCGCCAGAAGCTAGTTTTCTTTTTGCCACTTTTTTGGTGGATGTAGCTTCTGTATTAGATGCGCTTCATTGGATGAAAAACAAAGCAGAGTCGGAGAACAAAAGATTGGTTGTTAATATGAGTTGGGGATTGTATTACATGGGCACGTTGGATGGCAACTCATTACTATCACAGGCGATAGATCAGCTTTCAGATGAGGGGGTTGTTTTCGCTTGTTCAGCTGGAAACAACGGAGCAAATGATTTCCATATCAAAAAAACGTTCACAGGTGACCTGCTAACAACCCGAGTTCAATTCGATTCTTACACCAACCCAAATTTATGGGGTCAGAGTATCACAGTTTGGGGTGAACCAGGTAATGTATTTAACCTTGGAATCAAGCTTTACAGTTCAGTGAATTCATTGCTAGGCGAAACGCCATCGTATTCAACAATGACTGCTGTTTCATATTTGGATTCGATTCTTGTAAATGGTAACGACACTGTTTATTTTAATATTACAACTGAAGCATCGCACCCGTTAAATGGCCGGCCGCACATGCGCATTCGAATCAAGAATACGCACACTTCTCTTCGGGTTGTTTTGAATGCGACTGCGCCAAGTGGTGTTGTTCATTTTTGGAATCTCGCTGAATTGATAAATGGTGTTGGAAATTGGGGTTTGCCTTTTTTGTCGTTTGGTGGATCAACTGGTATGGCTGGTGATTCTGAGTATAG
>Ga0075152_10002705_pt1 | contig 12548 bp, 9 predicted proteins | sample JI61114C2DNA_FD_70964 | JGI IMG/M metagenome (GOLD analysis project Ga0075152, IMG submission 70964) | Wastewater effluent complex algal communities from Wisconsin, to seasonally profile nutrient transformation and Carbon sequestration -... | ecosystem: Engineered > WWTP > Effluent > Algae...
GCAGTTCTTTCTTATGTGTATGAAGTAGTTCGTCTGTTTTTTTCTTTTTAATAAAAATAGGTGCGAACGAGACATAAAGCAATAATGCGATTGCAGCGGCGCATATCGGTATAACCAACAGCCAAATGATGAATGGGTTTGACGTCGTTTCTAACCAACCAGATATTTCTTCATAAACTAATTTTATGTTTAAGCCAACAATGATGATTGCGGAAAGCCATGCTGCGACTTGTACATATCTTCGAATGGCTAGCCCATGCATTTTTTCCTTATCTGATGTAAAGTGAATTAAAGGAATAATTGCGAAACCAAGTTGCAAACTCAATACAACTTGCGAAAAAACAATCAATGGCCCGGTGGCGCCTTCTCCAAAAACAGCAATGACAATAAATGCGGGCACAATTGCAATTAATCGGGTAAGTAATCTGCGTATCCATGGTTGTATGCGCAGATTCAAATAACCCTCCATGATTATTTGTCCTGCCAATGTACCTGTGATGGTAGAGCTCTGTCCAGAGGCAATCAACGCCACAGCGAAAAGAATTGGCGCGAGTTCGCTGCCTAGCATTGGTTCCAGCATGCGATGCGCGTCCTGAATTTCACCTATTTCATACAATCCATTGTGGTAAAAAACGCTTCCAGCTAATATCAGAATCGCTGCATTGACGAAAAATGCAAGGTTGAGCGCAACCGTTGAATCAATGATGTTGAATTTAATGGCTTGTTTCATTCCATCGCGCGTACGTTCAATTTTTCTGGATTGAACTAGTGACGAATGGAGATAAAGATTGTGCGGCATTACTGTCGCACCTATGATACCAATGGCGATATAAAGTGCCGCTTCGTCCGGAATGGAAGGTATAAATCCTGTGGCTATTTCACTGATGTCCGGCTTTGCCATGATCATTTGTATCAGAAAGGAAATGCCGATGATGGAGACAAGGCTTAAAATGAATGCTTCCATTTTTCGGATGCCAAGGTTCATCAAGAATAACAACAGGAATGAATCAAGCACTGTAATGCTTACACCCCACAACAATGGGATATCAAAAAGCAATTGTAGTCCAATTGCCATCCCGAGTACTTCAGCAAGATCGCATGCTGCAATGGCTATTTCGGCCAGGATATAGAGCGGAATATTGATGATTTTCGGATAGGTTTCACGCGATGCTTGTGCTAAATCAAGGCCGCGAACAATGCCGAGTCTGGCGCTCAAACTTTGTAATAACAGGGCAATCAGATTTGACATGAGCAAAACCCAAATCAAGGTGTAGCCATATCGACTTCCCCCGGCAATATCTGTAGCCCAGTTGCCCGGATCCATGTAGCCAACACTTACCATATATGCGGGTCCGGCAAAAGCAAAAAGTCGTTTGAACCAGTTTGTTTTTTTGGTCGTGTCAACCGTTTCGTGGATCTCCGATAAACTCGCGTGTGCTTTTTTTGTGCTCATTTTTTTGCAGCCTTCATTAATAACAAGTTCGAAGCGACTTCTTTGGACAGATGAATTGTTGTGTGTCCATCGTTCACTGTCATCGATTCGTCAAATGCATACTTTTCTTTGAGGGTTAACCGACTTCCTATGGACAAGTTCAAATTTTTCATGTGTTGTAAAAACTGATTCGAACTATTTGCAACAGCAACCAATTGATAAGTTGCTGATTTTTTCATTGTCGACGCAGTTACCGTTTTTCTAAATGAAGGCATATTGCCGGCATCATCTGGAATTGGATCGCCATGAGGGTCATACTTCGGAAAGCCAAGATAGGATTCAAGTCGAAGTGTGAGTTCGTTCGACTCAATGTGTTCAAGTTGTTCAGCTATTTCATGCACTTCGCTCCAACCAAATCCCAATTTCTCAACTAGGAATGACTCCCACAACCGGTGCTTGCGAATGACTTTGAGCGCTTGCTTTTTTCCTTTTGGAGTGAGCGTTGTGCCATAATACGGACGGTGCTTTACGAGTCCTTGTTCGTCAAGTTTTTTCAACATATCCGTAACGGACGAAGCCTTGGTAGTAAGCTTTGTTGCAATGTGTGTTGTCAAAGCGCCTTCTGGCTGATCATAACAAATAGCGAAAATCGCTTTGAGATAGTTATCGGTCGATTCGGACATAGGTTGCGTTTGAGCGAAGTTAGCAAATTTGTATGTCCACAAAAATAAAAAATTAGGTAAGCCTAAAAAATGATGGTTTGTTCTGATTGTAAGTTCTTGTCGTGAACCGTTATATTTGACCATCCGTGAAAAGACTCATTCTCATACGTCATGCTAAGTCTGATTGGGCAGATCCTTCGCTCAAAGATTTTGATCGACCGCTCAATGCACGCGGTTTAAGAGATGCGCCTAAAATGTCTGAACGTCTTGTAATTGCTCATAAAAGCATCGATGCAATCATTTCTAGCCCAGCTCAGCGCGCAAAGTCCACAGCGGCTTTTTTTGCCAATGTTTACTTGGATAAAAAGTTAAAGGTGCAATTTGAACCACGTATTTATGATGCTTCCATTTTTCAATTGTTCGGCATAGTCACCGAATTGGATTCGGAACTCGATACCGTTATACTTGTTGGTCACAATCCTGGATTTTCAGAGTTGACTACGTATCTCTGTGGCGTGCATATTCAGATGCCAACTTGCGCCGTGGCAGAATTGGTATTTGAAGTGGATGATTGGAAATTAATATCAGCCAATTCAGGAAGATTAGTTGGATTCGACTATCCCAAAAAGGAAATTTGATATGTCTAAATTACCTCAAAACTGGAAAATCATTTTTTCCATAGTGTCAATTATTTTGTTGTTTGGCTTGATTTGGATTTTTCGGGCCATCATCGCTTATGTCATCATCGCTGTAGTGGTTGCATTCATTTGCGATCCACTAGATAAGCTTCTCAAGCGTGTAAGAATAAAAAAATTCTACCTGCCTTCTTGGTTTCGTGCACTTTTCTCTCTCGCCTGTTTTATTGGTTTGATTGCTGGAATGATTGCCATGTTTTCTCCATTGGTGAGCGAAGAGGTTCAGCTGATTAGTGAGATGGATACGGCTGCGGTTTCTCAAAATATCCAAACCCAGCTGAAAAGCGTAATTGGTGAAGAAATGGATGTGGCGGGTGTAACAGATTATCTTATTGAAAGCGCTAAGAATATTTTTAGCTTTCAATGGATTCAAGATTTTTTCAATAATGTTTTTGGAATTGTTGGAAGTTTTGTAGTTGGCATTTTTGCTGTGTTTTTTATCGCTTTTTACTTTCTTAAAGATGGATTTTTATTCGCTCGTATCGTTTTTACATTGACACCTGAAGAGCATTTATCCAAGATAAAAAGAATCATGGAGCATACCCACGATTTACTTCGGAGATACTTCATAGGGGTGGGCATCCAAAGTTTAATCATGGCTGCTTTTGTTGCAATTGCACTTAGTATTCTTGGTGTCCAGAATGCAGTTCTCATTGGATTATTCGCAGGTCTTGTGAATGTTATTCCCTACGTTGGTCCACTCTTGGGTGGAACGATTGGTATCCTCATCGCACTCACTACCTCATTGCATTTGGATTTTGCAACAGCCATTATGCCGCTGCTATTGCGGGTGCTTGTTGTGTTTGTTGTTGCTCAGCAAATTGATGGATTCATTGTGCAGCCACTTGTGCTTGGTAATAGCGTGAAAGCTCATCCTTTGGAAATCTTCATTGTTGTTCTTATGGCTGGCACTTTGGGAGGAATCTTGGGAATGATATTGGCAATTCCGGTGTACACCATTCTTCGGGTGGTGGCTCGTGAATTTTTATCGGAGTTCAAAGTTGTGGAAAGTCTCACTCGCGACCTTATGGAAGCAAAATCGAAGGAATAGCATCCTCTTCATTTTTTTTGATGTCTTACTGAAGCGCTATTTTGACACTGTATGCTTTGTTAAGAACTACTGATTGCCCTATTGAAATAGGCGATTCAAGTGTTATTGATGCGTAATTCGTGAATATTTCGATTTCAAACGCAAAGGATGCTTTACTTTTGAACCCCGTAATTCATAAGCAATTCCTCACAATTACGGCATGTCTGAAAACATCAAATATATTTTCGTCACTGGTGGTGTGACGTCTTCCCTCGGGAAAGGAATTATATCCGCATCATTAGCAAAGCTTCTTCAATCGCGCGGTTTCCGTGTGACCATTCAAAAGTTGGATCCTTATATCAATGTGGATCCAGGTACTTTGAATCCATACGAACATGGCGAGTGTTTTGTCACCGATGATGGCGCAGAAACGGATTTAGATCTTGGTCACTATGAGCGTTTTCTGAACGTGCCTACATCACAGGCAAACAATGTAACGACGGGTAGGATTTACCAAAGCGTCATTGATAAGGAGCGCAGGGGCGAGTATCTCGGCAAAACGGTACAAATCATTCCGCACATCACTGATGAAATCAAACGTTGTATTCAAATCCTTGGTTCGAAAAGTGAATTTGATTTCGTAATTACTGAAATAGGCGGCACAGTGGGTGATATAGAGTCACTTCCATATGTGGAAGCTGTGCGCCAAATGAAATGGGAGCGCGACGATGATTGCCTTGTCATTCATCTTACTTTGATTCCGTATTTGAGTGCTGCCGGAGAGTTGAAGACAAAACCGACACAACATTCAGTAAAAACTTTGCTGGAGAATGGTGTTCAACCGGATATTCTTGTTTGCCGCACCGAGCACGATTTATCGCCTCAAATCAGGAATAAAATTGCCAAATTTTGCAACGTGACGCCTAATGCGGTGATTCAAAGCATTGATGCTAGCACCATCTATGATGTGCCCGTTATGATGCTCAATGAGCGCTTGGATGAGGTTGTTCTTGAGAAATTGAATGTGAAATCCAAGAAGAAACCAGATTTGAAGAAGTGGATGGATTTTTTAGAGCGTCATAAGAATCCAAAAGGTCGTGTATCCATTGCGCTCATCGGTAAATATGTGGAGTTGAAAGATTCTTACAAATCAATAGCCGAAGCTTTTATTCATGCCGGAGCCACAAATGAAGTGGCAGTCGACGTACGTTGGATTCATTCTGAGGAATTAACTGTTCGCAATGCGATTGAAAAACTCGAAGGTGTCGATGGAATTCTTGTCGCTCCTGGCTTTGGTTCTCGTGGTATGGATGGAAAATTGGAAGCAATTCGGTATGCACGCGAAAACAATATTCCATTTTTTGGTATTTGTCTGGGTATGCAAATGGCTACCGTGGAGTTTGCTCGAAATGTGCTCGGCTATGCAGATGCTCATTCAACTGAGATGAAAGAGTACACTGCACATCCTGTAATCAGTTTGATGGCTGAACAAAAATCCGTTGTTAATAAGGGTGGAACAATGCGACTTGGTTCATATCAATGCAAATTGATGAAAGATACAAAAGCGGCAAAGGCATACGGCAATGTTGAAATTATAGAAGAAAGACACCGTCATCGTTTTGAATTCAATAACGATTACAAAGAAGCTTTTGAAAAGGCCGGCTTCAAATGTACTGGTATCAACCCTGACAGCGGTTTGGTGGAGATCATTGAGCTTGATAATCATCCCTACTTTTTGGCGGCGCAGTTCCATCCTGAATACAAAAGCACGGTGATGAATCCACATCCGTTGTTTGTATCATTTATTAAGGCAGCGAAAAAATACCACGGCGCAAAACAAAAGGCGGGTCAGGAAGAATTGGAGAATTCTTAAGTCGAGAGCTTATTGTGCTTTGATTTTCTGGTAACGGAGAATACCATGATCCAAAAACAGAAGAACACGATACCTGCTTGCACTTCTAAAAAGGACTCGAAGAGAAAGTTCATGGCGCACAGCAATGCGAAGTTTAATAGCACAATCTCTCCTTGCTTGAATCCGATATAAATCAGTGAGACAATACAAAGTGTAATTAGAAAAAGTCCGGACCAGCCAAATTCAGCGCCGTATTGAAGAAACTGATTGTGCGCATTCAGTTTTTTTTCTGCAGCGTAATTTTCTCCTCTTTCGATATACTGTTCAATCAACGCGTATTTGGTATCACCCGTACCTGTACCTATCGGGTTTTCGAATAGAACATCTTTGGCTGCGCTCCAGGTAACCAAGCGAAGTTGAGTACTCGATTTTGCCTCAGCAACCTTTACTATAGTTGAATCTGAAGGAGAAACGCTATTTTGAAAAGTGTTGTTGAGTGCCTCTGTATTTTGAATGGTAGTATCTTCTTCAAAATCTACAATTGCGGCTTCAACTCGCGTTGATGTTTCTGGCGCAAGAACCGTTGAGAAAAGGAGTACGGCAATGGATATCAGACTTACAGCTAAAGCCTGAGACCATGATTTTTTTCTAGAATAAAAGAGCCAAGAGCTCATAACAATTGAAATCATGGCCGCGATGAGCCCTGCCTTGGATGCGAGCATACTAATAAAGATGAGCATGATGCCGCAAACGACGTAGTGAATTTTTTCTTTGCCGAATAGGTATATCCGCTGAGAGGCATAATACATGAGGATGAAAAATCCCATCGCTTGATACGTTGCTGCGTATGTTGGATGAAAATAAATGCCCAATTTTTCGTAGCTCAAATAGGCAATGTCGTGGTAATGTATTGCGCGATAGATGCCGAATCCAATTGCAATTGGGATGAAAATTAAACAGCCATAAACGAATGACATCAATATGTTTTTCGTTTGTTTGTTGTTCAATGGCGGCATTAGCCATGCCAGTATGGGAAACAGAACCAACGATAGTTTGATGCCAATTTCATTGATGGCCGCGTCGCTGTGTTCCGAATAAAATAGTCCGATGAGATGGAGCACGAAAATGCTAGCAATGACTACTAAAGGTAGTTTTCTCGATGGTTGGTGTATTCTTCTTCTCCGAATGAAATAGACAATGACGTAGATAGAAAGAAGTATTATAAACCCAGGAACCAATTTTTTATTGATGGGCAATGCCATCGCAATTGCCATGCAGCCCCAGGCGTGCCAAGGCATAGAATGTTGATGTGTGTTTTCTCCTCGTTTCAAAATTTTAATTCTTCTCGAATTCTATTCAATTGAGGAATATGATGCTGGATATGATTGTTCAAAAATTCTAATGTCTGTGTGATGTTTAGCATGCCAGCTGCGGGTTGACGAAACACCAATTTGTCGAAATGAATTGGATCGATGCCAGAGAGAAATTCTTCCAATTCATTTCGCAAAGCGCTCCATGTTGTTTCGAGTTGTTGAAGTGTGAACTTATTGGATGGTTCTGGCAACACAGAAGGAGCACGAAATCTTTCAGAAGAAGCAAGACGTGTATTCAGCGCCTGGCTATTCTTTTCTTGTTCAAAGCCTGCGATTTCCAATGTTGCCCAGCCAGATGAGGATTTTTTTTTCATGTATCCAAGCGTGCCAGTTTCTGATGTCAGAATATGTTCGATCACTTGGGATGCGCTCCAGCCTTGCGCCGGTTGCTGTTGAATTTTCTCCGATGGCCAAGAAGTCAAAATGTCTAAGAATTTCTTCTTAGATAAATTTAGATTTGACCAGCGAGTTTCAAGGTTTGTTTCCATAATCAATATTGAGTACGCAAGATTAGAGCATGTAAAGTAAGTAGCGACAATTGTCCATTGTATTTTGACGTTTTAACTTATGAAAATCAATTTTTTTCTACATCCAAGGATGTTTTTTGTGCTGAACAGAATCAACATCCTGGCTTGCAATGAATGTGTTGTTTGCTCAATGACCGCTGTATGGCCATTTGCAGCAAGTCTTAAATTTAGCGTTGTGAACGCAGCATCTCCACATGTGGAATGTCGTCTTCCAGATATTCTTCACTGACTTTTACAAAGCCAAATCCTTCATAGAATTTTTGAAGATGCGATTGCGCGGAAATGCGAACAGGTGGATTGCCTTCTTGTGTGATAATGTCGATCGCCCGCTGCATCAATTCTTTCCCGATTCCTGTACCACGGAGTTTCGGCGATGTCACCACTCTGCCGATCGAAATTTCTTCATATGAAACGCGAGGTTGCACAATACGTAAACAAGCTACATAAGCGCCGTCTTGATTCATCGCGAAAAGATGACGACTTTTTTTGTCTTTTCCATCTGCATCTTGGTAAGGGCAGTTTTGTTCAATGACAAAAACTTCAATGCGCAATGCCAAAATATCGTATAGTTCATCAGTAGTTAGTGACGACCAATCTTTAATATTCCACTGCAATTTCATGGCGGCAAAAGTAGCACTTGAGTTTAGCAGACGGAGTTGGATGTGTGAGCAGATTTAGCATGAAGCGCGCTTTTGTCAAATGGTGAACCCACTAAATTGGAAGTCTTGGCTGTTTCCCACGATATTTGGGCCATCGGAGTTTTTTACTTTCATAACTCCAAATTGTATGAATTACTTGTCTGTTGAGAATCTCACCAAATCATTTGGTATCAATAATCTGTTTGAAAATCTGACATTCGGCATCGAACGAGGTCAAAAAATTGCTCTAGTCGCTCGGAATGGTGCTGGCAAAAGTTCATTGTTTCGCATTCTGGTTGGCAAGGACACACCCGACTCTGGTAATGTTACATACAACAAAGAAGTGCGCCTGGGTTTTCTTTCCCAAGAACAAGAATTGGACAATAGCCGAACCATATTGGACAACGTTTTTTCGGCTGATAGTCCAAAAACGCGTGCAATTGCCGACTATGAAAAGGCAGTTGAATCGCATGATGAAAAGGCTATGGAGCGCGCTCATGATGCCATGGACCGCAATAATGCCTGGGATTATGAAGCGCGCGCACGAGAGGTGTTGGGCAAGTTGGACATTCACGATTTGGATCGAATGGTTGGCTCACTTAGCGGTGGGCAAAAGCGCAGAATAGCATTGGCGAAAGTGCTTATTGAAGAACCTGATCTTGTTTTGCTTGACGAGCCCACAAACCATCTTGATCTGGAAATGATTGAGTGGCTTGAAGAATTTTTGTCGCAATCGAATATGACCATTTTTATGATCACCCACGATCGTTATTTTTTGGAAAATATCACGGATGAAATTCTTGAATTGGAGAACAAAACAATTTATCGGTATAAAGGTAATTTTTCTTACTACCTCGAAAAAAAGTCGGAGCGAGAACAATTGGATAGTGTAGTGCGTGGAAAGGCAGAAATGCTTTACAAAAAGGAATTGGAATGGGCAAGGAAAATGCCACGTGCGCGCACTGTGAAGAGTAAATCGCGCATGGAGAGTTTTCATGAATTGAAGCAGAGTTTGGTTCAAAACAATGACCCAGATGCGATAGAACTCGAGATTAACATGAGTCGCATGGGTAGCAAGATTGTAGAATTTCACAGAGTGAAAAAGCAGTTTGGCGAAACGCAAGTCTTGAAAAATTTCGATTACATTTTTAAGAATAAAGAGAAGATTGGAATTGTTGGAAGAAATGGAACAGGCAAAACAACTTTTCTGAACTTGCTCACCAAACGAATGGAGCCGGATGGAGGAAAAGTAGTTGTCGGTGAAACGGTTGTTTTTGGATACTTCGATCAGCAAGGAATTCCGCTCAAGGAAGGTCAACGATTGCTGGAATGTATTCGTGAAGTAGCTGATTTTATTCCTTTGACAAAAGGCAAAACAATTACAGCTTCACAAATGCTTGAGCGCTTTATGTTTCCAAAACATTCGCATAGCACGTTTGTAGAAAAGTTAAGCGGAGGTGAACGTAAACGTTTGCAACTTTTGTTGGTGCTTATGAAGAATCCGAATTTTTTGATTCTCGATGAGCCTACAAATGATCTGGATGTATTCACTCTTGCCGCTTTGGAAGATTATTTATTGTATTATCCTGGATGTTTGTTGATTGTTAGTCACGACAGGTATTTTTTGGATAAACTCGTCGATCACATTTTCGTTCTCAATGGAGAAGGAGAGGTTAAAGATATTTTTGGTAATTACGATACATATCGTAGAATGGAGGAGCAGGATGCTGCGCGCAAATCAGCCATAAAAAGGGAAGTGCTTGAGGTAAAAAAGATAGCCGAGGCAAAGTCGGAAGCACAGAAAGGGAAAATTTCTTTCAAGGATAAACATGAGTATGAGCAGATCAGTAAAGAAATGCCTTTGCTGGAAGTCGAAAAGAAGGAACTGGAAGAAAAGTTAAATAACGTCACCACAGACCACGATGAATTATTGGAAATCACGAAGCGCTTGGGCGAAGTTGTCACGCGATTAGATCACATGGAAATGCGCTGGCTGGAGTTGGGTGAAATGATGTGATCGTGTGATTTTTTTGTAATGATGTTCTTTAGATGTTGTTCAACTTTAAGTTGGACACTTCACTCACGATCCACAATCCAATAAATGTAAGTAGTCCGTTGATAGCAAGCATTTCAAAACCAAATTTATAACCGCCTGCCCAATGGACAGATGTTTTGTCAAGCACGAATGCGATCGCAGGCGCAATTAAACACACCACTGGAGCAAGTTTGTCTTGTATCCTTCTTTTAGTGAGTATTCCAAAAGCAAAGAGTCCTAACAAAGGCCCATATGTATAGCCGGCTATGTCTAAAAGTATGGTTACCACTTCTTTGTTGTTGAGTACTTTGAAAATGAGAACCAACACCATAAATACGCCTGTAAATGCAAGGTGAACTCTTTTGCGAGTGCGCGCATGTTCTTCTTCTGTTTTACTTTCATCTCGTTTCATTCCCAGCAAGTCTATGCAGTATGATGCGGTCAAAGCCGTAATCGCTCCATCTGCCGAAGGAAACAATGCACTGATCAATCCAATGATAAAAATAAGCCCAATTACTGGCGGCAAATAGTCCATCGCTATGGTTGGAAATAAATCGTCACCTTTGACATCAAGTCCTTTTGAGAGCGCATAGACACTGAGCATACCACCCAATAATAAAAACAGAAAGTTGACGAAAACCATGATGACACTGAATGTGATCATGTTTTTTTGCGAGTCCTTTAACGTTCGAACACTGATGTTTTTTTGCATCATTTCCTGATCCAAGCCGGTCATGGAAATCGTTATGAATGCCCCACCAATGATCTGTTTCAAAAAGAACTTTTTGTCTTCAAAGTTCAAGTTGAAGATGTCTGTGTAGCCTCCTTCTTGCAGCACATTCATCGCTGAGGAAAAGTTTAATCCAAGATCATGCACTACGTAACCAATGCATACAACAAGTGCCAAAAGCATAAATAATGTTTGAAGTGTATCCGTCCAAACAATGGTTTTGACACCTCCCTTAAACGTATACAACAAGATCATGAAGAGTATCATCGCGGTAGTTGCCCAAAACGGTACATGCAATTCGTCAAGAACAAACAGTTGCAAAACGTTGATCACTAAATATAATCGAAGTGTGGCCCCAAGCGTGCGTGAAACGATGAACAACAACGCGCCGGTTTTATAAGAAAACATACCGAATCGATGTTGCAAGTAAGTATAAATGGATGTCAGATTGAATTTGTAGTATACTGGAAGAAGGATGTAAGCCACGGCGAAGTAGCCAATGAAATAGCCTATCACAACTTGAAAGTAATGAAAGTGAGAAGCGCCAACCGTTCCTGGTACTGAGATAAATGTGACACCTGACAATGATGTTCCAACCATGCCAAACGCTACCAGCATCCATGGTGCGGATTTATTGGCTTGAAAAAAAGATTGGTTGTTTGCATTGCGCGACGTAATGCGCGAAATCACAAGCAAAATTCCGAAGTATGCCAGCAATACGGTAAGGATGATCCATGGTTCCATGGGCTCAAATAAACAGGGTAAGATGTTTGTTTTTTTCTAACGAAAAAAAAATTCTCAACACTGATTTTGGTTTGGTGAATCAAGGATAAACCTTATCTCGAATCAGATTACTCCAAACAACGTAACCGGCATCGCTTAAATGAAGTCCGTCATACGTGTACTCGGGTTTTAAGGTGAGATCAGTTGCTTCAAATGAAGGATACATGTTGATGAATGAAATGTGTTTTGCTTCACATGTGGTAAATAAAAACGCATTGAGATCATTCACCTTGGCCAAAACGGCGTTGTTCGCTTCTGCATTGCCGCCCATGCCTGACGTGGGTAAATTACTTTGAACAAAAATCCGGGCGTTGGGACAATCCTTGCTTAGTTGATCTATGATCGCTCCATACTGCATTTTGATGCGATCCTGCGGAACGGATTTGAGTATGTCATTGATGCCAATCATAATAAAGATTTTTTTAGGCTGTAATTTTTCGACAACATCCAAACGTTTGAGAATGCCTGAAGTAAAATCACCACTGATGCCCATGTTGACCAACGAATCTCCACCAAGATGGCGTCTTAAGTCAAAACCTTCGGTCATACTGTCGCCGATAAATAGGGTAGTGGTGTGCTCTGGATATTTCATTTTTTTAAATGCTTTCACATGTTGTTTCCAGATAGGAACGTCAAAATATTCTTCTTCTGTGCTCCATACATATTTTGACTTGCTGCAACCGGTGCTGAGCAATCCAATTCCTGCCAACAGCGCACATAAGATATTTCTTACCTGATGTAATAATTTTTTCATCGGTGCAAAAATGAACAAGAATCGATTTCGTCGAATG
>Ga0075152_10002706_pt1 | contig 12546 bp, 14 predicted proteins | sample JI61114C2DNA_FD_70964 | JGI IMG/M metagenome (GOLD analysis project Ga0075152, IMG submission 70964) | Wastewater effluent complex algal communities from Wisconsin, to seasonally profile nutrient transformation and Carbon sequestration -... | ecosystem: Engineered > WWTP > Effluent > Algae...
TGTTGTACAAATAGGTGATACAACTAGCTTATCAAGTATTGTGTGCCAAATGGATAATAGATATAACAAAGATTGTAGCACCATTAAAAAAAGCCAACTCATTAACCTAAAAGGAAAAATTACAGGATGTAGTAATGACGAGCTTTTAGGAACAACCGTAGAAATGAATTTTTGTGTGCTTCAAAAATAAGTTACTCCTTTACGCTATTCTTTAATCAAAAAATATAAAAAATGAAAAAAATAATTACCGTTATAGTTGTATGTACAGCAACTGTGGCTCATGCTCAAAAATATTTTACTAAATCGGGGAATATTTCTTTTAGCTCCAAAGCGCCTTTAGAAACAATTGAAGCCGTTAACAAAACATCTGCCTGTGTTTTAGATACTAAAGGAACACTTGATTTTGCGGTACAAATCAAAGGATTTGTTTTTCCAAAAGCATTAATGCAACAGCACTTTAATGAAAATTATATGGAAAGTGATAAATTTCCAAAAGCTACTTTTAAAGGAACCTTTGATAGCAAAACTGTACAATATAATACTGGCGGCACATACAACATAAATGTAAAAGGAAAACTTACCATACATGGTATTACTAAGGATATCAATACTACAGGTACAATTGTTGTTAATCAAGGAAAAATAAATGCCAAATCAACCTTCAATATTACACTTGCAGATTATGGTATTGCCATTGCAGGCATGGCAAAAGACAAAATAGCCAATGATGTAATCATTAATGTGGATGCAGCATTGCAACGGTTGGGTAAGTAGTATATTGTAAAAAAACTACTACACAAAATTGTTTTGTTGCCTTTACTTTGTTGCGAATTGATCTGTAGGATGGTTGTGTAATGGTTTCAGAATTTTTGATAACCAGCAATTACACAACATTACCCCAAACTCTAACTCTACATTTAATCTTTAATGCATACCACAGAACAAGCTAATAATTGATTAAGGCTAGTGCGTACAACTAAAGCATTAAGATCAGTTAATTGCCATGCATATGATTGGGTAGAATTATTAGGATTTTGTGTAGACAACCAAAAAAAACTCCTAGTGCCGAAAGTAAAAAAATCTCCACTAGGAGCACGATAGCCGCTAGGTATTGCAGTAAAACCTGTTTTATTTCTGCTTAAATAATTAGTGTCCGAATCTTTAGTCCAATATAAAGCAGATTTTAAAAATTGACCTGCTATAGAAGCCCCCTCTAAATATGTAATCAATATTTTGTACTCATTACTATCCGGTATATGATAACCCAAAGGAGCTAGTTTTTTAGTGTTTACAGCAGCCCAATTATATAATGCGCCATAGGTAAAAGCATAAGCCGCAGAATCGGAATCTCCTGTCTTGGCAGTATCTTTACCATAATAACACCTTGCAGGCATAGTAGTATTAGCAGTCCAAGCAGCCTTAGTTACTATATGCGCTATAGGCGTACTGTCGTTGTAATGTGTTACTCGTAAAGGTTTAGCCATCCATACCTGATTACCTATTTTTACTGTTGGATAAATATTGCCATCCACATCTGTTACAGGAGCTGGGGGCAATGGAGTTTCTATAGGAGGTTTAGAAACGGTATTTTTTTTACAACCGTAAAAAACTGTAACTAGTAGTAGACCTAGTAAACTAGCCAACGAAATAGAAAAATATTTTTTTAACATAGTAATGAATTTGCGTTTTTATTAAATGCAATGTATGTATAAAAAAATAAATTCTTACAGGTAATGAACGACATCAGAATATATGCTAAAGAAAATTGTAGTTGATGTTACAAAAAGTATTGATACATTAGCTTATGTAACAAGTTTACACATTAAAGTCAATCAAAAAAAAGCTGATAGAAGCTAATTAGAGCGTAGTAAGCTAAACTGAATATATATCGAAATGGATGCAGAGACTGATGAAAATACTTTCTGATTAGATATTATATAAAAGAACCTAAAGAATTAACAGTTATTTTTACTATCTGTAGTAAAACAGCCAAACACAATCGGATACTAAATAGATAAAACAATCAATTTCCCAATTTTAAAATTCATAACATGTCTATACATAAAGAGGTAAAAAAAATTACTACACACACCGTGCAAAAAATGAAAATAGCCGGCGAAAAAATAGCCATGCTAACTGCCTATGATTATTCTTTTGCTAAAATATTTGATGCTGCTGGTATTGATATATTATTAGTAGGCGACTCCGCCTCTAACGTAATGGCAGGCCATGAAACTACACTCCCTATTACATTAGATCAAATTATTTACCATGCACAATGTGTGGTAAGAGGGGTGAATAGATGTTTAGTAGTAGTCGATATGCCTTTTGGATCCTATCAATCTAACACAGATATTGCCTTAGCTTCTGCCATACGCATTATGAAAGAAACAGGAGGACATGCTATAAAACTAGAAGGCGGAAAAGAAGTAATAGAAAGCATCAAACGCATGGTAGATGCAGGTATTCCTGTAATGGGACATTTAGGTTTAACCCCACAATCTATTTACAAATTTGGAACGTATAACGTTAGAGCCAAAGAACAAATAGAAGCCGAAAAATTAAAACAAGATGCATTGCTTTTACAAGAAGCAGGTTGCTTTGCTATCGTATTAGAAAAAATTCCTGCACAACTAGCCAAACTAGTAAGCGAAAGCTTAACCATTCCTACCATTGGTATTGGTGCTGGACAGCATTGTGATGGCCAAGTTTTGGTTATGCATGATATGCTAGGAATTAACAATGAATTTAAACCCCGCTTTTTACGTCAGTATGCTCATTTGTACGATCAAATTACCAATGCAGTTACAAGCTATGTACAAGATGTACGAAATAAAAATTTTCCAAATGAGCAGGAACAATATTAGTGTCAAGTCAAAAGTAAAAAGGCAAAACAAAAAAGTAAGACAACATTTAAAAAAATATCTTTTTATAAATTTAGCATTAAGTTAAATTGCAATAGGGCGGCGATTACTATACTCAACAACCATCTATAAAATAAATTCAACTTTAAGGTTTTGACTTTTGATTTTTCACTTAACGCAGTTATATACTCATTCAAACAACATGGCTAAAATAAGCATCAACATAGCAACGGGCAGTTTACAAAAAGATGAAATTATTGTAGGTATTGACTTAGGTACCACTAATAGTTTAGTCGCTATCATTCATCCAGAAGATAAACAGCCTCTTGCATTAAAAGAACATAATAGTGCATCTTTAGTTCCTTCTATTATATATTTTGATGAAAATAATCAAGTGATAGTAGGAGAGGAAGCCAAGCAACATCTTATAACAGAACCAGAGCGTACTATCTTTTCTGCTAAACGACTAATGGGAAAATCCTATAATGATATTAAAGATCATGCAAATTTTTTCTCTTATAAAATAATTGATAACAATGCAGAAGAATTAGTTAAAGTACAAATAGGACAAAACTTTTATTCCCCCATCGAACTATCATCTTTCATATTAAAAGAATTAAAAAATAGAGCAGAACATATTTTAAAAACACCGTTATCCAAAGCAGTAATTACGGTACCTGCTTATTTTAACGATGCACAACGCCAAGCTACTCGGGATGCTGGAAAGCTTGCCGGATTAGATGTATTACGCATCATCAACGAACCTACGGCTGCGAGTTTAGCTTATGGCATTGGCTTGCAAACCCATGAAACCAGAACTATTGCTGTATACGATTTGGGTGGCGGTACGTTTGATGTATCCATCCTCAAAATTACTAATGGTGTGTTTGACGTGCTCTCTACCAATGGCGATACTTATTTAGGTGGAGATGATTTTGATCAGGCTATTGTAAATTATTGGAAAACTCAATTAAATATTAGTGATGATACGATACAAAAAGATGCAACATTGTTGCAAAAATTTCGCTTAGCTGCAGAGGCTGCAAAAAAAGCATTATCTACTCAAAATGAGTATACTACTGATATAGCGGGCAATACCATATCTATTACCAAACTACAATTTGAACAACTCATCCAACCTTATATTAAAAAAACAATTGACTGTTGTAGAAAAGCACTTAAGGATGCGCAACTAACAACCGTTGATATGGATGCGATTATAATGGTAGGAGGCTCAACCCGAACACCTGCTGTAAAGCAAGCAGTAAGTACATTTTTTGATAAAGAAGTGAATGATAAAGTTAACCCTGATGAAGTAGTAGCGCTAGGAGCCGCTATACAAGCCGATATTTTAGCAGGCAATAATAAAGATTTATTGTTGTTAGATATTACACCTCTATCCTTAGGCATTGAAACTATGGGCGGATTAATGGAAGTATTAATACCTCGAAATGCTAAAATACCTACTAAAGCAAGTAAACAATATACTACACAAAAAGATGGTCAATCTGGAATGCGCATTAGTGTATACCAAGGGGAAAGAGATTTAGTAAAAGATAATCGAATGCTAGCAGCATTTAACCTCACAGGTATCCCACCCATGCCAGCAGGTTTACCTAAAGTAGAAATATCTTTTTTAATTAATGCAGATGGTATATTGATGGTGTACGCCAAAGAATTACGCAGTGGTGTAGAACAACATATTGAAGTAAAACCACAATACGGTTTAACCGACGAAGCTGTAGAACGTATGTTGCTAGAATCTATTACCCATGCTAAAGACGACATACAAACCCGAGCTTTAGTAGAAGCTAAAACCGAAGGACAACAGCTATTAGGGACTACTGAAAAGTTTATCCAGAAGAATGTAAGTGCACTTACTACATTAGAATTAGCACAAACCGCTGAAGCTATGCAATCACTGCAATTAGCATTAACAATGAATAATAAAAATTTAATACAAGAAAGAATAGAAGCTTTAAATGAAATATCAAAACCTTATGCAGAGCGGATTATGGACCAAGGTATTCAAATGGCGTTGAAGGGGAAATCGATTGGTGAATGATAGTAGCATGCTGCCGTGGCGAGTGTCTCCACTCGCCACTACTCTGAAGATAATTTTACATCTAAATATAAAAAGATAGTACGTGCCGGATATATTTTAACGATGTGTAATAAACAAAGGCAATTTATGTTCGCTAATAACATCGCTCATAAAACTTTGTTTAAACAATTGGGAGAATAAGGAGCGGCCAAAAGATCCGCTTACTACTATAGCTGCTTTGTTTTGATTAACCCAATCGCTAAATGCTTTTTTAGTATGCGTTTTTATGTTTAAAAAGGTTAAATCTGTGAAATGCCTTGCAGCAAACTCTTTCATATAATCTTCTTCTGGAAAATTATTATCCTTTTCATCTTTGGCAGATACTAAAATGGTTTTTTGTTGACATAAGTCGGGAAATAAATAAGCAAACTGTTTAATAGCATATACGGAAGATGCACTTCCATCATACGCTAAAATATTGTTTTTAGGAAAATCAAAATGTTCTGGAATAAGGAGTACAGGGCACTCTGCATCATGCAATAAATCCTTAAGATGCTCATTGGGTGTAAAGGTGCCTAAGTTTTTATAAAACACTTCGCTGCCCAACATGGTTATGTCCGCAAAACGAGTTTCTTTTTTAAGTTCTAGCAAAGAAAAATCATAAAAGTCTTTATGTATTCTATAATCTATATCATTGTTTTTACATAAGGTTTCAAAACGAGCCATATTTTTTTTCACTTCTTCAACGTCTTCTTCATCGGGCATAGGCACCATAAGCACGCCGCCCATAGCATCCGTATAGTTCCATAGTGTAGCATAATCTGTTTGTGGTAAAAATATGCCTGTTAATAGTATGGGCTGAAGTTCATTAAGGCGCTTGGCAAATTCAAAAGCAGCATCAGAAAAATTTCTTCCGTCGGAAATAAGGATTATTTTTTTCATAAAATATGTTTTTTAAGTTGTACCAAGTTAGCGATTATTTCTTGTTTAAGACGGATTAAATTCAATAGATACTATGATATTGATCATTAAAAAACTAAGATCTTCCTTTTATAAAATCACTTACCACATAACTTATCAATTTACCCGTTAACGTATCTTTTTGACCATTTATGAGTTGGGTAGCTCCTTCGCAAATATGCAGGTATGCTGGTTTTGTGTGCTTAGCGGCTAGCGTAATATATTGCCTAGCTTGTATGCTTGAAATGCCACAAGGTGTAACTGCACTGCTTAAGGTATTTGTTATCGCATCCATATCCAATTCTATACCTGTATAAGTATCGTCTGTAAAATTAATAGCGTGTAATACGGTTTGGGAGAAATTTCTTTTTTCATGAATAAAAATATCTTCATACGTTATACAATCTATAAAAGGATTGTTCACCATATCAATCCAAACATTTTCTGGAATATAATTTTCGTGAATGCCTATAACGCAATATTTCTGTAGGTATCCATCTTCTTCCGCATAGCGAAAAGCATTGCCACTGTGCCTTCCTTCCATAGGGCGATAATCGGCATGTGCATCTACATTGATGCAATTAATTTGTGCAAGGAGTATTAAATCTGCTTTGTGTAACCCTTTGGCTGCGCCTTTAATAAGCGGGTAGGCATTGTTATGTCCACCACCAATTACAATAGGTATTTTATTATGTGTAGTAATGATTTTTATAATGTCCTCAACAGCTTCATCAATGGTAAGTACAGCGTGTTTATACGCATTAATTTTTTCTTCTTTGGTTATTGCATTTTTTTCTATCAATTTTTTTATATCGCTAAAATCAAAATGACCTAATAACAATATTTCCTCTCCACTTAAAAAATCATTGCTTTGAATGTTTAGAAAAGATTGAAGAAAAGAAGGCCAACTCGTGTCTGTACCACCTATACCATCATTGGCCAATACGCCTATATCTTCTGGAATACCTAAGAGCACATATCGTACAGAACTATTAGCTATAGCTGTTTCCAGCGCATTACTATCCTCTACATATTGAATTTGTTCGCCTATCTTAGTTTCAAAAGAGCGTAGTTTGGTGAGGTTGAGAATATCTTGTTTGGTATAAATTTTTAGATGTTTCATTGCCGAAAGGTAGTTAAATAAATTCTCCCTTTATCATCACCTTATCAATTAAATTAGAGCCAAAAGCATAAGGGATATAAGCTAGAGAAGGAATAGGTTTTGTAAAAATAAGGTTGGCTTTTTTACCAACTGTTATACTACCTACTTCATTTTCTAATTCCATAGCATAGGCACCATTTATAGTTGCTGCATTAATAGCTTCTTCGGGTAGCATTTTCATTTGTATGCAACTCATAGCTACTACTAAATTCATATTTCCGCTGGGTGATGAGCCAGGATTATAGTCTGAAGCTAATGTAATAGCGCATCCTGCATCTATTAATTTTCGTGCTGGTTGAAAGGGCATACGTAGGAAGAAGGCTGCAGTGGGGAGTAGCGTGCAAATAGAGCCAGCCCCCCCACCCCCCAAAGGGGGGAGTTTAGCAAGTCGTTCGATATCTTTAGCAGTTAGGGTTTCTAGGTGATCTAAGCTGATAGCATTTAGGTTGATTCCTGCTTCTATGCCGCCTATGCTATTTAACTGGTTGACATGCAATTTAGGTTTTAATCCATATTGCATACCCGCTTTGCAAATTATTTCTGTTTCTGTTGGAGAAAAAAAACCTTCTTCACAAAATACATCTATATAATCAGCTAATTTTTCTTGTGCAATTATGGGGAGCATTTCATTGATGATTAAATCAATATAGCCTTGATGATTTTCTTTGTATGCTAATGGATAGGTGTGTGCTCCTAAAAACGTTGCTTTGATGGAAAGATTAGATTTTTCTTTTAATTTTTTAATGACTCGCAACATTTTTAATTCGCCTTCTACACTTAATCCATAGCCACTTTTAATTTCAATAGCGCCTGTCCCTAATCGACTAATGGCTTGTAGCCTTTCCCAAGCTTGATTGAATAATTCATCTGCTGAGGTTTCATTTAATTTTTGAGCAGAGTTTAAAATACCTCCACCTTTTGCGGCTATTGCTGCATAGCTTAATCCTTTTATTTTATCTACAAATTCTGTTTCTCTACTTCCTGCAAAAACAATATGGGTATGACTATCGCACCAAGCGGGCAACACAAATTGATCTAAAGCATCTACTTTATTTTGAATGTTGAATGTTGAATTTTGAATTTTTTGCATTGCTCCATATTCCGCAATTATTCCATCTTCAATGACTAGATAGGCATTTTCAATACAAGGTAATTCCTTTAGGGCTTTGCCTTTCAGCAAAAAAGATTCTTCTCTTATATTGACAAGTTGTTTTATATTGGTAATAAGTGTGAGGGACATGTGTATTTAAAATCACTAAGTTCAAGCGATAAATAAAATGGTATTTTTTTGTAAAAATACTTCATTGGGTGTTTTATATCTAAACTTTCTCAAGAATCTGTTGTTGATTATTTTTGATGTTACTGTATTGAAGTCTACGTTTGGAGTTCAAGCCTATTAAGGGATAACAAAAAAGCGCAATGATATTTAGATCATTACGCTTCTGGCAAACATCCTATGATATTAAATTGTATTTATTATACTTCTACATACCCACTTCTTTTCTAGGACCGTCTACAATGGGAGGCGTGGGCTTAGGTAGAAGGGTTATCATTTTATTTGGACGCTTAAATTTATACTCAATCACAAATCCACCCTTCAAAGTGCTTAATACCATCTCTTGTCCAACAATGCTAACAACATACTTCAATTCTACGGTACTAGGGTTTTCTGATGGAGTTGCTGCTGGTATAACTTGGGTAGTGGTTAGCGTATCCGCATCAATTTTATATGTAATGATTGAGCCATTATTATATGCAGTATCTAGATTACTAAACTCTCCTACTTTAATACTGTCTTTATTAGAAAACTCCCACATAAGATAGCTAATATCCACCGTATCAGACATTCCATTTGGATCTGATATACGAATAACGCCCTGCCATTGACCTGCAATAGCATCTTTTAAGGAAACGGGAGCCTGAGGAGTAACGGCTTGTTTTGTACAAGCTGTGTAGGTTAATGTAGAAAGGATGCCTAAGCTAAGTAATATTTTTTTCATGTGTATATAGTTTTAAAAAGTTATACGAGTATGGTTTCAATATTTATGCCAACATGAAGGTTATTATACTTTATTACAATTATATTACATATCCGTGTTTAGTTAGATATACAATCTATATAACCTGAAAGATGAAGGAGCTTAGTATAATTGAAGGGTGCGGACGTTGTGCTGATGTATGCAAGTAAAAATGCTCAGCGTTTATTGTGCAAACTGAGGTAACTTTTGTACGTTCTTCTTGTAGTGAGGCATGAACTCTTAATATTTCAATGTTGTTTATTCCAAAAGTCGGCTACTGCAAAATATAGGATACAGTAATGCAAGTAGTTCTAATGCAAGGTTTACTAAATTGTATTTCAGGTTAAATAGATATGTAAAAAGAGAAGTTTTTGATTTGCATAATATTATATTTTATAACTAACTATTCGCCGAGTTTACAATATTTCTTTTATACATAATCCTTCTCTAACCAGTGAGCGGTTAAGACGCTTACCCACAGAAGCCTCCCTAGCTAGTGTATCCAATGGCTAGAGAAAATGTAGCATACTGCTTATCAAACCTATACTCATTATGCTCCAATAAAATTGGGTTTTCTTTTTTCTAAAAATGCAGTGGTGCCTTCTTTCATATCTTTTGTGGAAAAGCATTGTGCGAAAGCATTCAGTTCAGTAAGATATCCATCTTGTTTTTCGTTGAATACTGCGTTGGCAGATTGTATACATCCTGTAATAGCTATGGGAGCTTTGGCTTGAATGAGTTGTAGTGTTTCTATTGCTTTTAGTAATAAGTTTTCAGAAGTAGTGATATGATTTACCAAACCATATTGTAAAGCTGTATTGGCATCAATCATATTCCCAGTCATTAGTAATTCTAAGGCTCTACCTTTTCCTATTAATTGAGTAAGCCGTTGTGTGCCACCATAACCAGGAATCAATCCCAGATTAACTTCCGGCTGTCCAAATTTTGCATTATCTGATGCTATACGAAAATGGCAAGCCATAGCTAATTCACAACCTCCGCCTAATGCAAAGCCGTTTACTGCAGCAATAATAGGTTTGGGGGCATTTTCTATTTTGCTAAAAATGTCTTGTCCTTTTTGGGCTAAAGTTTTCCCTTCGGTAGTTGTTAAGCCAACGAATTCGCTGATATCTGCGCCAGCAACGAATGCTTTAGTGCCTGTGCCAGTTATAATAGCAGACTTAATTTCAGAATTTTTGTAGATTTCATCTACTATGTTAGAGAGCTCTTCTATTACTATATTATTTAATGCATTGAGTTTGTCTGCACGATTGATAGTTATGATTAGAATGCCGTTGTTGGTAGTAGTAAGTAAAGCTTGATACATGGTTTTAAATTTAATTTGAATGGCACACAGATGACGCTGATTAGACAGATAAACACGGATTTATTTCCAATAATTCTTCATTAATTCAATGCTCCAATCAGGTTGTGTAATTTTTGTTGTTGGTAAAAATTCTTTCATAATGGGTTTTATATCTATTACGGGTGTTCCATCTATTGCATCTAACATTTTTACAAAAATGCTTTTATTTTCACATTTTACTATTTCACAAATTGTTGTACCCATAAAATTGGGGCGATTCTTTTTGCGTTGTGCAAAAATACCCACCTTCGGCCAATTTGTATTTTCTCTTGGATGTTCGCTTTTTGTAATAATTGGCGCATTAATAGCTTTATGAAAAATATATATTATTTCTATATGTGAAAAGGCTTCTAATCCTTTTATAGCTTCTGCATCCATATTTTCATTTAATCTTATTTCAGAAATAACATGTCCCCAAAAATCATCAATCATTTCTTTTCGATCATTAAATACTGTTGCTATTGGTTCAACTTCAAATTCCATAAATTGTTTTAATTATTAGTAAAATAGAACACAGATGACGCTGATTAGACAGATGAGCACGGATTTGTTAGCGCAGATTTATTTTTCTATCATTTGTAAAAATTTTCCTTTTAATCTCTGGCTTTTTACCAAAATTAAGCAGTAGCCCAATTTCTATTTCTGTTGCTTTTAAGTAATTAATCAGTTGTAATTCATGCTCTTGAACTATTGCTTCAGCAGCTTTTAATTCAATAATTACTTTTTCTTCAACTATAATATCTGCAAAATATTCTCCAATCAGCTTTTCTCTGTAGTGAACTTTAATAGGGTTTTGTTTTTGAGCTAACATTCCTTTCTCTATCAATTCTAGCATCATGGCATTTTCATATACCTTTTCTAAAAAACCATACCCTAAAGTGTTATAAACTGTATAAAAAGAGTGAATAATCTTATCTGTAATTTCCGTATATAAAAAATCAGTGTTTATCTGTTTAATCAGTGCCATCTGTGTGCTATTTAAAAAGTTCGATGTTGAGCAGCCCATTCAATTATGTAATCAGCAATCTCTTTAGTAGCTGTCCCTGGTGCAAAAAGTTTACCTACGCCCATATCATTTAGTGTTTTCATATCTTCTTCAGGAATAATTCCGCCACCTGTTAATAATACATCATCCATTTTTTTTTCTTTCATCAATGTAATAATTTTTGGAAAAACCGTCATATGAGCTCCAGATAAAATACTTACGCCAATAGCATCTACATCTTCTTGCAATGCAGCATTTACAACCATTTCAGGGGTTTGGCGTAAGCCGGTGTAAATTACTTCCATGCCAGCATCACGCAACGAGGTAGCAATAACTTTTGCTCCTCTATCGTGTCCATCTAACCCAACCTTAGCAATGAGTACACGTAAGGGACGTTTTTTATATAACAAATTTGGCATAAAAAATTAACAAAATTGTTGTTTTTTTAATAGCAATAATTGTAATTTTACATTGTTATAATTTTTACAACTATGTTTACTATACTACAAGAGTACAGAATTTTTAAGAATTTATTTCCTAAACTTTTGGAATTGTCTGGCTATAAGATGGAATATTTAGCTGAGCGTTTAGGTATTACCCCTTCTGCATTTAGCATGAAGAAAAAGCGTAACAGCTTTGATTTAGATGAAATGGAAGAGGTTACTAATATTATTTGGAATGATTATTTAGAAGATAAATTTTTAGCAGAGGCTATAAAACAATCCAAGAAAGAAGGCCATTTAACTAAAGCAGAAACTAAAAAATTATTTGCTGAATGGAAGTGATTGCCGATAAAAGTTTTGAAAGAGATTTTAAAAAATTATCTCCTAAAATGAAGGGGTTAACAACCGTCGTATATGAAGAATTGGTTCAAGCGAAACAGTTGAGCGATGTACTAAGATTAGAGAAGATGAGTGGACATAAAAACTATTATCGTATTAAAATAGATGATTGTCGGTTAGGTTTATATGTTATAAAAAATGTAGTTTACTTATCAAGAATATTGGCTCGAAAAGATATATATAAATTCTTCCCGCCAAAGTAAGGGATCGAAGTATTTGACAAAATAATTATTACACCAACGCAATATCCAACACCTGTTGCATATTTTTTACATAATGAAATTTTATGCCTTTAATATAGGAAG
>Ga0075152_10002709_pt1 | contig 12544 bp, 10 predicted proteins | sample JI61114C2DNA_FD_70964 | JGI IMG/M metagenome (GOLD analysis project Ga0075152, IMG submission 70964) | Wastewater effluent complex algal communities from Wisconsin, to seasonally profile nutrient transformation and Carbon sequestration -... | ecosystem: Engineered > WWTP > Effluent > Algae...
CAACAGGCCCCCGAGTTCGCGCGTGGGCAGGGCCGTGGCGCCGCGGGTGGCGCGGTTGGCGTCGGGGTTGAACGGGAGATGGGCGCAGCCGCCGTCGGCTCCGAACTCCCAGCCGTGGAAGCCGCAGGCCAGGTTGCCGTCGGGGGTGCGGGTGCCGAGGGCCAGCGAGACGCCGCGGTGCGGACACCGGTCGAGCAGGACTGCAGCCCTGTTCGTCTTGTCGCGCCAGATCACCACCGGCTCGCCCGCGACCACCGCGCGCTGCGGCGCGGCCTTCACGGCGCTGGAGGGGAGGATCGGCGTCCACTGCCTGGCGAATCCGTCGAACATGCCGCCATTGAAACCTTCAAAGATTGAAATGTCTAGGTGGGTGCGGGCTCTCCGAGGCGCCAACACGACGAGAGCGTGCTCAAGCGCACAAATGGGCCGAATTCGGCGTTTCTGGGGCGTTGAGCGGGCTCTCGTCGAGTTCACTGCCGCGCGCGGCGATCTGTCGGGTCCCAAGGTGGGTGACGTGGCGGCTGTTCGGTGCGTACCCTCGGCCCATGGACGAGCGCACCCCCGCGGAACCCGACCTGGCGGCCGGATTGCCGATCACCCAGCACCATTACGCGACCCCCGAGGGGCAGATCGAATCCTGGGGGCTGCTCGCGGACGGACTCAACCGTCAGCGCGGTTGGCGCCGGACGGTGGCCAAGGTCGTCGTCATCGTCGGGGTCGTCGCGGCGCTGCTGGGGGTGGGCATTCTCGCTGTGCTGGGCTGACCGGGCCTCAGTTCGACACCGGGACGCCGTCGGCGTCCGTGAGCACCCAGAGCTGCCCGTCACGCTCCTGACAAGGGACGACGCTCGCCCGCCGGCCGGCCGTCTGGGCGAGGGGGCGTCCCGGGGCGTGCCGACAGACTCCGGACGCGTCGAAGGCCCAGCCGTGGCCGTCGCACACGAGGCGTCCGATGAGGGTGCGGTGTCCGGTCGACAGCCGGAGCCCGTGGTGGGGGCAGCGGTCGAGGAAGACCACCGGACGCCGCCGCCCCGCCCGCCAGACGACCAGGCCGATCCCGGCCACGACCACCCGCTGTGGGGCCTGGGTGACGGCCCGCGACGCGAGCAGCGGCGTCCAGTGCTGCCCGTCCTCGGTCATGGCGCGAGTCTACGCGGGGCCTCGGCGGCGAATCGGTGAAGAGTTCCCGGCCGACTACCGCCGGGAAGTCTTCACTGGATCAGGACGCCGCCGACTCGTGCGTGTGGTGCTCGTGCTTGTGGTGCTTCTTGAGGGGGTTCCCGTCGAGGGTCTGGTCCATCTCGAGGGCCGGGAACACCACGGACGGCAGCGACACGGGCTTCGCGGGCACGCCGGCCACGGTCGTGTGGGGCGGCACGTCGCGCAGCACGACCGACCCGGCGCCGATCTTGGCGCCCTCGCCGACCCGGATGTTCCCGAGCACCTTCGCGCCGGCGCCGATCATGACGCCGCGTCCGATCTTGGGATGCCGGTCGCCGCCCGCCTTGCCGGTGCCGCCGAGCGTGACCTCGTGGAGCATCGAGAAGTTGTCCTCGACGACGGCCGTCTCGCCGATGACGACCGAGGTGGCGTGGTCGAACAGCAGCCCCTTGCCGAGCCGCGCGCCGGGGTGGATGTCGACCGCGAACACCTCCGAGATGCGCGACTGCAGGAACAGGGCGAGCGGCTGGCGTCCCACGGTCCAGTAGTGGTGGGCGACCCGGTAGGCCTGGAGCGAGTGGAAGCCCTTGAAGTGCAGCAGCGGCGTCGAGTAGCCGCGGCAGGCCGGGTCGCGCTGGATCACGGCCTGCAGGTCGGCGCGAATGGCGTCCCGCACTGGGCCCTCGCAGCAGAACACCGGGGTGATCAGGTCGCGCAGGGTCATCGCGTTGAGGACTGGGCTCTCGAGCTTGGCGGCCAGCAGGTAGGAGAGGGCGTCCTCCAGCGAGCTGTGCGTCAGGATCACCGTGTTGAGGAAGCCGGCGAGCGCGGGCTCGTCGGCGGCGTCCGCGGTGGCTTCGGCGCGGATGCGATCCCAGATCTGCTCGTCGGGGACGGTTCGCATGGTGACTTCCTTCGTCCGGGTGGGCTGAGAGTAGCCCGGGGGTGGCCGGCCGGAGAAGGCGTCCGGACCTCGACCCGCGTAGCGTAGGCGCATGGACGCCGCCCCGCTCTTGCTGCTCACCGACCTGGCCATCCACCGCCTGTCGGGCGCCGAGGTGCACGAGCGCGACGATCACATCCTGGTCCGGTCGCCGGCCAACCCGGGCTACCACTGGGGCAACTGCGTCCACGTGCTCGACCCAGCCCGCGTGGACGACGCCGCGCACTGGATCGGCCTCTTCGAGCGCGAACTGCCGGACGTGGCGCACCGCGCGTTCGGCCTCCCCGTCCAGCCGGACGCCGACGCCTGGGCCGGCTTCACCGTCGACGGCGTCGAGACCCTCGTGTCGGACGCCGTCCCGCGGCAGTCCCCGTGCCCCGACGGCTACGTGTCGCGTCCGATGACGGAGGCGGACTGGAACGCCTACGTCCCCTTCGAGCTGGCCGAGAACGCCCGGACGGGCGAGCACGGTGCGGCGTCCTATGCCGAGTTCATCGACGGCCGAGTGGCCGCCGACAAGGCGATGGAGGCCGCGGGGGTGGCCCGCTACTTCGGGGCGTTCACCGCGTCCGGCGAGCTGGTCGCCAACCTGGGCGTCGTGCTCTGTCCCCCGACCCTCGGCCGCACCGGACTCGCCCGCTACGCCCACGTCGGCACGGCCTTCGAGCACCGTCGACGCGGGCTGGCCGCGCACCTGGTCGGCCTGGCGGGCGCCTGGGCGGCCGAGCGGGGCGCCACGACCTGGGTCATCTGCACCGAGACCACCAACGACGCCGGGCGCGTCTACCGCCGCGCCGGTTTCCGCCCGGACGCCGTCGCCTACAGCGCCGAGCGCATTCCGCCCGCCTCGCGCGCCACCGAGCACACGCCCACCTGACGGGAGCCGCACATGACCAACGCCGAACACCCCCAGCACGACCCGTCCCGCCGGCGCTGGCAACTCGGCGCACTCGTCCTGGGGGCCGCCGTCCTCGTCGTGGGCTTCTGGGTGGCGAGCACCCTGGGGCTCGGCAAGGTCGGACCGCCCGCGACCGTGACCCCCTTGGCCCCCGGGTCGACGACCTCGGCCCAGGTCACCTCGGCGGCGCCCGCCAGCCCGGTCCTGCCGCCGACGCCCACGGCGCCGCCCGCGTCCACCGCCGCGTCCACCGCCGCCCTCGGCGCCTGGACGCCGACGTGCACCTCGGCGTCCGCGGACGCCACCGCGCTGCTGGCGAACCTGCTGGGGCAGCCGCAGTTCACCGTCCGGCCGGTCTCCGGGGTCGCCGGCTTCGCGGACGCCGCCAAGGCCGCCGCGAAGCCCCTGGTCGGCTGCCCGGTCGCGCACTCGCTGGCCGTCAAGGCCGGCCTGGCCTTCGAGTCGGACGCCGGCGTGACCCCGGTCGTCGGCGCTGCCATCGACGCGGTGCTCCGCACCGTGACGCTCACGCTGTCGGAGTCGAAGGTCGGCCGGTTCGCGTTCGGGTCGACGGGGGTGGACGCCGCGCGTCCCGTGTTGACGGCGGTGTTCGGCCCGCCGACGGTCGGCCAGACAGGCTGCGAGCTGAGCGGCGGCTCGTGGACGGACCTGACCTGGGGTGGTCTCACGGTGTCCTTCGACAACAACACAGCCGGGAAGCCGGTCGAGTCCTGGCGGCTCCGCCTGACCCCCCAGACCCCGACGAACCTGGAGATCGCCGGTGGACTGCCGAAGAGCGCCACCCTCGCCCAACTGCAGGCCGTCAACCCGGCGGCCAAGCAGGTCTCGCTGTTCGACACCGCCTCCGCGCCCTGGATCGTCGAGCTGAAGCCGGGCCTCACCTACCTGTGGTCCGACAGCGCATCGGGCCCCAGCGACCAGCTGGTCGGCGGCCCGCTCCACCTCTGTGAGTGAACCCTGAACCGGCGTTAACAGCACGTTCACAAGGCGCTACGACCATGTGAACGTGCTGTTAGCGCGGGTGGGTGCCTGGAGGGAGGGGTGCCGGTGCTACTCGTCGTCGGCCAATAGGGCCTTGACATCGTCGTAGCCGGCCGCGCCGGGGGCGTCCGTGGGGGCGTAGATCACCCGGATCACCCCGGTCGGGAAGACCTCGCTCGCCACGACGCGCAGGTGGTAGGGCGCGTCGCCCTCGTCGAACAGGCGGCGTCCGGTGCGGGCGGCCACGGGGTGGATCAACAGGTGCAGGGTGTCCACGAGGCCGGCCGCGAGCAACTGCTGCACCACCGAGATCGATCCGTTGACGAGGATCGCGCCCTCGACCTCGGCCTTGAGCCGGGTGACCGCCTCGACCAGGTCGCCGTCGATCGGCTCGGTGTTGCGCCAGGGGTAGGAGGTCGGAGTCCGGGTGACGACGACCTTGCGCAGGTCGCCGATCTGGGCGGCGAAGGCGGCGTCGTCGCCTCCGGCCGCCTCGCGCCCGGGCCACGCGCCCGCGAAGGAGTCGTAGGTCACGCGGCCCAGGAGCAGGACGGTGGCGGCGTCGTAGTCCTCACCGACGGCGCGGCCCATGTTCTCGTCGAAGTAGGGGAAGTGCCAGGCGGGGTCGATCTCGGCCACGCCGTCGGCCGAGATGAAGAAGGTGCAGTTCAGCGTGGCCATGGGGGTCCTTTCGGTCGCCGCACGCTCGGCACGGTGAGGCGGCAGCGTATCCGGCCGGTCAGCCGGGACGCGAGGGGCGGCTGCTCCGCGGCCGCGCGGGGAGGGCGATGCGGCCCTTCGTCAGGGGCGCTCCCACGGCTCGATCGGCCCGTCGACGACGGTGAAGAGCGGGTGGGGACGGGCGGCGTCCAGGCGCGGCAGCCAGCCCGGGTCGCGGACGGTGACCTTCGCGCGCAGGTGGGCCAGCTCGTAGGCCAGTTGTCCCGAGGTGACCGTCAGCGCGAGGGCCGGGTCGGCGTCCGCGACGAGGCGGGTGCGGTCGAAGCGGTAGCCGCGGCGTCCGGCCTCGTCGGCGAGGGCGTGAAGGAAGGTGGCGACCCCCGCCACCGGGTCGGGGAGGGCCTTGAAGCGGTCGAGTTGCGGGTGGTTGCGGTAGCCGCGGGTGGCGCCGCGCAGGACGGCCTGGGCGAGCAGCCCCTCCCGCCAGCACGCGACGAGCGCGGCCCGGTCGAGCAGGGCGGGGTCGAGGCTCCACAGGCGCATGCGGGGAGTCTGCCACGGCCCCCGCCGGGGTGGCTCGCAGGTTTTGTCAGTGGGGGTCTCTAGGGTCGGCAGCATGCGGATCCTGCACACCGCCGACTGGCATCTCGGGCGCACGCTGCACGGCGTCGACCTGGGCTCTGCGCACGCCGGCTTCGTCGACCACCTGGTCGGGGTGGTGCGGTCCGAGGGGGTGGACGCGGTCCTGATCGCCGGCGACGTGTACGACCGCGCCTTCCCGTCGCTGGAGGCGGTGGCGCTGCTCGAGGACGCCCTCGTCCGGCTGTGCGCGCTGACCCGCGTGATCGTCACGCCCGGCAACCACGACTCGGCGATCCGGCTCGGTTTCGGCTCGGCCCTGTACCAAGACCGGCTGAGCGTCCGGACGCGGCCGCTCGACGCGGCGTCCCCGATCGTCATCCCGGACGCCGACGGCGCGGCCGGGCTGCTGGTCTACCCGGTGCCCTACCTCGACCCGGACGCCGCGCGCCTCACCCTGGCCCCCTGGTCGGCCGAGCCGCTGCACCGGTCGCACGCGTCCGCGATGAAGACCGTGGTGCGGCGGGTGAGCGCCGACCTCGCGGAGCGGCGCGCGTCCACCCGGACACCGGCGGTGCTGATGGCCCACGCGTTCGTCGGCGGCGGGCAGGCGTCCGACTCGGAGCGCGACGTGCGCGTGGGCGGGGTGGACGCCGTCCCGGCCGCCGCGTTCGCCGACTCGGGGCTCGACTACGTGGCGCTCGGCCACCTGCACGGGCCCCAGAAGGTGGGGGGCGAGGGGCCGGTGCTGCGCTACGCCGGCGCGCCCGTGGCGATGTCGTTCTCGGAGCGGCACCAGACCAAGTCGACGGCGCTGGTCGAGGTCACGGCGTCCGGTGTCGGTGTCGACCTCGTCGCGGCGCCCGTCGAGCGGCCGCTGACCGAGGTGCGCGGCTCCCTGGAGGAGGTGCTCGGGTCGCGGCACGCCGGCGCACGCGACCACTTCGCGCGGGTGCTCGTGACGGGCAAGCACCGTCCGAACGACCTTGTCACCACCGTGAAGCGGGCGTTCCCGCACGCGCTGGAGGTGCACTTCGTCCCCGATGGCGCCGAGCGGCCGCTGCTGCCCGGCATGGCGCGGGAGGCGTCCGACCCGCTGGGGGTGCTGGAGGAGTTCGTGACGAGGGTCCGGCGCCAAGCCCCGGACGCGCGCGAGCGCGTGGTGCTGCGCGAGGCCGTCGAGGCCGTCCGAGCGGCGGAGGCGGTGGCCTGATGCAGATCCTGAAGCTGGAGCTGCAGGGCATCGGCCCCTTCACCGGACGCCACACCATCGACTTCGCCGCGCTCGGGGCCGGCGGGCTGTTCCTGCTGGAGGGGCCGACCGGGTCGGGCAAGACGACGATCATCGACGCGATCGTGTTCGCGCTGTACGGCGACGTGGCGGGCGTCGACTCGTCCAAGGCGCGACTCGTGTCGACCCAGCTGCCCAACGGCGTCGAGCCGTACGCCGACCTCACGATCGAGACCGCCCGCGGGCTGCTGCGGGTGCGGCGGGTGCCGCAGTACCAGCGCCGCAAGGCGCGCGGCTCGGGCACGACGATCGGCAAGGCGGCGATCTCGCTGTGGCGGCTGGCGCATCCTGGTGACGAGGGCACGTTGCTGTCGACGAGCTTCCAGGACGCGTCCGAGGAGCTGCAACGCGCGATCGGCCTGACCAAGGAGCAGTTCACCCAGACGGTGGTCCTGCCGCAGGGGCACTTCGCGACGTTCCTGCGGGCGAAGCCGGAGGAGCGCCGCACCGTCCTGCAGGACATCTTCGGCACCGAGTTCTACGAGCGCTGCGCCCGCCAGCTCGCCGAGCTGGCCGCCGGCTTCCGGGCCCGGGACGCCGCCGCGCGCGCCGCGCTCGGCCGGGCCGCGAGCGCGTTCGCGACGGTCGGGTGGGGCGCGGACGACCCGGGGCGGGCGTCCTTCGAGGAGCTGGTCGGCGACGACGCGGCGGCGGCCGTGGAGGTCGCGGCGTCGCGGGTGGGGGAGCTGGCCGCGTCCGCGGGCCGGGCCGAGGCGGCGGCGTCCGCGGCGCAGGGCGACTTCGAGCGGGCGGACGCCGACCTGCGCGCCGTCGTCGAGCGCAACGGGGCCATCGCCGAGCGGGCGCGTCTGCGCGCGCGATTGGCCGACCTCACGGACGCCGCGGGTGCGGTGGCCGAGGCGGAGGCCGTCCTGGGTGCGGCCGAGCGCGCCGAGCATGCCCGGCACCCCCTGGACGCCCTGGCCAGAGCCAGGTCGGCCGTCGAGACGGCCACCTCGGACGCCGCCCGTGCGGTCGCCCGGCTGGCCGGCAGCCCCGACGCCGACCTCGTCGCCCGCGGGGTCGAGGTCGACGCCCTGGACGCCGCCGCGATGGCCGCGGGCGAGGGGCGTTCGGCGCTGACGATGCTGGTGGAGCTGGAGGGCGGGCTGCCCAGCCGGGCCGAGTCGCTGAAGCTGGACGTGGCGCGACTTGCCACCCGGCGCGCCGATGCCCGCCGGGCCAGGGACCGCATCGAGGCGGACCGCACGGCGGCGTCCGAGCTGGGTCCCGAGTTCGACGCCCTGGCGGAGCTCGCCGAGACGCGCGCCGAGTGGGTCGTGCGCGAGGCGGCGGCGCGGGCGGCGTGCGAGGCGGTCCGGCGCCTGGAGTCGGTGGCGGAGGAGTTCCTGGAGTCGCGGCGCGCCGAGCAGCGGGCGGCAGAGGCGGCGGCGGACGCGTCCGAGGCGCACGGCGCGGCGCGGACGGCCTGGCTGGGCGGGCTCGCGGGCACGCTCGCCGAGGAGTTGGTGAGCGGCGAGCCGTGCCCGGTGTGCGGGTCGAAGCGGCACCCGGCGCGGGCGACGCGTCCGGCGGGGGCGGCCGACCGGGCGGAGGTCGAGCGGCTGGAGGCGGCGTCCGTGAAGGCGGGCAAGGCGTTCGCGGCGGCGCAGGCGCGGGTGGATTCCCTCGCCACGGCGATGTCCGACCAACAGGGGGTCGTCGGCGACCTCACGCGCATGGAGGCGGAGGTCGAGCTGGCCGAGGCGTCCGAGCGGAAGCGGATGGCGGAGCGGGCGGCGGCGGAGGCGTCCGGGGTGCGGGCGCGCATCGAGGCGCTGCTGACCGGTGCCGCGCAACGCGAGGCCGCGCTGCACGAGGCCGAGCAGCAACTGGCGTCCGACAAGGGCAGTCTCGCCGCGCGCGCCGAGCGACTCGACGCCGACCGGCAGCGCATCGCAGAGGAACTGGAGGGGCACGCCAGCATCGCCGACCGGGCCGACGCGCTCGCGCGACGGGCCGAGCACGCGCGACGCGTCGCGGTGCTGGTGCGGGCCGAGGGCGAGGCGCGGGCCGAGGTGGTCCGCCGGCAGGGCGAGCTGGCGGAGGTGCTGGCCGAGCAGGGCTTCGCCGAGGCGGACGCCGCCCGCGCGGCCCTGCTGGACGCCGTCGAGCGTGGCCGGCTGGCGCGGCTCATCGGCGAGCACCACACCCAGTTCGCGACCCTGACCGAGCGGCTGGGCGACGCGCGGTTCGCCGCGCTGGCAGGGGCGGAGGCGTCCGACGAGGGGCCGTTGCGGGTGGCGTCCGAGGCGGCGCGGCTCCGACTGACCGAGGCGCTCGCCGCGTGCGGTGCGGCGGCGGGCGGCGTCCGGCTGGCGGGGGAGGCGTCCGGGGAACTGGTGGGGGCGGCGTCCGAGCTGGGCCTCGTGCGGGCCGCGGCCGAGCCGTACCTCCGGATGGCCGACCTGGCCAACGGCGCCGGCGCCAACCTCGACAACGTCACGCTGCCGACGTTCGTGCTGCTGCGGCGGTTCGAGGAGGTGGTCGACCTGGCGAACGCGCGGCTCGACGCGATGACCGGCGGGCGCTACGCGCTGCGCCGAACGGACGCCCGCGAGGGGCGCTCGCACAAGCTGGGTCTCGGGTTGGAGGTCATCGACCACGCCTCGACCGACGCCGCGCGCGATCCGAAGACGCTGTCGGGCGGCGAGACGTTCCAGGCGTCGCTCGCGATGGCGCTCGGGCTCGCGGACGCCGTCACCGCCGAGGCGGGCGGCATCGAGCTGAGCACGCTGTTCGTGGACGAGGGGTTCGGCTCGCTCGACCCCGAGGCGCTCGACCAGGTGATGGATCAGCTCACCGCCCTGCGCGACGGCGGCCGCTGCGTCGGCGTCGTCAGCCACGTCGCCGACATGAAGCAGCGGATCGCCGAGCGGGTCACGGTGATCCCGCGGCGCGACGGCACCTCGACGCTGTCCTGCAGCACCGACCCGCAGCCGGCGCTGGCGGGGTAGTCAGAGCGCTGCGCCGAGGGCGCCGGTGGCGTACGGCAGAAGCCACAGCGCCCAGACGCCGAGCGACAGGCGGTGGAACGCCGCCTTCTCCGACTCGCGGCCGCGGAGCAGCACGACCACCGCCCAGCCCAGGTGCAGCGCCATGACGGCGAGCGCCAGCCCGCCCGTGACGGCCATGACGCCCATCAGCGCCCCGCCCCCGCCGCCGGTGCGCGCGCCCCCGGAGGCCGCGATCTGGGCCATGGTCGCGGTCCCGAGCGCGTCGAACGTCAGCCCGCCCGCGAACAGGGCGGCGTGCGGCCAGCGCAGCGAGCCGGAGCGGTGTTCGGTCCACACGCCGAGCGTGTACAGGACGAGGGCCGAGGTGATGAGCACGATTGATAGAGACAACATGTCTCTACGATGGAGACATGTTGTCTCTAAGTCAAGTGGGGGGACGGTGCTGCCCTCCCCGTTGCGCGGGCCAGGAGGCTGTGCGCGGGCCAGGAGAGTGCGCGCGCTAGGACCAGGTCTTCGTTCGGGGCCGTCCCGGGTTCCGATCAACGCAATGAGAAGCACGCCTGGGCGTGAACGACATTGCGATGATCGCCCGGGTCCTGGTGGATCAACGCAATGAGAATCACGCTGGGGCGCGAACGACATTGCGATGATCGCCCGGGACCTCGTGGACCACCGGGCCCGAGCCGTCGGCGTCCGGGCCCCCGCTGACGGCCGGGACCCGAGCTGTCGGCGTCCATCACCGCACTAGGAATCGCACAAGGACGCGATCGCTAGTGCGGTGACGGCGCTCGTCCCGCTCGATCACCGCAATAGCAGTCGGGCCCGTGCGTCAGTCGCCTGGCGGTGATCCCCCGGCCGTCTACGGCTCCTCGATCACCGACATGAGGGTCACGCCCACGCACGAGCGCTATTGCGGTGATCGGGTGGTGGGGGGACGCCACCCGCGCCAGACGGGGTGCCGGAGCACGCCGGACGCGGTCCGATCGCCGTAGCTGACCCGGCCCACGAGGCGGGGTTCGACCCAGTGGACGCCGCGGGCGTCCCTCGCGGGGACGCCGGCCACCGGCGCGTCCGGACGCTCCAGGGGTGCCAGCAGCGCCAGCGCCTCGCCGAGCCCGCGATCGGTGAAGCCGCTGCCGGCGCGTCCGACGTAGACCAGCCCGCCCTGCTCCGCGAGGGCCACGAGCAGCGCTCCGACCGTGCCGGCCCGGCTGCCCTCGCCGGGCGCCCATCCGACGACCACGACGTCCATCTCGCGGACGTTCTTGATCTTCAGCCAGGTCCGGCTGCGGCGTCCGGGCGCGTAGGTGCCGCCGGGACGCTTCGCGATCAGCCCCTCGAGCTCCAAGTCCCGGGACGCCGTCAGAGCCAGTTCGCGGTCGTCGCCGAACGTGGACGGCACGTGCACGAACCGTCCGCCGCCGCCCATCAACCCCTCCAGCGCGGCCCGCCGCTCCAGGTAGGGACGCTCCAGCAGCGACTCGCCGTCGAGCCACAGCAGGTCGAACGCCATGTAATGCGCCGCCGCCACCCCCGATCCGTGGTTCTGCAGCAGCTCGAAGTGGGAGCGGCCGTCGGGTCCCAGGGCCACGATCTCGCCGTCGAGCACCGCGGCGTGCGCCCCCACGACCTCGACCAACTCGCGCAGCTCCGGGTACGTCGCGGTGAAGTCGATCCCCCGCCGACTGCCGAGCCGCAGCTCCCCACCCGCGACGACCGCGATGCCGCGGTAGCCGTCCCACTTGACCTCGTAGTGCCAGTCGTCGCCGGTCACCTCGGCCTCGCTGGAGACCGTCGCGAGCATCGGCTCGACGCTCGGCAGGTCGGCCAGCGCCCAAACCCGACGGCCCCTCGCGTCCGCCGAACTCGACGAGAGCCCGCTCAACGTCGAATTCGGGCCGATTTCCGCCGTTTTCGGCGGTTGAGCGGGCTCTGCCCGTGTTGGTGCGCCCGCGGGGGCGTCCATGAGGTGGATCAGCCAGTTCTTGGGGTCGCCGCCCTGCGCGGCGTGGATCAGCACGAACCGCCGTGGCACCCCGCCCAGGCCGCCGTCCGGACGCCCGCGCAGGGTGACCATGACCTCGCGCCCCGACCACTTCTCGGTCTCGAAGGTGCCGGCGTCCCAGATCGTCACCTCCCCGCCGCCGTACTCGCCGGCGGGGATCGTCCCCGCGAACGACCCGTACTCAAGCGGGTGGTCCTCGGTCTGCACCGCCAACCGGTTCTCGCGCGGCACCAGCGGCGTCAGCTTCGGCAGCGCCCACGACACCAGGACGCCGTCCCGCTCCAGCCGGAAGTCGTGGTGGAGCCGCCGCGCGTGATGCTCCTGGATGACGAACGAGTTCCCGGGCGTCGCTCCGGAGGGCCCCGCCGCGGGCACCGGCTCCGGGGTCCGGTCAGCGTCCCGTTTGGCGCGGTAGGTCGCGAGCCGATCGGACGCCGCGGCGTCCGGCAGCAGCACGGACAGGGGGTCGCCGATCGACGCCAGCCGGGCCAGCACGTCGGTGTAGGTGAGCTGCCCGAGGCCGGGCGCGATCTCGTCCCAGGTGCGCGGGGCGGCGACGTACGGGTGCGCCCGCCCGCGCAGCGAGTAGGGCGAGACGGTGGTCTTGGCGCCGTTGTTCTGCGACCAGTCGAGCAGGACCTTGCCCCCGCGCAGGTCCTTCTTCATGTCGGCCACCACGAGCCCGGGGTGCGACGCCTGCAGCGCCAGCGCCAACTGGCGCGCGACGTCGGACGCCTCGGCCGAGCTCAGGTGCCCGTCGAGCCCCGCGTACAGGTGGATGCCCTTCGACCCCGACGTGACCGGCACCGACACCAGCCCGACGCCGTCCAGGATCTCCTTGATGATCAGCGCCACCTCGACGCATTCGGCCATGCCGGCGCCCTCGCCGGGGTCGAGGTCGAGCACCAGCCGGTCGGGGTGCGCGGGCGTCCCGTCAGGGCCGAACCGCCACTGCGGCACGTGGATCTCGAGCGCGGCCAGTTGCGCGAGGAACACGAGGGTCGACGCGTCGTCGATCACCGGGTAA
>Ga0075152_10002710_pt1 | contig 12535 bp, 9 predicted proteins | sample JI61114C2DNA_FD_70964 | JGI IMG/M metagenome (GOLD analysis project Ga0075152, IMG submission 70964) | Wastewater effluent complex algal communities from Wisconsin, to seasonally profile nutrient transformation and Carbon sequestration -... | ecosystem: Engineered > WWTP > Effluent > Algae...
TGCCATATTCTTTCATGGAATATTAGATAGTACCGTTCCCTGGAATATTGGTAATGTATATAACTGTGATAGCTTTCCAAAAGAATATGGTTCAAAACCACTGTACAAGAAGTTGGTTTCTTACGGGGTACCTTCAGTGATACATATTGACTCAACAGGTGGGCATGGTATCTATGATGAACAATTTAATATGGAGAATATTGCATGTTTTTTTAAATCCATAATTAGTAAACAGCCACAAACAGGTTACTACACCAATAAAGTTACAAACTGTAAATAAAATTAGTGAGCTCGTTTTTAATCCAAATATTTAAAAGCTTTACATACAGGTTACGCCGCTTGAGTAAGAATTGCTGCGGTCATGCTGTCCTGAAGGTTGTTGCTCCGCTTCAATCTTCGCTATGGTAAAAGCTGCATATATAATCCAACCGTAGAAGAGTGCGACGCAAGGATGCTCAATTAATGTACCTAAGCCTGGCTCAAAAAAATATTTATAAAAAATAGTAGAAAGAAATTCTATAATTCATCTAATTGAAAAGTATCGCCATTGCCATCGGCGAGGGAGTTTAATTCGTATAAAACAATATCGGTATCTGCAACTACTTCGTGCCAGATCCATGCATCAATATACACGAACGATGGCGCATAAATTTTTACGCTGCCTTGCTCAATACCTTTTGCATTGCGCCAGTTAATGGTTGCTTCGCCGTTCATGATGATCAGCGTTTCGGGGTTCTTATAAGGCGATCTTCCTTTATGATAATGCCTGCCGCTGAGGCTGCCTGCTTTGCGGTGTGCAACAATAAACTGGCCGGTTCTGTCCATGTCAAACACGTGTGTTTCGCCGCGTGCATCTTCGCCAATTTTATGTAATGATTTTACCTGTATCATAATGTTTTAAATTTCGTACAACTCTAATGGCTGCCCATTGGGATCCAGAAAGAATACAAATTTTTTTCCGGTTAATTCATCTGTGCGCACTGGCTGCACATCTACATTTTTACTTTGTAAATATGCAGCGCTTGCTTCCACATTTTCTACTGCAAATGCAAGGTGCCGCAAGCCTTTTGATTCGGGGTAAGAGCCGCGTTCACGATAATCAGGAAAGGAGAATAATTCTACCTGGTATTTGCCATTGATGCTGAGATCAAGTTTATAAGACTGCCGTTCTGCACGAAAGGTTTCTTCAATGATTTTGAAGCCGAGTATTTCTGTATAGAAATGTTTGCTTACTTCATAATTATCTGTGAGTATAGCAACGTGGTGTATGGCTTGTATATTGAGCATTTTATAACTTTCCTAAGTGTGTAAATTTAAAGCCTTCATATGTTTTTAAACCATAATCCATCATCCTGTCCATACTAGAATGACCGAATAAAATGAGACCGGCCAACTGTATTGCTTCATTTTGCTGATACAAGCCAAACACATATACAGCAAGGGCTACAGCTTTGTGATGAAATAAATTATAAGTGATTGCGCCAGCCTTATTGCCGGATGCATAACCGATCATACCAATGTCGGGAGTGAGTATTAATACAAGATACCACCACCATGCAAAATGCAATTGGCTAAAGAGATAGATGCTCAACAGAAACATGGCGAGTTCTTCCAGTTGAATGATCCTTTTCATAATACTAAATTAGGGTTTTATGATTCGATTGTTTCACTTGCGGCAGCGGTTGCACCTGCCAGTTTTAAAACAATTTCTTTCCAGCCTTTTGTCCAGTCGCCCTGGGCTTCGAGTGTTCCCGCATTCATCATTTCACGCATGCGCCAGACTAAAAATACGTCGCCTGTTTTTACTTTTAACTTAGAGAAAAGCGTAGTGAATATTTTCTGTAATTTTTGTGGCTCTGCAGTTATAGCAGCAAGCACATCTTTATCATAGTAAGTAACCTCTTTATTTACCAATTTTTTTCCTCCTTCCAGTATGCGCACCATGCCATTTTCGCTGCAGAGTTTTTTCCATTCATCGGGATCAACTTCAAATTCGCTTAAAGTAATCGGACGGGCTAATTTTTTCGCTTTTAAAAATTCCTTTGGCAGAATTTCATGCAATGCCGTTGGGTAAAAGATTCCGCCTTTCTCATTAATAAATGGCAGGTTGTTGAGGTATAAAACAAATATGCGCCCCTGATAATCTTTTAACTGGCTCATGAGCCAATAATAGCCGCATACATCGTGCTGGTTCTGGCCCATCCATATCCATGCATGTTGTGTATCATCGGCATCTAATGCTTCTTTTAATTTATGCAGCGTTAGCTTATCATCCACCATATCAAGTTGCTCCATATATGGAGAAAATTCAAGCAGCATTTTCCACCAGTCGCGACGGGCTTGCCAGCCTTCGGGTGTTTGTAAATTTTCTAAAGGGCCAACTGCATAATCATCTTTTATATGGATAATATCTCCGGCTAATTTTTCATCCAGCTCTATTGCTTTTTGCATCACTGCAATATCTGGTTCCTGGAAAACGATGTGGATCATGAATTTAATATTTTAAGTTGGTTGTATTTTTAAGCTGCTCATTAAAGTTATTCCGTACAAGAGTGCGTTCCGATGAGGCATACGGAATAAAAAACGCAAGTAAAGCTTCATAGCATTTCTATTGCCCGGTACAAAAAATTTCGTTGTTATATCTATATCGGTTCTTCAATTAAATCCAGCTCAACCCGTAAATTATCAATAATAAATTCCTGCCTTTCCATAGTGTTCTTACCCATAAAATATTCGAGCAGGTTTTGTATATGTTCCCCCTGTTCCAATATTACTGGTTGAAGGCGAATATCGTCGCCAATAAATTTTCCAAATTCATCGGGAGATATTTCTCCCAAACCTTTAAAGCGTGTGATCTCTGGTTTGCTGCCAAGCTTTTTTACAGCCGCCTGTTTTTGTGTTTCATCATAACAATAAATGGTTTCCTGTTTATTGCGCACACGAAACAATGGCGTTTCTAAAATAAATACATGCTGCTGTTTTACAAGATCGGGGAAGAACTGTAAAAAGAAAGTCATCAGCAATAAACGTATATGCAAACCATCCACATCCGCATCAGTTGCTATTACAATATTTTTATAGCGAAGATCTTCGAGCCCATCTTCAATATTCAATGCGTGCTGTAGTAAATTAAATTCTTCATTTTCGTAAACAACCTTTTTTGTTAGGCCAAAGCAATTCAACGGCTTGCCCCGTAAGCTAAACACAGCCTGCGTTTCAACATTTCGGCTTTTGGTAATGCTTCCACTGGCGCTGTCTCCCTCGGTTATAAAAATGGTAGTTTTATTTTGCGTTGCAATAAACTCTTCTTTGTTTTTCGCTGGCAGCTCATCGTTATAGTGCGAGCGGCAGTCACGCAGTTTTTTGTTGTGCAGGTTTGCTTTTTTTGCACGCTCATTCGCCAGCTTGCGTATGCCGCTTAATTCCTTTCTTTCTTTCTCACTTTGTTCAATTCTTTTACGTAAAGCTTCGGCAGTTTGTGTATTGCGGTGCAGAAAATTATCCAGTTCCTTCGCAAAGAAATCTGTAATAAAGTTCTTCATGCTTTGCCCGCCATCACTTACATATTGCGAGCCCAGTTTTGTTTTAGTTTGACTTTCAAAAACAGGCTCCTGCACACGTACTGCAACAGCGGCAACTATGCTTTGTCGTATATCTGCGGCTTCATAATCTTTCTTATAAAAATCACGGATTGTTTTTACATAAGCTTCTCTAAATGCCTGCTGATGTGTGCCGCCTTGTGTAGTGTACTGCCCATTCACAAACGAAAAAATATCTTCGCCATAATCGTTGTTGTGCGTAATGGCTACTTCAATATCTTCTCCTTTTAAATGTATAATAGGGTAGCGCAGTTCATCTTCATTGGTCTTGCGTTTTAATAAATCAAGCAAGCCATTTTTGCTTACATATCTTTTGTTGTTGAATGTAATTACAAGGCCGGCATTCAGGTAACAATAATTCCATAAAAGGTTATCTAAATATTCATGTATAAAATGAAAATTCCTGAACACCGTATCATCAGGAATAAATGTTACGAGTGTTCCATTTGTTTCCTGTGTTGCGCCTTCTTTATATTCTTTTATTAAAATCCCTTTTTCAAATTCCGCTGCTTTTGTTCTGCCTTCCCTAAAACTTTCTACTTTAAAATTATTGCTCAATGCATTCACCGCTTTTGTACCCACACCATTTAAACCCACACTCTTCTGAAAAGCTTTGCTGTCGTACTTTGCGCCGGTATTTATCTTGCTCACCACATCAACCACTTTGCCAAGCGGAATACCGCGGCCATAATCACGAACCGTAACAGTTCTGGCTTCAATAGTTATATCAATATGTTTTCCATAGCCCATCATGTGTTCATCCACACAGTTATCCAGCACCTCTTTTATCATTACATAAATGCCGTCATCCGGTGCCGATCCATCGCCCAGTTTTCCTATGTACATACCAGGGCGCAAACGTATATGCTCCCGCCAGTCCAGGCTTTTAATACTGTCTTCATCGTACTTAAACAAATCTTTTTCTTCGGCCATAATTATTTAGTCAATAGGTCAATAATTCAAAGTCATCAGTCAATATGTTATTCAAAGTAAAATACATTTATGAACCAATCTGTATATCTTTTCTCATCGTTCCTTGCGTCGCACTCTTGTGCAGCATAACACAAAGCAGCAATGGCGAAGTTTAAAACTATTTGCGAAATTATTACTCCACTATTTTCTTAAGCACCCGCTTTTTTGCTGCTGCAAATTTAACCTTACAAACCACCATTTAAAGTTTAGTTTTCTGCAATTATCCCGTTTGTGGATAAAACTTTAATTGCTCAAACTTAATGCACATCTTTGTTTTAAGGGTAACGGTGATTCAAGTTTCAAAAAAAAACCTGTTCGCATCTGTAAATCTGCCTGCATTGTGCCGAATATATTTCCGAACGTAAAAGTGAGTGACACAACCGGCGATGATAGTAGTAATGCAGTTGGCTAACAAAATCTTTAAAAAATGCCGTACGGTTATTCAAAAAAGGATTGCTCTGCTGCATAAAGCGCCAAATGCCATCGTTTTAACTTATTAAACACATTCAAGTCGAATCAGCTAACTAGCTTTACCAGCCTATGAGTCCGGAAGCAATAAGAAAACATTACAGCACCACACAGGAAATTTTAGCCCAGGTAGCCGGTATACTTTTTATTATACCGCTTGCTCCATTTATCTGCCGCTATATACCACCCGTTTTTGTAGGCAGTTTTAATATAGACCTTATTATATCGGTGGTTATTGCCATTATTACTGTACGGTTAATGCTATGGCTTATAAAGCCAATGATATTGCCCGCCCTGCTGCTGGTTTGTGGCATATTTGCATATAACCAGTTCAATAATAAAAAATATACTTTTCAAAACGTAGCAGGCGATTACAAAAATATTGTAAGTCAGTACTGGCTTATACGTGAGCAAAAGCAAACCGACCAGATTAGTTTTAACCCACACCTTTTTGAAAATATAGAAGAGCGTACCTCAAGATTAGTAACAGAAAAAGTACAGTACAAAGATTCACTGGTAAGAAATTTTTCAGTAAAACATTCATTAGAAAACTTTGATAATTACCATTATAAATACGGCGAACTGGCACGTTATTTCTCTTTGTTTAAATACATCAATTCCAATTTTAAATACGTGCCTGATGTGCAGCGTGATGAATATTATGCCACACCACGGGAAACCATTTTAAACGGCCTTGGCGGCGATTGTGATGACCACAGTATTTTAATGGCGGCCTGCCTTATGAGTATTGGTGCAAAATGCAGGTTGATTATTATAGAAGGCCACATGTACCCTGAAATATATGCAGGCAGCGAAAACGATTTTGACATAATGCAGCAGGCCATCATACAGTTTTTTGGCGATATTGGCATTGGCCGCATATACTATCATGAAAACGATGGTGAATACTGGGTAAACCTTGATTACTCGGCAGATTACCCCGGCGGGCCATATATGAATGATAAAGTAAAACTGCTTATCAATATCCCCTGATTTGATTTACGGTTTATCTTGCACTGCAGAATGATAACCGACCTTACCATAATTGCTGAAACCGCCGAAATAAAAGAAGCGGAAAACCTGCGTTTTAAAAACTTGCTGCAAACCTGTGACAGCAATGCAGTTGATGCCCTTGTTTTTAAGTTAAATGCATCCATTTCGCCACAAATAGATTGCACCAAATGCGGCAATTGTTGCAGAAGCTTAATGATAAATGTGGAACCAATTGATGTGGCGCGGTTAGCTGATCATCTTAATATATCAAAAGAAAGTTTTTATACAAAATATGTAGAGCAATCATCAGAAGGTACACTTGCTGTAATGAACACCATACCCTGTCATTTTCTTTTTGACAATAAATGCACCGTGTACGAAGCAAGACCTTTGGAGTGCCGCGAGTTTCCCGGCCTGCACCAGCCGGGTTTTGTGCAAAGGTTATTTGCCACATTTATGCATTATGGCCGTTGCCCGATTATTTTTAATGTTATTGAAAAAATGAAAGAGGAATTGATGTAACCCGAAAATAGAAACCCCGCAGTTAATTTGCTTTTGCATAACTGCGGGGTTTTAAAATTATTTTGGGATATTAAATTATTAACGCTCAGTAAGGCTGGCTACGTTAAGCCAGTCTGTAATAGTATCGCAGTTTGTATAATCCTTATCAATACTTATATAGTAATTGGGTATATGCTCTTTAAACCACTTTTCGAGCACCATTTGTTTTTTTGCTTCCAGTGATCTTTGCGCCACTTTATTATAATCGTCACGCAGGTTTTCGCGGTGCGGTTCTGTACGTGATTTTAAATAAAGTATCCTTACCACTTTGCGGCCCCGCTCATCTGCATAAGTTTGCGGTTTTGATACATCGCCTACTTTTAAATCTTTAAGCACTATTACAGCGTCTTTATCCAGTTCGTCAATAGAAATATAAGTAGAGCCATCATTTCTGTTGGTAAAATATCCACCGGTAAACTTACTGGCGTCATCTTCACTAATTTTATTTACCGCCTCACTAAAGCTCATTCTGCCTTCTCCTATTTTAAAACCTATACTGTCGAGCCTGGCTGTGCCTGCCTTAGTTTCCACATCGGTTACAGGCGGTATTTTAAGTATATGCCTTACAACGGCATCATCACCGGCGCGGCTTACCATTTGTATAATATGCAAACCAAATTTTGATTTTACCACGCCCGAAACCTGCCCTTCCTTTAATTTAAAAGCTGCTGAAAGAAAAGCAGGGTCTATACTTTTTTCTATGCGGTTTATGCTGAACTGGCCACCATTTTCTTTTACACTTGGGTCTTCTGAATATAGACGTGCAAGCTGATCAAATTTTTTCTGTCCGCTTTCAACCTGTCTTTTTAAATCGAGTAGTTGGGTGCCTACATAATCTTCAATTTCTTTATTGGCTTTTGGGTAAATTACCACCTGGCTTACCTCCACTTCGCTTTCATAAAACCGCAGGCTGTCTTTTGGTATTTTCTCAAAAGCCTCTTTTACCTCATTGGGTGTAATCTTTACATTCTCCACAATTTTCGCCTGCATTTTTTCTGATAAAGTCCTTTCTTTAAAAGGCTGGCGTAAGTCTTCTTTTATCTGGTAAACACTGCGGCCTGCAATTTGCTCCAGCATGTCCTGCGAACCGTACGCACCAATAAAATAGCGTATTTTATTATCAAGCAAAGCTTCCAGTTCATCTTCTTCCACAACTAATGAATCTTTCTCTGCCTGCAATACAAGGGTTTTCTGTATCAGTTGGCCCTGCAAAAAAAGGCATTGTATATTGGGCGGCAATTGCGCTTCGGGATCCTGTCTTTTTGTATCAACAATAGCATTATCAATATCAGATTTCAGGATGATTTTATCGCCAACCTGTGCAATTATTTTATCTGCAACAACCCGTTGTGTTTGCGCAAAAGCAGTTGAAAAGCCAATTGCAGAAACCAATAAAAGGAACAATATTTTTTTCATAATTTCAGAATAGGTTCAAAAATATACAATAGGCATTAGTAACAGCGTTACCAAATGGCTTTTAACAAAACAATTAGCCTGTTTGGGGCTAATTGTTTTATGTGTTATAGTATTTAAGTACATTTTTTTAACCAGCTTCAGTAACCCTGCTCGTCGCCTGTTGTGTCACTCACTTGTACGTTCGAAACTTTTATGAGCACTGTTCCAACATTCACAAGTTCCAGAAATTCACGGGTTCAGTAATGCAAAAAACCTGGCCAGCTTTAAAAACCGAAAATTGCGAACTTATAAGACTGTGAACTTTTTGAACGTGTAAACGTGTGAATTTCTTGAACGGGTGAACCCGGCTGTTTTACAACGTACGTTTTACTTCTTCCTCTTCGTAAGCTTCCACTATATCGCCCACGCGTATATCGTTATAATTCTTAATGGTTAAACCACACTCCATACCAGTTGCCACATCTTTTACATCATCTTTATACCGTTTAAGCGAACCAAGTTCAGCATTGCCTTCGCCAATTGGATACACCACAATACCATCACGGATGATGCGTATTTTACTGTTGCGGGCAATTTTACCATCTATTACCTGGCAGCCTGCTACGGTAGCTTTATCAAATTTATACACTTCACGTATTTCCACATTGGCTGTAATTTTCTCCTGTATCTTAGGCTCCAGCATACCCTCCATCGCACTCTTAATTTCTTCGATAGCATTGTAAATAATGGAGTACATTTTTATCTGCACACCTTCATTTTCTGCAAGTCGGGCCGCCTGCAGCGAAGGCCGCACATTAAAGGCAACGATAACAGCATCGGATGCTGTTGCGAGCAATACATCGCTTTCAGAAATTTGGCCCACTGCTTTATGTACAACTGTTACAACAATTTCATCGGTTGATAATTTCTGCAGCGAATCGCTCAATGCTTCTACAGAACCATCCACGTCACCTTTAATAATGAGGTTGAGTTGTTTAAAGTTACCGAGTGCAAGACGGCGGCCAATTTCATCAAGTGTAATATGTTTTCTTGCACGTAGGCCCTGTTCGCGTACAATTTGTGCACGTTTTACAGCTACTTCTTTTGCTTCGGCTTCATCTGCATAAACCTTGAATTTTTCACCCGCCTGCGGTGCGCCATTTAAACCAAGAATCTGTACCGGTGTTGATGGCGGCGCTGTATTCATACGAACATTACGTTCGTTGGTCATAGCTTTTACACGGCCGTAATGCTGACCACTAACGATAAGGTCGCCATGTTTAAGTGTGCCATTCTGTACTAATAAAGTTGCCACATAACCACGGCCTTTGTCCAGTGATGCTTCAATAATGGTACCTGTTGCTTCTTTATCTGCATTGGCTTTCAGGTCAAGGAGTTCGGCTTCGAGTAAAATTTTCTCCAGTAAAAGGTCAACATTGAGCCCTTTTTTGGCAGAAAGTTCCTGACTCTGAAATTTACCACCCCACTCTTCCACCAAAATATTCATTTGCGAAAGTTGCTCGTATATTTTAGGTGCATTGGCACCATCTTTATCAATCTTGTTAATTGCAAAAATCATAGGAACATTGGCAGCCTGTGCGTGGCTGATGGCTTCCCTTGTTTGCGGCATTACTGCATCGTCTGCAGCCACGACTATTACAGCTATATCTGTAACTTTTGCACCACGTGCACGCATGGCAGTAAATGCTTCGTGACCGGGTGTATCAAGAAAAGTGATATGTTTTTCGTTTGCAAGAGTAACCTCGTAAGCGCCTATATGCTGTGTAATACCGCCAGCCTCACCGCCTACAACATTGGCACTCCTTATATAATCGAGCAATGATGTTTTACCATGATCTACGTGGCCCATTATTGTTACTATTGGTGCACGTGACTTCAGCCCTTCGCCTTCTTCTTCCATATCGTCATCATCATCTTCTTCAGCATCTTCAACACCAATAAATTCAACCTCGTAACCAAATTCGCTTACAACAAGTTCTATTACTTCAGCATCGAGCCTTTGGTTTATTGAAACCATTATGCCAAGGCTCATACACTTGCTGATAACTTCTGCAAAGCTTACGTCCATCAGGTTAGCCAGTTCGCTCACCGTTACAAATTCTGTAACCTGTAATTTATTATCGTCTCCCAGTTCGCCTAAGGCATCTGCATTTTCCTGGCGTTTTTCACGCCGGTATTTTGCTTTGAGGCTTTTACCCCTACCTCCGGATCCTGCAAGTTTTGCCTGGGTTTCCCGTATTTTTTCCTGTATTTCTTTCTGATCAATTTCTTTGTCTTCACGCTTAATATCCCTTCCGCCACCTCGTCTGTCCCTGCTTCCGGCAGCTCTGTCATTTGTGCGGGCAGGTCTGTCGCCTACTTTGTGAATTTGCATACCCCCACCTGGCCTTGGTTCTTTTGGTGGTTCAGGTTTTTTGGCGAACGCCTGTCCACCTGTTCCATCTTTCTTAAACCTGTCTTTATCAAGTGGCTGTTTGTTATCGCCTTTTTTGTCAATAGGGATACGTTTGCGCTTGCGTTTTTCATCCCGGAATGAAGGCTTGGGACGGGTATCGCTATCAACAGGTAATTCTATTTTGCCCAATATTTTTGGGCCTTCCAGTTTCTCCGCTTTTATATTTTCAATTACGGGTGCTGTATCTGCTTCTGACGCTGACTCCACATCCTCCTGATCTGTATTTTGCTCCGTTTCAACTTCCTCTATTTCTTCGTTAAAGATTTCTTCCGGTACTGCCTGGGCAGCAACTGGTTCTTCTATTAGTGGTTTTACAGGTTCTGGTTCTTCTATTTTTTTCTTAATAATCTTTTTTGGCCTGGTAGATGAATCTATAGCTGAAAGATCAATTTTGCCAAATGTTTTTAAGCCTTCTATTTCCGGGGCTTCTATTCTTGTTACTTCTGGAATAACAGGTTCTGGTTCAATGATTTCGGGTACAATAATTTCTTCCACTTCTATTTCCGGCTCAACCGTTTCTATTACCGGGGGAGGTGGTGGAGGGGGCGGCGGCGGTGCGGCCGCAATAATAGGTTCGGGTTGTTTTTCAATCTTTGGCTCTTCTTTCTCTTTTCTAAAAACAATCTCCTCTTCATCCCTTTTTTTTCTTTCTACCTGGGCAGCACTTTTTGGGATTTCAATAAGGTCGGCCTTATTTTTTGCAACTTTATCACCCTGAAATTCGTTCTGTAGTGAACGGTACATTTCTTCTGAAAGCTTGGATGTTGGTGCAAGCTCGTCACGGTTAAAACCTTTACTTATCAGGAAACCCACAAGGGTATCCTGTCCAATATTAAATTCTTTGGCGGCAGCTAATAATCTCGGTAATTTCAGTTCAGACATTCAGTTCTTTTTATTGTTTGTATCCCTAAGGGCATACTTTATCAGCATTAAGCTGTTTACATTTAATTGTACAGGTTGTACCGCAGCCCACAGATGCCATTTGCACTGCAGATAAAGTGCTTGCGACGCAACGAAGATGCCATGAAAAACTTAGCTGGTATCTTATTAATTCTTTTTAAACAGCTTCTCAAAAAAATATTGCAGTAGCTTTTCAGCCTTTCGGGTATGCTTGCTGCAACGCTTCAACATGTGTAAACCTAAAGCATAATCGTGAAATAAATTTCAATATTTATGTTTGGTTTCTTATTCCCTGTCAAACTCTTCCTGCAAAATTTTCCTTAAATCCTGTATGGTTTCTTTTTCAAGATCGGTCCTTCTTTCAAGTTCTTCTGCTGTAAGGTTTAAAATACTGCGGGCAGTATCGCAACCAACACGTTTTAATTCTTCAATTATCCATGGTTCTATCTCATCTGTAAATTCATCGAGGTCAATATCAAATTCCTCTTCACCACCTTCACTTTCGCGGAACACATCAATATCATAACCTGTCAATTCGCAGGCCAGTTTTATGTTTACGCCACGGCGGCCAATGGCGAGGGAAACCTGGTCTGCTTTTAAATAAACATCTGCATGTTTGCCTTCATTATCCAGCTCCATATAACTTATTTTGGAAGGCGTTAATGAACGCTGTATTAAAAGCTGGATATTGCTTGTCCAGTTGATAACATCAATATTTTCATTTTTCAGTTCGCGTACTATGCCGTGTATGCGGCTGCCTTTCATACCTACGCAGGCACCCACGGGGTCAATCCTGTCATCGAAACTTTCAACGGCCACTTTAGCCCTTTCGCCCGGTTCCCTTACAATTTTACGGATGGTGATAAGACCGTCAAAAATTTCGGGTACTTCTATTTCAAGCAGTTTGGAAAGAAACTCAGGGCTTGTTCTGCTAAGGATAATTACCGGTGAATTATTCTTCATATCTACCCGGCGCACAACGGCGCGGATGTTTTCGCCTTTTTTAAAATAATCCTGTGGTATCTGTTCAGATTTTGGCAGTATAAGTTCATTACCTTCTTCATCGAGCAACAGCACTTCTTTTTTCCAAACCTGGTAAACTTCGGAGCTGATGATATCGCCAATACGGTCGCTGTATTTCTTTACAAGTACGTTTTTCTTAAGATCGCCG
>Ga0075152_10002711_pt1 | contig 12532 bp, 3 predicted proteins | sample JI61114C2DNA_FD_70964 | JGI IMG/M metagenome (GOLD analysis project Ga0075152, IMG submission 70964) | Wastewater effluent complex algal communities from Wisconsin, to seasonally profile nutrient transformation and Carbon sequestration -... | ecosystem: Engineered > WWTP > Effluent > Algae...
TGATTCCATATAATTGCGGATCACATTCTCCTTTTCATACCTTTTTTGCACTTCTCCCACCTTCTAGGCTTTGCTTTGCTGCTACTTACCGCCTCATGATCACAGTGATTGTCCTCATTTGCCTGAGCAGTTGCGCTGTCCCAGAAAATCCCTCGCAGGTGCCCTTCACCGCAAAGGATAAAGCCGCCTTCGGGAACATCGTAATGTTCCCCGCGAAGTTAAATGCGGAGGCATGGCAGGGGATTGATGCCACGGACGCCGGACTCGCCAGCAAGATTCCCGACCACAACATCTTTCTCACTCCATGCCGCACATAAGCATTCCCAAACCAGCAATACTTGCGCTTTTCCTGTTAGTGCTTGGTGCCCTTTTATGGCGCAGCCTCAGTCGGGCACCTGTGCAGACATCTGGCGAACACGCCGTGCCAGTTGGGAAGAGCAGCGAGAAAGATGACGACCCAACATCCACAGACATCACAGCCCGTCAATCATTAGCAAAAGGTAGAGGGAGTTTGATGAGGCCCGAGGCACCCAAGGGCGGGAAGACGTGGCACCCTTACATTTCACGCTCGGAACCATATCCACTGAACAAGATTGAAATTGAGGACGCTCTAGTTCAACTGAGGGCGGGAAAAAAACCATCGATCCGAATTAAACTCTTTGAACATGGCTATAAGACGCTTCTTTTGGCTAACGATGAAAAGATTGATGCTAACGTTCGGGGATTCTCAATATCAGGTTCCTTCGACGGACACCCTGGTAGTGTCGGAGTGATTTCGCGAATCGGTGATTCGTACGCAGGCGTCGCTCTGGTGCCGAATATCGGATATTTCAGAATCAAGACTGTTCAAGTTAGTGGTAACCCGTCTGTAGTGATTGAGGAGATCACCCGAACGGGCGGTTGCGGTTGCAATCCCCTTAACGCAGCTCTTGGGGGAGGTGTGTTTCAAACTATCATTCCTTCAGGTCTTAATATCGATAACTCTCAAGCTGTGGCTGAGACTCCTGATCTCGTTTATATCGGAGTATCGTTTGGCTACACGTTACAAGCAGCGGCTGCTGCTGATGCAAAACTCACGATTGAGAATCCCTCAGGAACCGCATCCTCTGCTGACCTCTCAGGAATCGAAGCCTGTACAACAGCAGCACTTGCTTACGCGAATCAAGTGCATCGCCAAAGTGGATCGGTTGCCAGATTTTATGCAGCGTCTTTCAGTCTTTTACCATCGCCCGAGATCTTCAATGAATCTCTACTCACGACACGGAACGCAGCCATGCCCTCCAAGCCATCTTATGATGCGACGCGATTTGGCGCACTTACGACCGCAGCATCAGATGCTGGCGCAGATATCTCGATTGTTGTTATCAGCAGGCCGGTTGACAAATCGGGAATCGCTTATGTGCCGAGCAGAGCAACGATTGCGCCATTCGCCACCGATCACGCTACGCAAAATTCAGTAGGAGTGGTTTCAACACCTGACCTCGAGGTGACGTTGACTCATGAGTTAGCTCATTTCTTTGGATGTGCTCATGACGTTGATCATGCGTTTGGTGAGGTGATTGGCCCCACTGAATATGCGATGTTGGTTACAGATGCAGCCGTCGGGTCACGCTTTTTGTATGGGATCAACGGCAACCGAAAGGAGTACGGAACTGTCATGAGCTATTCTGGCAGCGGGATATATCTTCCATATTTCTCAAATCCAGCAATCGCACTCTCGAATACATCATCGAACAAGACTTTGACCAGGGTTGGCGGAGGAAGCATCAGCAGCCTTGGGCTTACCGGCCCAGCCTCGGCTGGAGGGGCCAATAATGTGGAATGTATCAACACTTATGCTCGAACAATTGCCAACTACGCTGATGGCAAAACAATCCCAAGTAACTTGGTAGCCCTATATAAGACTGATCATTGGGCACATGTGGAGTTGCAGAAATGCATCGACCTCGGGGTCATGAACAATCTAAACCCGACGGATCGTGTTTGGATGAATGCCGAAAAGCCTGTGACCCGAGGGGAGATGATCACGCTGCTGAAAGCTGCGGCTGAGAAATATACTCCAATGTATTTCAATGGTTATGCCTTTAGCCAGCCGCCGGGTTCATACGATCCGTTTTCCGCCGATACCGAGACGAGAAACTCTTCACATTGGCTCAACATCAGACTCTTCGCCTACAACGGCATCGTCAACTCAAGCAACGCAGTCTTTTATGTGAACCGCAACGCCAGCATTGGTGAGATGGTACTCTTTGCCAGGAAAGTATTCAATTTAGGTGCGGACGGTGGCAATACGGACTCTGTTGCGATATTCGACTATTGGCGAAGCAAATTCAGAAGCGCCAGCTTTCAAAGGCCTGGCAGCACGGACTACGATTTCTTTGCCGCTTACGGAAACGGCAGCAGCTTGAATCAGCCGTTGAGTCAAAGTTCGGGACAATCTTGGTTGGATGAGACAGGCATTCTTGATTTGGAGTACAATACCCCCGAGGGCGACCTTCATAACAAGGGCTATTCGGTGCCAGCGCGCAGGGCGGTCTTTGCGAAGATGCTCATCAACCTGCTCCACTGGAAGGCCACTCCATTGAACCTGCGCAGCATGTAGTCCATTTCAGAACTCACTTCGTTATGTGCTGCATTTCCCCATTTCTCGCTCTCGTAGCGTTCATCTTCATCTTGTTCTCAGGAACAAGCGGGCAAGGTGCGACGCTCGGGAGGAAGGCTGAGTACATTGATGGCAGCACCAGCGCCGCCACGCCCAATGCGGTGATACAGCTCAATGTGGCCGTAGGCTCCGGGGGCACTGTGCTGATCGGCCCAGGGGCAACGGCGGCTTCCGATGGAAAACCGTTGAGATATTATTGGGCATGTCGGTTGGGGCAGTTCCAGTCACTCAGCGGCACAAACAACTATGTGCGCTATCAAGTCCCCGTCGTTTCGGCTACGGCAGTGGACCAGATCTATATTTGGATCGGAAGCACCGGGGGCACGGCAAAGGAGGTCATGATTTCTGTCACAATCACAGGAGCGCTTGTGATAAATCCTTCAAATCTCTCCGCTACGGTCATCCAAGGGAGCAATGCAGCCAATCAAACCTTCAGTGTCAATGGGTCAGGTTCATCGGCTCTCTCGTATTCGATCACAGACAATGCCTCCTGGCTGAATGTATCTGGCAGTCCGGGCAATACCAATGGCGGCTCGCATTCGCATGACGTGACCTTCTCGACTTCGGGCTTATCGCCGGGGAACTACTCGGGCCAAATCTATGTGACACCTCAGGGCATGGCTGCCACCACGATCAATGTGAGTTTGGTGGTGAATGCCAGAACACCAGCGTCTTTGTCGCTTGGCAGTAGTATCGTTACGGCTCCGAATCCGATCCAGCAGGGTAGCACGGTCACTGTCTCTGGCACGGTGGTGAATACAGGTGGCTCGACATTTACCGGCGATTTGCTGGCGCAACTACTCACCTCAGGGGGGAGCTATGTTAGCAGTCTTGGAGAAACGTACAGCACCACCGTGCCCGAGAACGGCCAAAGGACCTTCAGCCTTACAACAGGAGTAGCTGTTGGGTCTGCGCCGGGATCATACCAAGTGAAAATCTGGTATCGCCCCAGCGGGGGGAGCTATGTGCCGCTACCAACAGGTGCATACTCGAACCCAGTGAATGTCTCCATTGAGAGTACCGCCGCGAGTAAGCCAGTCTCCCGAATTACCAGTCCGTCCGACGGTATGACTGTCACCAATCCCACCATCACGGTCATGGGCACCTCGACAGTAGCAAGCGGCACGATCTCATTCGCATGGGTGAACTTGAACGGAACTGGCTACAACCAAGTGGGGACATCAACAAACTGGTCCACCAACTTGACGCTTCAGCCCGGAGTGAACACGATCCAATCCAAATGCCGCGCCAACTCCATCAATTCAGCCGATGCAGTCATCACCGTCATTTATCAGCCGCAACCGAATCTTGAGGTTGGTTACACGAGTAACGTACCAAACAATGGACAGATGACTTTCGTGAATCCCGACGTGGAACACAACGGCACGCGCAAGGGAGGGGATGTTTTTTCGCTCTACAACAGCGGTGCTGGCCCGCTGTCGATAAGCTCGATCACTTCGAGCAACCCAGATGAGTTCACTGTGTTTTCTGGATATCCAGACTTGCCGCCTGATGGGGGCACCAACGGCTATATTTCATTTGATCCAGCAACCACCGGCTGGCGCTCATCCCAAATTACCATTTACAGCAATGATCCTGATACCAACCCCTTCACGTTTATGGTCTGGGGTCGCGGTATTGAAGCACCGCCAAAGCCTGATTTGCGAGATGCAGGTAGTTCCTGGCACAAACTGAGTGTCGTCAGCGCAAATTCCGGAGATCTTTTAACCATTCAGGGGAGGATGGAGAATGGGGGGCGGGTTTCTGCTTCCGATGTCAGATTGGCGTTTTTTGCGTCAACTGACAGCATCATTGATTCCTCAGATAGATTCATTGGTTGGAACATCTTTCCAGGATCGATTGCACCCGGTGCAACCGCATCGAACAACATATCATTGGTGCTGCCGAGCGACTTACCATCTGGTGAATACTACATTGGCTGGCTGCTCGACAATGCCTGGCAGATCGATGAAGAGAATGAGCTTAACAACAGTGCTGTGATTGCTTTCCCAAAGCTGACGATTGGAGGTCCGCCTTCGATTGGCCTTACGGTTACGTCTCCATCGCTAAACACCAACCTCCTTCCAGGACAACAAGTCTCTCTACAGTGGACTAGCACAGCGCTGCCACAGGATACAGCTCTTGAAATCTGGCTGTCGGACGGCAGCACTTGGACAAAACTTTTAGCATCAACTTCAAACGACGGCCAGGAGGTGGTTAGCGTCCCCGTCTCAGCAGCGACAGGGATTTTTGGTGCCAAGTTTTCAGTGCAACTTATTGGCTACCCGATGGTGTTTGATTACAGCGATCTAATCAACATCGGCGCAATGCCTGAGATTTTAGTACGCAATGGAGCGCTTGCCGCTGACTCAGAACTGTATGACACACAGAGCACACTCGTTGGATTTGGTAATGCCAGCACTGGAATACCCGTCACTCGATCTTTCCGAATCGAGAATACCGGACCTTTAGTGCTGAACATCTATTCAGTGACTGTTCCTGTGGGGTACGCGGCGCTGGGAGTTCCCTCAAGCGTGCCTGTGGGTGGATCTGCAGTCTTCCAGGTACGAATGCTCGCGGAGACACCTGGGACATATAACGGCAACGTGGTCATTCAGAGCGATGACGCAAATGAGCAGAACTTCGATTTCCCTGTTAGCGGAACAGTGGCTGGCAATGTCAGCACCGCGCTGGCAAGCGCTGTGGATTCAGCGCAAACACTGACCACCGCAGGCAATGCGAGTTGGTTCTATCAGACGGTGACTACTCATGATGGTATGGATGCCGTGCAAAGTGGAATCATTGGGGATTCACAGACGACATCCATGTCGGCTGTGTTCACCGGTCCTGCTGCCGTTAGCTTTTATTGGAAAGTTTCCTCTGAAAGCACTTTTGATTTTCTAAGAGTCTTTATCGATGCCGTTGATCAGGGGGGCGAAATCAGCGGCGATGTAGATTGGGTTCAACGGAACCTCGTCATCCCCGCAGGATCTCATACGCTTCAGTGGACTTACTCAAAAGATGCTTCGATCTCCTCTGGAAACGATGCTGGATACATTGACCAATTGGTAGTGCAACCGCTGTCACCTCAAATCGTGGTGGAGCAGCCTATTGGCGCGGGACTGACGGATGGCTCTTCTACCGTAAGCTTTGGCTCCGTTACCGCTGGGGCGAGTGCGAGTCTGAGCTTTACCCTCAAGAACACGGGTGACGCAGATCTGACCGGACTCATCATCACCGTGGACGGAACGAACTCTTCAGATTTCACCGTGACGGCAAATCCTGTCGCGCCGGTGACCGGGCCAAGCGGCACCACCACGTTTGTCGTACAGTTCGCTCCTGGTGCAATAGGTGTGCGAACAGCAGCACTTCATATAGCCAGCAATGACACGCCGCGCAGTCCTTTTGACATCGCATTGACTGGAACCGGCTTAGTGCCGTCGCTCAGCAGTATTACACAGACACTTGTCGATGGAACGCAATCTGATTGGAGTGATTGGGGCGTGGACGGTGTAAGCGAGGCAACGCTAACAACGATCAACGGGACATCATCCGATGCGTTCGATGGTGCTGGGATGTTAACGCTGACGCCTGACATCTCACTCCCCTTGATGAGAGCTTCATCATCCTCTGGACCTCTGACAGCAACGTCATCTTCAGGTGGCCTGACCGTGACGCGTACTGCCTCCCTCGTAGCCGGGCGTCATGCCTTAGACGATGACATCCTCATTACCAATGTCTCAGGCAGCGCTCAGAACCTGAATTTTAATGTGACTGATAACTATGGGGCGGATTCTTCCACCCGTGTTCATGGAACCTCCAGCGGAGACACCGTAGTCACCACCGCGGACCGCTGGTTCGTCATTAGTGATCAACCAACAGCCAGCTCGATTAGTGGTGATCCGGCAGTGATGGTATCCTGGAGGTTCATCGGGGCGCTTCCAACGCCAAGCTTCACCAATGTGCCTCAGCCGGGGGACGACAGTTTTGTGGTGGATTTCGGTAACTTTAGTCTTGGAGCCGGGCAGAGTGTCCGCGTCACCGTTCGGCGAGAGCTTTTTGACTCAGCGAGTTTGGCCATTTCGGGAGGGTTACCGATTGGCTTACCAAGCATCACTGAAGTAGGCAATCAAACGGTGGATGAAGATACAGCCACTCCTCCCATCGACTTCAACGTGAGTGACCTGGAGACTGCATCAAATGCGCTGGTCGTCACTGCCAGCTCTGACAATCAGACGCGAGTGCCGGATGCCCGCATCACAATCACGGGCAGCGGAAGCAGCCGCAGCATCACCGTGCTGCCCGCGCAGAATCAATTTGGTTTAGTGAACATCACGGTCCGAGTCACGGATGCCGATGGAAGCTTTGCGACGAGAACATTTGCTCTGACGATCAATTCTGTGAATGATGCGCCGACCATCAGTGCCATTGCCGATCAAGCTATCCTGCCAAGCGCGACCACAGGGCCGCTTCCTTTTACGATTGGCGATGTAGAGACGGCGGCGAACTCGCTGATCCTCACCCCGGCCTCTAACAACCTCACACTGGTGCCCACGAGCAATATTGTGCTCGGTGGTATCGGCAGCCTGCGCACGGTCATGGTCACTCCAGTAGCCGGGCAGACAGGTCAGGCCACGATCACCGTCTCTGTCAGTGATGGCACCGCCACCACGCCAATCTCGTTCCTGCTGCGTGTGTCCAACAACAATACCAACCTCGCCAGCATGGTGCTGAGTTCAGGCTCGCTGTCTCCAAACTTTGCCAGTGCCACGACGACCTACACGGCGACCATTGGAAATACCGTTCCCTCCATCACGGTGACGCCGACTGTCGTCGATGCGAATGCCACCGTAAGGGTGAACGGAACTCTCGTTACCTCAGGCAGTGCCAGTAGCGCGATCACGCTGTCTGAGGGCAGTAGTCCGATGATCACGATCCTGGTCACTGCCCAAGACGGCTCGACCAAGACCTACTCGATCACACCCACTAAGAACCCGTTGCCGACAGCGACGACTCTGGAAGAAAGCAGCATCGCTGGCACGACGGCCACGCTGAACGGCAACGTGAACCCGCTTGGCGTGAGCACAATCGTGACCTTCCAATATGGTCTGACGACGAGCTATGGCTTGATCGTGACAGCCGCTCAGTCGCCGCTTTCTACCACCACTGGCACTGCGGTGAGCGCTGCCTTAACGGGCCTCACGCCAGGCCAGACCTACCATTACAAAGTGGTCGCCTCGAACTCTACGGACAGCACGCCGGGAACGGACATGACCTTCACAACGCTGAGCGATAACCCCCGCCTGAGCGCGCTAACCTTAAGCGCCGGGTCAATCACGTTCCTGCCAGACACGCTTAGCTACAGCACAACGGTAGCCAATAGCGTCACGACGTTGACCGTGACACCGACCGTGCTGCAAGCCAATGCGACCGTGAAAGTGAACACCGTGTCCGTGGCATCTGGCACTCCAAGTAACAGTCTCCCGCTCCTTGTCGGCGACAACACAATCACTGTGACCGTGACGGCTCAGGACGGAACGGCGACGCGCAACTATACCCTGACGGTTCGGCGCAAGTCCACCGATGCCTCTTTGGCCTCGCTAGGACTCAGCGGTATCACCTTGAGTCCGGCCTTTATGACAGGGATCACGAGCTACACAGCCAGTGTGCCGTTCACCACGACAAGCACCACGGTGACGGCAATCGCTGCGCATCTCTCAGCCTCGGTTACCTCTGGGACCGGGGTCAAGAATCTGGTCGTCGGAGCGAATGTGTTGAATGTCGTCGGCACTGCTGAGGATGGTAATACACAAAACTATTCGGTGACGGTGACCCGCGCGCCAGCTTCCTCAAATGCGAACCTAGCCAGCCTGACGCTTAGTGCGGGAACTCTGACCCCAGAATTTGCCGCAGGCACTTTCAGCTACACAGCCTCAGTTGCCAGCACCGTAGGCAATGTGACCGTGACCCCAACGATTCAGCAGGCGAATGCAACGCTGATGATCCAAGGAACAGCAGGCACCTCTGGCCAGGGACGAGTGGTGAATCTTGTGACGGGAGACAACGCCATCCCCATCGTGGTGACAGCCCAGGATGGCACGACTGCTCAGGCTTATTCGATCACGATCAGACAGCGGTCGATGGTGGCAGATCTAGCCTCTCTGAGTCTGAGTGGAGTTACATTGAGCCCGGTCTTCTCCAGCGGCACCACAGCTTACACGGCGACGGTGCCCAACGCCACGACGAGCACCACAATCACTGCTGCTGCCACCCATGCATCAGCCACCATCGCAGGTGATGGGCTGCGCTCGCTAAACATCGGCAGCAACCCACTGACGGTGACCGTGACGGCGGAAGATGGAAACACGAAGGATTACGCCGTAACGGTGGTGCGGAATCCGCTGCCCGTGGCAGTGACGAATGCGGCCACCAATTTCGCCGCACTAAGCGCGACTCTGAATGGCAGCATCAATGCGGGTGGTGTGAGCACGTCCGTCGCTTTTGAATACGGGACAAGCACCACCTACGGTCAGACAGTCGCAGGCGTGCCAGCTTCCGTCTCCAGTAGCAGCGCGGCTTCTGTCAGCGCAGCTCCGACGAACCTGATCCCAGGCACGCTATACCACTTCCGCGTCAAAGGCACGAACTCCACCAATAGCACTCTGGGTGATGACCTGACCTTTACCACCTTGCGCAACAATGCCAACCTCTCGGCGCTGGCCCTGAGCGCGGGCACACTGGCCTTTGATCCTCTTGTGGCAACTTACAACGTCACTGTGGCCAATGCGGTAAACTCCGTCACCGTGACGCCAACAGTGGCTGACAGTGCGGCGACGGTGAAGGTGAACAACGTGAGCGTGGTGTCAGGAGAAACGAGTGCCGCGATCACGCTGGTGGAAGGGATCAACCCGGCCATCCATGTCCTTGTGACTGCCGAGGATGGAACGACGAAGGATTACGTCTTGAACTACACGAGAGCCAAGCTGCCAAGTGTGTCGCTGCTAGCCGTCAGCGAAATCACCAAGCGGAGTGTCAAGCTTGACGCGACAATCAATGCGCAGGGAGAACCCACTCAGGTGACGTTCGAATACAGTCGCGACCCTGCTTTTTCGACATTAACCAGCCTGTCGCCAACACCTGCGCTCGTCTCGGGGACAACGAACACCAACCTGCAAGCCAGCCTCACCGGGCTTGAGCGGGCGACGAGCTACCACTGGCGGGTAAGGGCTGTTAGTGCGGCAGGCGAACGGTTGGTGGATGGAGCGAGCTGGCAGACCTTGGATAGTGATGCCTATCTGCTTTCAATGGCCCCCCAGACATTCTCAAGGTCATGGTTTTTTCCAGACACGCCCACGCTGACGCCAGGTTTCAGTTCCTCGCTCTTGCAGTATTCCAGTGAGGTGAAGTCGTATGTGCCTGAAGCTGAGTATCGCCTCAAAGTCCCGAGTTTGTCAGCCCATGTCTATCTTGGTTCTGTCCGTCAGCCTTCTTCCGGTAACAGCACTGAGATGATAGTGGGCATGTATTACCTCCAGACAGGTGACAATAACATGGAGGTAACAGTGAGGGACACAGATCTGGGGGTTGAGCGGACGTACGCGCTGACCATTCAGCGTATCGCCGGTCCTCCGATTTTTGACCTGCACTATTACGGGTGGCCGTACTCGACAGTGCTCCCCGCGGGGTCAGCCTGGACGTTCGAGGGGGCTGTCGCAGGCCAGAGTCCGATCTCTTTTCAATGGAAGAAGGACGGCATGAACCTCGCAGGAGCCAACTCTTTGCAATATGTCATTCCAAATCTGAGCGCGGCCCATGTGGGACGCTACATGCTCACCGCTCAGAACGCCTTGGGCACGACCGCATCTGGAACAGCCACTCTGGGGGTTATCACGACCATTCCCCCGTCGCGGGTTCTGCTGCTGAACAAGGGCACATTGTCTCTCACAGCATCGGCCGTAGGCCCCAAAGGCACAACAGTCCGTTATGAGTGGAATCGCAGCAGCTCAGGTGTCCTTGCCAATGGTGGAAGAATCTCAGGGGCAACTTCAAAGACACTCGCTATCTCCCAGATGACCTCGGCTGATGAGGGGATTTATTGGTGTTCAGTCTCGATTTATAACGGCACAACTTATGAAGCGGGTGGAGGAACGGACGGAACTAAAGTGTTGATGGCAGAGCTGCCTGAGATCCCGGCGGGTCCGCTGCCGGACGCAGCGGTGAGCGCGCTTTACTCCGCTTCATTCCCAATCGATGCCACCGAACGCAAGACCCCGGCCAGCTATACTGCAACCGGCCTACCACCTGGACTAAAATGTGACCCCAAAATAGGCCTGATCAGCGGTCGTCCAACGGCAGCGAAGAAGGACAAGTTCGGAGCCGTCATTCCCTATGACGTGACACTCACCGCCAAGAATCCCAAAGGCACTGCCATACGCAAAACAACCTTACGCGTGGAGCCGCTACCGGAGTTCACGGTGGGGGTTTTTGCCGCGCCACTAGGGCGTGATGCGACTTTGAATGAAGGCCTCGGGGGTCGCTTTGACATGACCGTTCTTTCTACCGGCACTTTCTCCGGGAAAGCCACACTTGGAACCTTGTCGTGGCCTTTCAGCGGTGTGCTAGAAGGTGGTGACCAACCGACTGCAACGGTCAGCATCAAGCGCAAGGCCGGTCAAGCTGCCCTGACTGCCTCCTTCAGCATCGTCTCCGGGGGCCGGATGTTGCAAAACGGTGTTCTCACTGACGACGCGGTGACGCTGAACTTCCTAGGCTGGCGTCAAGCGTTGCCTGTTCTTGCCACAGACTACACCGGCTATCATACCTTCGGTATTCTTCCGCCTCCACACACTGATGCGCCACGAGGCACTGGCTATGGATCATTCACCGTATCGAAGACGGGCACGCTCACACTCGCGGGCAAAACCGCAGACGGCGAGTCGATCACGGGTGGAGCGTTTGTCGGCGTTGTGGGAGACATCGTCATCTACCAGACACTCTACACGACGAAGCCGAAAGGCTCCCTGCAAGGCAGCATGGACATCGACCACCTCGGTAGCAGTAATTCTGAGAACACTCTGGATGGCACCGTTTCCTGGTCACGGCCAGCCAGCACGGCGCTGCTTTATCCGAATGGCTTCGGACCTGAAAACTACACTATCGTCGGTGGCGGCTATACCGCACCCGATGCCAAGGCAGGCCAGATCGTGATGGCTCTGCCAGATGCCCCAGCCAATGCCGCACTTCGCTTTGATACCAATTCGACTCAGGTTCCTGCCTTTGCACCAGACCTCAGCATCCGTGTCCGTCCAGGCAGCTTTGTCGAGCGGCCAGTCGTCAACCCTGCCAAAACAACACTGGTCATCACATCTGCCAGTGGAGCATTTGCGGGGGGCTTTACCCTGGTGGATGCAAACCCTCTCCCCGTGCCAGCCACACCGCGCAGTATCACGCGCACCGTAAAGTATCAGGGGCTCATCTTCCGTGAAAACGGTGGCTGGACCGGCGCTGGCTACTTCCTCATGCCCGAGCTTCCCAGCGCCCAATGGCCCACAGCCACCAAAACACCGGTTATTCCTGGGGGGATTTTCCTTGGGCCACCGTGATGCCAGGCAAATTGATTTGGTAGCAGGTGTTTGCCTTGAATGCAGACGGGATCAGTCACTAGTCAGTGGCGCAGACTATCGTATGACCAAGAGTCAGAGGTGCCCGATCTCAGATCTCAGTCCCCAGATGCCGCCCTCGACCTCGATCAGCACACGAGCCCCCCTACATGCGCAAAATCGGCCCTCCAACATCGCTCGTCGTGGAAGCGTATTTCCTCTCCAAGTCCGGTCCTTTGACGTGCTTCCAGAGCATCAGGAAGCGCGCCTC
>Ga0075152_10002712_pt1 | contig 12529 bp, 11 predicted proteins | sample JI61114C2DNA_FD_70964 | JGI IMG/M metagenome (GOLD analysis project Ga0075152, IMG submission 70964) | Wastewater effluent complex algal communities from Wisconsin, to seasonally profile nutrient transformation and Carbon sequestration -... | ecosystem: Engineered > WWTP > Effluent > Algae...
GAAAATAAAGTTGAATCTATTGACGAAATTAATGGTAAAGAAATCATTTTAGGTTCATTAGAAGAAGTTAGTCTTACAGGAAACTGGCCAAAAAAATATGGTAGTAACGAATAACGACATTACTCAAAAAACATACAAAAAGTTGTCCATTCAGGTTTCCTTGAGTGGACTTTCTTTTTGTGTCTTTGATTTGTTTACCAATAAAGTTCTGCACACCGCCGAAATCGCTTTTGAGAAAAACAAAGTAGTCGAAGAACAACTTTGGCGTTCGTTTGTAGATAATTCAATTTTAACAAAGCCATATGATGAAATTGTTGTTTTACATAACAACAACTTAAATACCTTTGTGCCAACTTCATTATTTGATGCTGACTTTTTAGCGAGTTATTTGCAATACAATACCAAAGTTTTTGAAACCGATTTTTTTACCTATGATGTTGTTTTTCCTTATGAAATGAATAACATTTATGTACCTTTCGTTAATATCAACAACTTCTTATTAGATCAATATGAAACTTTTGAATACCAAAATGCAAATTCTATTTTGGTAAAACAACTATTAGATTTATCTAAAAATAAAGAAGAAAAGCAAGTATTTGTTCACGTACAAAAAGAACACTTTGAACTAATTGTGGTGAAAAATCAACAATTGATTCTTTTTAATTCATTCCAATACAAAACACCAGAAGATTTTATTTACTATATTTTGTTTACTTGTGAGCAATTACAGCTAAATCCTGAAACTATTTTGGTTCAAATATTAGGAAATTGTTCTGAAGACGACGCTTGTTTTAAAATAGCTTTCCAATACATTAGAAATTGTAGTTTATTAGATGTTACTAGTAAAGCTTCAATTTTAGAAGTAACTCCTACTGCTTTAAGAAATCACTTTATATTATACCATTCATGAGAATTATCTCCGGAAAACACAAAGGGCGTAGATTAGTTGCACCTAAAAATTTACCTGTTCGTCCTACAACCGACATGTGTAAGGAATCGTTGTTTAATATTTTGAATAACTATTTTAATTTACATGGATTAAAAGTACTCGACTTATTTGCTGGAACTGGTAATATCAGTTACGAATTTGCTTCTCGTGGTGCTGGACCAATTACAAGTGTTGATGGCGATATGGGTTGTGTAAATTTCATTAAAAAAACTTCAACCGATTTAGATTTAGATATCAGCGTCATTAAAAGTGATGTTTTTAAATTCTTAGAAAAAAGCAAAACAAGTTATGATATCATTTTTGCTGATCCTCCTTATGATTTAGGTCAGGAAAATTTTGAAAAAATTATTCAACTTATTTTTGAAAACGAAATTTTAGACGAAGAAGGTATGTTGATTGTAGAACATTCCAAACATACAAAACTAGAACACCTAACAAATTTCTCTTTTTCAAAAAGTTATGGTGGTTCGGTATTTTCTTTCTACGAATTTGAAAGCGACGAAGAAGAAGATATTGAAGAGGAAGATGAAGGGTAAAATCTTCAAAAAAATGCAGACCTATAAGCCGGATTCTGTCTCCGATAAATCGGAGCCTTATCATTTATCTAGACTAAACATTACTGCTTAGCTCAAGCTGCCTACCCTTCAACATCGGACGAGACGCCCTTATTCTGATTACTCAGAAACTGCTGATATACTTGACATTTCACCGCATAGAGTTTACCTGTTTTCACTACAGCATTACCTGTACATACTTTCTGTTGCACTTGTCCTCGCCTTTCAACGGACGGGCGTTACCCGCTATGCTACTCTTTGGTGTCCGGACTTTCCTCTCCCGATAAATCGGGAACGATAAGGCGGTCTGCGGTGCAAACTTACAATAAAATATAATGGTTTTTTAACTTTTATTCAAAGAGTTTAACGTTTTATAGGGTATTTGCCCAAATTAAAAACTGTAAATTTATATGCCCTTAACAATCAATATCATGACAAACATATATAAGTACGCATCTGTTTCAGTTGCATTAAAACAATTGAGAAAAGAAGGTTTTACATACGATTTTAATCAAAATTCAGAAGAAATTATTTTACATCCAGAAAATTATATTGTAAATCAAATTTATCAATACGAAGGAAATTCAAGTCCAGATGATAGCGCAATTGTTTATGCTATTGTTTCAAAATTTGGACTAAAAGGTGTTTTTGTGACAGGTTCTTCTGCAAATTCTGTAGATGAAAATGCACATTTTATTTCAAAATTAGTAATAAAAAACAGAAACGACACCCATTTATAATCCCAATTTTTCTTAGTAAATTGTGAATAACTTTTATAAAGATTCTTTTCAAATTGGAATTTGGAACTTGCTTTTTGGAATTTCACAACCTATATTTGTAAATCAATAATTCGTATGGAACAATTTATCGTATCGGCTCGTAAATATCGTCCGCAAACATTTAAAGATGTTGTCGGTCAGCAGGCTATTACCAATACTTTGTTGAATGCTATTGAAACCAATCACTTAGCGCAAGCTTTATTATTTACAGGACCTCGTGGGGTTGGAAAAACTACTTGTGCTCGAATTCTAGCTCGAAAAATCAATCAAGAAGGTTATGATGATCCGTATGAAGATTTTTCGTTTAATGTATTTGAATTAGATGCTGCTTCAAACAATGGTGTAGATGATATTAGAAGTATTATAGACCAAGTTAGAATACCGCCACAAACTGGAAAATATAAGGTTTATATCATCGACGAGGTGCATATGCTTTCTCAAGCGGCTTTTAATGCTTTCCTGAAAACATTAGAAGAACCGCCTAAACATGCCATTTTTATTTTAGCGACTACTGAAAAACATAAAATTATACCAACGATTTTATCGCGTTGTCAAATTTTTGATTTCAAAAGAATTACGGTTAAAGATGCGAAAGAACATTTAGCCGAAATTGCTAAAGAACAAGGTGTTGCTTACGAAGATGATGCATTACACATTATTGCTCAAAAAGCTGATGGTGCTATGCGTGATGCTTTGTCAATTTTTGACAGAGTAGTTTCATACTGTGGTAATAATTTAACCAGACAAGCCGTTACCGAAAATTTAAACGTATTAGATTTTGAATATTACATCAGAATCACCGATTTAATTTTAGAAAATAAAATTCCAGATTTATTAGTTGCTTACAATGATATTTTAGCAAAAGGTTTTGACGGACATCATTTTATTGCTGGTTTGGCATCGCATTTTAGAGATTTATTGGTTTGTAAAAATCCAGCAACTCTTCCTTTATTAGAAGCTGGCGAACAAGCGCAGGCATTATATGCAGCTCAATCTCACAAAGCCATGCACGATTTCTTGATAAAAGGAATTGAGTTAGCAAACGAATGCGATTTAAAATTCAAAGTCAGTCAAAATCAGCGACTTTTAGTTGAACTTTGTTTGATGCAATTAGCCTCTATCACTTTTGATGGAGAAAAAAAAAAGTAGCTAAATTTATAATTCCGGCTACTTATTACAAGAACAACTCCTACTCTATTACTGAAGTTCCAACGATTAAAGCACAAATTCCAACTAAGGAATCAAAACCTGTTGTAGTTGCAGAAACCGTTGTGAACGAACCTATCGTTGCAGAAATTCCTCAAGTTGAAAATGAAGTAGTTGCTCCAATTGTTCCAGAAATTCCAAAACCGGTTTTAACGAATTTAAATCCAACGGGAACTAAAGTTTCGGCACTTTCATTAGCGAGTATAAAAGCTAAAAAAGACTTAGAAGCCCAACAAAATCAGCATCAAAAGCACAAAGAAGAATTGCCTTCGGAAGCTTTTAACGAAACTGATATGTTGTTGCAATGGAACAAGTTTGCTCAAAAAATGACCGATAGCGGAAAACGTTTAATGGCGACTTACATGCAAATGAACGATCCAACCTTAAACGGAACAACCATTACTTTAGAACTTCCTAATCAAAGTACAAAAGAGGAATTTTTATCGGGTTGCCATGAATTAATAGGTTATTTAAGAGGAAAATTACACAACCACGACATTACCATTGAAGTTGTTGTAAATGAAACCGTTGAAAACAAATACGCTTTTACACCACAAGAAAAATTTGAGCGATTAAAACAAATTAATCCAACTATTGAACTATTGAGAAAGACTTTTGATTTAGATGTTTAGTTAATATATGTAATTTATTACTATTGATATTAATTTCTCGTTTTCAAAGATAAATTCTAGATTACCTTTATTATCAATAAAATCTATTTTCATAGAATAGGTTCCATCTTGATCGTAAAAATATTCTCTTTTCAAATTCAAATATTCTCTATAACGAGGAAAAATTTCAACTATATACTTTTCATTTGGTTGAATTAATCTATCATTAATTTCAATCTCAAATTCAAAAAAATCACTTTCATCTTCTAATTTTGATTTATTAAGAGCTAATTCGATTTTTTTAATTTTATCTGAATCATAAAAAGTGTACTTTGAATTATTTCTTTCAAATGATTTTTCAATTTTCCAATCATTATAAATTTCTGAAAAAATAGTTGACGAATGGAAGCCTCCAACTGCTTCACTCAATTCTTTCTCATCAAGCTTATAAAGATTTTTTCTATCTATTTTAATATCATCAATTGAAATAGAATCAGATTTAAAATTTCTTAAAAATTCTAAATATTCATTAAATTTTAAATCATTAAAACTTTGCAAAGTACTATTAGAATTAATTATTTTAAGAATTTGATTTCTTTCGTCATAATACTCCTTATTTTCATTTAAAGAAATTATAGAATTATTTTTTGGAGAATAATAGATTGTATCGCTATAATTATTGTACTCTAAAACCAGCATTGATTCAACTACATCACAACCTATACAACTTTTAGAATAATCAAATTTAGAATATTTCCATTTTTTTGATTTTCTTTTAATTTTCAATAAATCCAATATTATTTTATCACAATTTTCAATTGTAACTTTTTGTGTAAAATAAGTAGTATTATCTTTTAAATATCCATTAATATGCGAAGGTCCATCATCATATTCATTTATTAATTTATAAAAAGTTAATTTAGTCTTATTTTCAAATTTATCTTGAGAAAAAGAATTTGAAATAATTAATAATAAAAGAAAAATATAAATTGTCCTCATAAAAACAAATTTTTATAAATCCCGTTAGGGATGAAATATTGGTAACTAATAACTAACCGTTTCAAAAATCCCGTAGGGATGACATTAAATTGGCTCTTTAAAAATATAACGTTCATCATAATCCACTTCAAAAGCTTCTAAAAATTCTAAATATTCCTCTTGAAATGATTTCGTTTTATGTCGTTCTTCTTGATTCTGAATATAATTGATTACATTTTGAACATGTGATTTAGAATAAGAAAATGCTCCGTAGCCTTCTTGCCATTCAAATTTTACTTTCAAAAACATTTTTTCGTTAATCCATTTAGATGAATTGGCTTTAATGATTTGCATTAGTTCGGAAATAGATTGTGTTGGACGCATTCCAATTAGAATATGAATATGGTCTGACATTCCGTTAATTGCTAATAATTTATGATTATTTGCTTTGATAATTCCTGTAATATATTGGTATAATTCATCTTTGAATGACGAATGAATTAATCCGTTTCGATATTTTACCGCAAAAACAAATTGGATGTGAATTTGTGTGTATGTGTTTGCCATAAATCAATATTATTTACCGATTGTTGTCCAAAATCTACCGATATGTCGTCCCTACGGGACTCGATTAACCAATTATTTTTATCTACCAATATGTCGTCTCTACGGGACTTGTGCTGATTTCTAATTTTATTATCTACCGAGATGTCGTCCCTACGGGACTAATTATTATATCTTCCCATAATACATCGCCTTAACAATTCCATCGGATAACCCAATTTTTGGCACATAAATATTTCTTGCGCCACTCCATTTCATGGCGTTTAGATAAATACGTGTTGCTGGAATAATTACATCGGCGCGGTCTGGGTTTAAACCTAAATCGGCAATACGTTGTTCGTATGTCATACTGTTCAACTTTTGATATTGCGATTGCACATACATGTAAGACAACGGTTTATCTTGGTTTTTCTCCGATAATTTGAATAATTTATTGATGTTTCCACCAGAACCAATTAGCGTAATATTTTCAAATGGTTCCACATTGGCTTTAATCCATTTTTCCATTTCTTGCCAAACGATATCGTTCACCATTTCATTCAACAAACGAACCGTTCCGTTTTTAAATGATTTGGATGCAATAATTTTTCCTTCGAAAAACAGAGAAAACTCGGTGCTTCCGCCACCAACATCTACATATAAATAAGCTTTATCAGAAGTTATGAATTGTTTTAAATCGGAAGCTGCAATAATAGCTGCTTCTTTTTTACCATCAATAATATCAATTTTAATATCGGCTTTTTTCTTGATAATTTCGACAACTTCTTTTCCATTATAGGCTTCTCGCATAGCTGAAGTAGCGCAAGCTCGATATTGTTCTACTTTGTGAACTTTCATTAATAATTTAAATGCTTTCATGGCATCAACCATTCGGTCGATATTTTCTTCCGAAATTTCGCCAACCGTAAACGCGTCTTGACCCAAACGAATGGGAACACGAACTAAGGAACTTTTATTGAATTGAGGAGCGCAACCTTCTTGCTCTACAATATTTGTTACCAACAACCTCATAGCATTGGAACCGATATCGATAGCCGCATATTTTTTTATTGTAATCATATTATTTATGTAATTATTGAACGCTTTCGGCTATTACATCAAGCTTTTTTTGGTAATAATTGTACATTTCTAATTGTGCTCTGAATGTTTTTTCATCACCGCGTTTTCTATATACATTTTTTAAATCATCTGAATGAATACGAGCTTTAACGTTGGCTTTCCAACCTATTTCGAATGTTTCAATTAGTTCTTTTTTAATCTCTTCATCATAAATAGGACAAGTTACTTCAACCCTTGCATCTAAATTTCGAGTCATAAAATCAGCAGAAGAAATAAACACATCTGGATTTCCATTATTTCCAAAAATATAAATTCGCGAATGCTCTAAGTAATTGTCTACAATACTTATAGCTTCAATATTTTCGCTCAAACCTTTTACGCCTGGTTTCAAACAACAAATTCCTCTAATAATTAACTGAATTTTTACTCCTGCTTTGCTAGCTTCATATAATTTATCCGTCATTTTAAAGTCGGAAATACTATTCATTTTCAACTTAATGTATGCTTCTTTTCCTGAAATTGCATTTAAGATTTCTCTTTCAATTAATTTGTTAAAACGACTTCTTGTATAATGAGGCGAAACAATTAAATGTTTGTAACGATGGACTCGATAATTCACATCAAAGAAATCAAAAATTTTTGCAGCATCTTTTAAAATCTCGGTATTACTTGTAAACAAAGTAACATCTGTGTACACTTTTGCCGAATTTTCATTGAAATTTCCAGTTGAAATAAATCCGTAACGTTTCACTCTTCCTTCTTCAATGCGTTCGATGACACAAATTTTACTATGCACTTTTAAACCTTTAACACCAAAAATTAATTCAATTCCTTCGGTTTGCATTTGTTCTGAATAAGAAATATTACTTTCTTCATCAAAACGCGCTTGTAATTCGATTTGAACGGTTACTTTTTTTCCGTTTTTAGCGGCATTAATCAAAGAACTTACGATTTGTGAATTCTTAGCCAAACGATATAATGTAATTTTTATGGAAGCTACTTTAGGATCTAAAGCGGCTTCACGCAAAAATTTAATGATATATGAAAACGATTGATAAGGTGCGTATAATAAATAATCTTTCTTCTTTATTTTCTCTAAAATACTTCCTTCTAACGATAAACCTGAAATAGGCAAAGGAATATTTTCTCTATACAACAAATCGTATCTACCTAGATTTGGAAAATTCATATAATCTCTACGATTGTGATATCTTCCGCCAGGAATAATACTATCAGAACTGTCAATTTTCATTCCTTTCAAGAAAAACTCTAAAGTATCTTTTCCAATTGCTTGATCATATACAAATCGAACGGGTTCACCTACTCTGCGTTCTTTTACCGAAGACGAAATTTTTTCAATCAAACTCTTACTCAAGTCACTATCAAATTCTAACTGGGCATCACGTGTAATTTTTATCATGTGTGCCGAGATGCTTTCGTAATCAAAAATGTTGAAAATATTGTTTAAATTGTAACGAATAACATCATCCAATAAAATAATGTATTGCTTTTCAGAATTTGAAGGGAGAACTACAAATCGATTCACTGTATTAGGAATTTCTACTACTGCATAACGAATTTCTTTGGAATTTAAATCTGACTTTTCTTTAGATTTCATTATCAGTTTAACCGCCAAATAACCCGAAGTGTCTTTTAAAAGTGGAAATTCTTCCAAATCATTCAACATTATGGTTACCACAGCCGGACTAACTTTTTGAATGAAATAATCGTGAATAAAATTTTCTTGATCTTTAGTAACTTGATATTCGTTAATAATGAAAATATTTTCTTTTTCCAGCTTTTTTTCAATTTCACTTAAAATACGTAAACTTTCCGATTGTTGTTCAATAACAATTTCTGTAATTTCTTTCAATAATTGTTCAGCTGGAACTCCCAGAATTTTTTCAGTTTCATTAGTTTCAAGACTCATACGACGAATTGCCGCATATCGTACTCTAAAAAATTCATCTAAATTGTTAGAGAAAATTCCAAGAAAACGAAATCTATCTAATAAAGGCACATTCTCGTCATTAGCTTCTTGAAGTACACGAGCATTAAATGTTAACCAACTTTTTTCGCGGTCTATATAATTATAATCTGTATTAGTCATTTTTAAATTGGCTTGGAAATAAGGTTGTAATAGTTTTTCCTTTACCTAAATTTTCCCAATCATTTGAATCAAATTGCAAAGCAACCAAACCCGATGTTGGAACATTATCAATGTAAAGGTCTCCAAATTTATTAACAAAATTTGTAATAGCTTCATTATGTCCGAAAAGAATTAAGTTATCATGCTCATTTTTACATTTTTTTATGATTTGATGCAGTTTTTTATCATCAAACGTATATAAATCTTCTGTAAAATGAATTGTTTCTAATGGTATAGAAAGATATTGTGAAAAAATATAGGCTGTTTCTGTAGTACGTTTTGCTTTACTACTCCAAACTATGTAAGATTTTGGAACAATATCAACTGATTTTGAAGCAATTAAGTGAGCGTCTTTAACACCACGCGTTGAAATGGATCGGTCGATATCTTGCACAGGTGCATCCCAACTTGATTTTGAATGTCTGATTAAAATTAAATTTTTCATAGTTATTTGTTTAGATGATTAAATTAATCATTTTTTTTTATCCAGTAACCATGATTTTTTATCAATTTTAAGTGATTTTATAGATTATTTTAATCACTTTGTCGAATAAGTACTACTAGTTTATTACAATAGTCAGAATTTAAGTAATTTAGCCATGTGAATTTAATAAGATTCCTGCATTTATTTAACAGACATAAAATCATAAGTGCAAGATTTACAAATAGTTACCCCACAGCTACTTAAATAACCTATTTTTTTACTACCCCAATCTAACCTTTTACAAGACTTACTGTAATTCTTAATTTTAAAAATTAGTGTTATGGAAAGTATATCAAAATTTAAGTGCCATTTTTTAATGACATTCTTTATCTTCATAAGTTATGAAACTTGTAATGCACAAGAATTTTTAAATTATAATGAAGCAGTATTAAATAACAAAGAAAAAGTAAAAATTAGTGCAATTTTAAATTCAAATAGCATTAAATTTTCAAGCGAAACCACTCTGAACAAAGCTTCACAAAACACTATTACTTTAGACATTAATTATTCAAATTTATCAAGTTTGAATCAGGTAAATACAGTACAATTTCAAAATGTTAGAAATTGTATTGTGCGCATTTCTGCTCCAATTTCTGCTATTAATTTAAATGCTTTAAATCATTTTTCAAATATAGAAATTGTTCATCTAATCATTGAAACTACTGCTATCAGCGGAAATATTCCAAGTTTAACTACTATGAATAATCCGCAAGTTTTAATTTCTTATCAAATAAGCATTCCTGAATAATTTTATAAAGTTTATTATGTATCCACAAAATTACATTTCTAAAAAATTGACAGAAAATAAAGCATTGTTTTGTGTTTTGTTCTTCTTCTCATTTAGCTACTTTGGAATGGCTCAAGTAAGAGTTAATTTTACACCGAGAGAACCTGTTGCTAGTCCGTCAACTTCTATTTATCATGTTAAAGGTGATTTTTCATTAATTGGAAATACTAATTTGACTTTAAATACTTATGATGATAATGAGCCAAATAGTAATAATAACATGCGTTATGTAGATATTGATAGCGATGCAAATACGTTCAATTCATCATCTGCTAATTTGGCTTTTTCAAACGAAAATGGAGCAATTCCTGAATGTTCAAAAGTTGTTTTTGCTGGATTATATTGGACAGGAAGAGCGTCTGATGGCTCAAATAGTCCAGACACGTTCAATGTTACCAAAAACTCTATTACAAAAACATTTAACAAAAGAAAAGTACAATTAAAAGGTCCAGCATCAAGTTCTTACACAGAAATCACAGCGGGTACAAATGATATTTATTATCCTCAAAATAATGATGGTTTTATGTATTCTGCTTTTGCTGAAATAACAGAATATGTAAAAACAAATGGCTTAGGCCAATATACTGTTGCAGATATTGCTCTTGTTGAAGGTAATGGTGGTGGAACAGGTTATTATGGAGGTTGGGGAATTATTGTTGTTTATGAGAATTCCAAAATGAAATGGCGCGATATTACTGTTTTTGATGGTCATGCTTATGTTCAAGGAAGTACAACTGTGAGTCATCAAATTCCTATTTCTGGATTTAATGCAGTGCAAACTGGCCAAGTAAATGTAAAACTTGGATTAATGGCTGGTGAAGGTGATCGTAGCATTAGTGGTGATTATTTTAACATTCTTCGCTCAAGTGATAACAACTGGCAAGCATTAAATCATACTGGAAACGGAACAAATAACTTTTTTAATTCATCAATTCAAACGGGTGGAAATACACGAAATCCTAATTTGTTAAACAATACTGGTTTAGATATTTCAATGTTTAATATTCCAAATCCAGGAAACTCGGTCATTGCTAATAATCAAACATCAACAACACTTCGATATGGCTCCACTCAAGACACATATGTGATTTTTATGGCTGCAATGGCTGTGGATGCATACATTCCTGAAGCTGAAGGTGTAATGTCATTAGTAACAATTAATGGATTACCCGCAACAAGTACAACAACTGTTTTGCCGGGAGAAGAAATTGAATATTCAATTAAAATTTTAAATGAAGGTACAGATGCAATTAATAATACTCAAATAAGAATCGAAATTCCTTACATGTCTACTTTTGTAAATGGAAGTCAAAGTGGTACAATTAATTTTAGTCCTTTACCTACTCCAAATAATCTATATTTTAATCCAGCTATTGGTCCATCTGGTGCATTAATTTGGGATATTGGTACACTCCCAATTCCAGTAAATCCGTCAGACATACTTGGAGAATTAAAATATAAAATAAAAATCACAGAGGATTGTTTTTTACTTAAAAATCAATTCTGTATTCCAAGTACAACTCTTCAAGGATTTATTAGTGGAGTTGGAGCTCTTACTGGTATTTCGATAACTAATCAACCTTTTATACAAGGATATGTGACTTCTGGACTTTGTGTGGGTGATCCAATTACTGATCCAATATCAGTTAGCATTGATGCAACCAATTACATCAGTCAAAATTGTCAAAATACAAATGTTTCTTTAGATTTTAATTATTGTGGAACAGCTGTTACAATTCCTTTCAATTCAATTGCGTCTAATTATCCAAATGGAACACAATTTTATAATTCATATCCTGTAACTCCTTCAACTACTGAATATACTTCAAGCAATCCATTTCCAAATGGTATTGGGACAAATATTTACTACGCCGTTCCACCAAATTCAAATGGATGTCATTACAGATTTTCAATTGTTATAGATGATATCCCTACAATAACTTCACCTGCTTCTTCAACAATTAATGGATGTGGAACAGGTGCAATAACAACATTGCCATTTAGTACAACTCCTGTAACAATAACATTGCAAGATTTTATTAACATCGGTGGAAGTGTTTCAAATAACGCTTTAAGTTACACTATAACATATGTAGATGTAATTTCTGGAACTTGTCCAACTGTCGTAAATAGAAATTATACAGTTTCTACATCATGTATTACTGTTAATTTAAATCAAGTATTTACAATTGAACTTACGGATTTCACGCTTCCTGCAAACACTGCTTCAACTGTAGCTTGTGCTGCGGATATTGTAGCGCCTTCGGTTCCTGTGGTAACGGATAATTGTGGTAATGTGTTAGTGGCTTCGGCTCCTTCGATTTCTGCATCTCCAACTTGTGAAGGAAATGTAACGTATACTTATACTTTTACAGATTGTGAAGGAAATACGCACAATTGGGTACATAC
>Ga0075152_10002718_pt1 | contig 12515 bp, 18 predicted proteins | sample JI61114C2DNA_FD_70964 | JGI IMG/M metagenome (GOLD analysis project Ga0075152, IMG submission 70964) | Wastewater effluent complex algal communities from Wisconsin, to seasonally profile nutrient transformation and Carbon sequestration -... | ecosystem: Engineered > WWTP > Effluent > Algae...
AAACTCAAATCAGGTGCTTCAATTCATAAGAGCCTACGCTACTTGAAGAACCAGCACCAGCTGAACTTGGATGTGTGGTTGGGAGACCCTGAGAACAGCTTCTCACAAATTGAGTACATCCGCCTACCGGATAGCTTCGATGTTAATCACACCAGGCTGTTCATAGGTACAAGCGAGATCCGCAAACTCTTCCCGTACTTCTAGGAAGACTATCTCATCGAGTTCAAGAACACCATTATCCCGAGCCATTTTGAGATGGAGAAGCGCGCAGAGGTGCTTGCCAAACTTTACCTTCAAGAGGTATACCATAGTCAGCTGCCGATTATGGAGCAGCAGTAACGCAACGAACGTGAGGAACTGCAGAAGAACATTGAGATGGAGAAGGTTAAAGCCCAGATTGCAGAGCAACAAGCCGATGAGGATAAAGACATGGTGTAGGAGCAGTTCCACGAAAACGATTTGATGAAACAGGTGATCAAGATCGAGGGACTCCTGGAAAAGAAGATGAACGGCTTGGCCTTCGAACTGTTCAATAAGAAGGAGTTCGACGGGAGTGTGAAATTAAAAAAGAGTCTGGAGAAGCTCAAACGGGTAGTTCGTGATACCCCTCAAGCCGCTGAAAAGCTAAAATATTTGATCCGCTACAAGCAGGACAAGAAGTACTGACTTCCAGTATATCGCTCTTGCTGTTTATTGCCATCCAATTTTATAGCTGGAGGTGAGATAGACGTACTCCTTGCGTTCTAATTAGTTTATTAGCCTCAAGGGATCACCCTACAATGACTAGCCTTTCCGACAGTCAAAATAACATCTTTTCGGACGCTGATGCCACTCCTCCACACGTCATCTCCACCACAACCAAGCTTAACATTCGTAGCTACCGCAAGGAATCGTTTGGACTGCCGGTGACATCAGTAGTGAGGCAAACCTATGGGCAGCTCAGTGAGAAGAAACTACCCTCCATCTACAACAACTCTGCCAGTTTGGAAACTATGGAGCAGGAGAGTACTGGAGGCCATAAGGGATTGGTAGAGCAGCTGCGTATGCGTATTGCAGCCCTCTAAAAGTAAATCCAGGTACTGCACACCAGCTATAGTGCCCGGATGGAGGAACTGACCAATCAACACAACGACAAGAGCCAGAAGTATCTAACTCTCATCCATGACATGCACACACGTCACCAACAAGAAGTTTAGTACTACTGTAGTGTGATTGCTGGGTTCGAGGAGTAGAGAAGCCAGATCACAGCTATCGAAGAAAAGATGAATTTCATCAATGCAGGCATCGAGGATATCCTCAAGGAGTCAATGTAGCACTCCCAAAGGAATCAGGAGCTCCAGAAGGAGCTCGAGCAAAAGGATGGAGTCATCCACTAACGGGAACAGCTACTTTAGCAAAAGTAGAACATGCTAAGGGATAATGCCGACCTACTCGAGGGGATTGATCAGGAACTCAATACTTGTCGCTAGAAAATCATGGAATATGAAAGGGCGAAGTAGGAATTTAACCGCATCAAGGGAGACTGGCAACTATTCCAGAAGGAACTGATTGAGCTCATCGACACCACCTGCATCAACCTCCCTGAAAATAGTGATACCTCTCACTCCACTCAATGCGAGGTAGGCAAGGTGGCGAAGGACCGATGCCAGCACTGCAAGATCCAAAATCTAGGCAGGAAGGTGAACCAAACCATGGCAAGGCTCACCTGAGTGCTAGCGATATTTCTACACTATTTCTTGAATCAGGTGATGACGTCGGGTTTGGTCTTGCCAGTGAACTCAGCGATACGACTTACCTGAAGTCCGAAATCGATCATCTGCTTTAGCGCCTCTTCTTTTGGAAGGTCAATTTTTTCGGGTTCGTACTTCTCGAAGTAAATTCGGATGGTTGTCCCGACTGAACCTGTACCGCTTTGCCGGAAGATAACGCGGGAGCCGTCCTTGTAAATGAACCGGATGCCTTGGTGATCGCTTACTGATTTGTCCACAGGGTCCTTGTACTTGTAGATATCAGCAGTCAGCTCCTAACTCGTCTTCTAAACCTTAAGGGAGATAGTTACGAGTGCGGTGTTCTGCTCCAGGAGGTGGCTCCAGCATTTCTGAGCAGCAGCATTATCACAGGATTCGTAGTCGTATCGGCAGTAGTAATTTCGACCGAATTGCTTCCAGAAGTCCTTGAGGATTGCTTCGACGCCGTGGAAGCTTCCCTCAGGAGTTACATCGACGTTCTTCACTGCGAGTAGCTGCAACCAAACCAACACAGTCCACAGCCCATCCTTCTAGCGAATGTGGTTTGACCTTGGTAAGCAACAATAATTACCCAGTTCCAAATGACTCTTCTCCACAGAGACTGATTCGGTCAGTGTCCATGAGATTTCCAAAGAATTTCCAGCCAGTTGGCACCTCGTAGAACGGTAACCCAAGTCTGTGAGCCACTTTGTCAACTGCTCCAGAGGTGGGCATACTTCTAGCCACTCCCTTGATTTTGTCCTTCAGGAATAACTCTGAATTGGCGGCGAGAACGGCCAGTGAATCGGAAGGAGTAACGAAAAAGTTCTTACCGAGGATCATATTGCGATCCGCATCACCATCGCAAGCAGCACCGAACTCAGGAACATTTTCCTGCTTTTCGAATATACCCATAACCTTGACAAGGTCTTCGGCATAGGTGAGGTTGGGGTCAGGGTGCATTCCACCGAAATCTGGTTTGTTTTCACAGTGCAGTAATGATTCAGCAGCGCAGCCAAGCTCCTTTTGAAAGATAGTCTGGGCATAAGGAGCCGAGACACCATACATAGCATCAAACCTAAATGTGAAATCCTTTCGAGCGAACAACTTCTTCAGTCTGGGGAAGTCGAACAGATTCTTCATCAGGTCCACGTATGGAGTGATCCCTTCGACAATCCGAATCGTGAAAGTCGACTTGAGTGGCCTACCAACAGCCGTGAATTAGTAGACGGCTTCCTCGTTAAGCGAAATGTTGTCTTCAAAGCGGTAGTCGATTGTCACGTATTCCTCCAGCTTTTGGGTGTGAGAATACACTGCGTTGGTGAATTCTTCGGGTGCTGGTCCACCGTTCTTGCCGTTAAACTTTATGCCGAAGTCATGTTCAGCACCTCCAGGATTGTGACTGGCAGTGAGAAGCACACCACCAATACAGTTCCCCACTGTGTTGTTGATGTGGCGGATATAAGCTGAACATGCTGGCGTTGACATCACTCCGTTCTTGGGAATGTGCACTTCACTAACACCATTAGCGCAAGCCAGTCTCAAAATGGTGAAAATAGTCTCAATGTTGTAGTAGCGACCGTCACCGCCAACTAAGAGCACGTTCTTTGCTACATGTATCTCAACGGGTACGTGAAAGGTCGTGCCTGACAGATAGGAAGTATGCCTGGATGAAGTTCTACACGTAGTGTGGCTCCTTGAATGTTTTCACGGTTTTGCGGAGACCACTCGTACCAGGTTTCTGCCCATCAATCGGTTTGGTGGGTACTTGCTGCAGATTGATCTTGGTGTCAATGCTCACCTGCTTCGTCATACAAGGATTTGTGTATATAATTATGGGTGGTGGCTTGAACAAATAGATTCGATGAGGTTCCACGATCACATGAGGATTGTACCAGCTTCGATATTGTTCCCGACTTCCTTCTGTGACATGATCATTGAGGAGCTGATACGCACTTCGTCCTTCACCTTCACGTTTTCGGCAATTACACTCAAACCTTCCACGCGCACCCAACTGCCAAACTTGCAGTCCCATGAGATAATACTCTGCGAGACGTAGCTGTGCTCACCGATCGTAGTATTCTGGAATATCGTTGAATTCTTGATTCGAGCTCCCTAAATCAATTCAGCAAGTACTGTTTTGATGTGGCAGTTGGCTCCCACAATGACATTCGGACCTACTTTGGCACCAGGTTCCACCTTGGCAGTTTCGTGGATAAGAACATTTCCTTCAAATTGATCCCCCTTCCCCTCATGCTTGTAATACTTCAGGAAGGCGTCTTGGCCGATGAGGTAGTCTTTTGGCTGCCCAATATCGTACCAAAAGTTGTTCTCCAAGGTCATCCCATAAAGCTGTCCCTCAGACGCCATTACAGGGAAGATTTCCTTCTCAATCATGCAGAACTTGGCTGGAATGCGGTCAATGACAGACGTGTTGAGAATGTAGATGCCAGCATTGATCTTGTTGCTGACGAAGTCCTTCGGCTTTTCGATGAACTTGTTGATCCGACCATCCTCTTACATGAGCACTACACCGAACCTGCTGGGATCCTCAACAGTGGCAAGCACTATAGTCCCCTCTTTGCCATGTCCCTTGTGGAAGTCAATCAGCTTCTGGAGGGGGTAATCGCATATGATGTCGCTATTGAACACCAGGATGAATCCAGCCTTGTTGTTCTCTTTGATGGTATTCTCCGCAAACTTCAGAGGACCCGCCGTACCAACGGCCTCTTCTTCCTTGGAGTAAGTCATCTTGATCTTGTACTTCTCCTCGAACTGCTTGAGCCCGGCAAGGTTCTAGCTGACCTGGAAGTTGAAGTTGAAGATGATTTCATCCACACCGATTTTGGAGAGCGCCTACATAGCCCACCACAATTACCTCAATTTGGTGCTCTAACATCGGCTTGTTTGCAAACGGGATGCAGCTCTTGGGACAGGAGAAAGTGAGCGGACGAAGCCTCGTACCATAGCCACCAACAAGAATGAAAGCTTTCATCGGGTGTTTAAATTATTATCACAAAGGATTCCAAAGGATTTTGGCGGTGCCTTTCAAAAGTAGTAACGACTTTGCCAACTACGAACACGACACTGATGAGAGTTGTTGTCAAGTTCCACCCAAGTATCATATTTAGCCTCAACCAGCACCAGTAATCATGGAGTAGATTACCCTACCATGTTCATATATAACATTCCACAACCATATCGGTATGCAGAGTGGCTTACCTTCCCAGGACAAATCCACGGTATCCGATGGAACCGTGGCAGTCATCGCAGAGCCGTAAGAACCTCTTGAAATCAACAATAGAAGGAAGATGTCGTTCGATGTGATTATGGACCAGATCAACCGTGTTGAGAGCAGCAAGCTTCGCCTCTGCCTCCGATTCATCTACTCTGTCGTCGTTGGCTTGGTTGTTAGCAACCTTTCTAAGGGCAAGTTAAGGTGGAACAAATCGCTTGGAGTGTTGTCAAGCCTCCTTACATTTTACATCGCCAAGCTGGTACCAGCTGGTTCGGACACCAACGAGGAGGACATGGCTACGTGATACTGTTTGTGAGTGGAGTGCAGCAGCAATTCATGAAACTATCATCACAAAACCACCCTCCAAAGGATCTGGGCGATAGCGAGTGCGAAGGTCACAAGGAAGGCTCCTTTCACGAAGACCTTGGTCTTGGCCTGAGCTTTAGCGTACTCTGGCGATTCGATGGGCTTAAACTTTGCTGATCCGGCTCGTTGATATTCGTCGACCAGTGGGTCCATCATATCAAACCATAGTTTTGGCATGGTACAAGCGTATAGTGATACGATGTAACCGTGTGGAAGCTGAGGAGCATCCAGTTAGCTGTTGAGGACGTGGTATGGTTTGAGGGCATTTTCGTGATGATCCGAATGACGTTGTATCTTAAGGAGAAGAAAGTTGGAGAGTTTATGCGGTGCGTTCCAACTATGCTTAATTGTTACTTTTTCGTAGGTGCCATCGGGGAGTTGTTTGCGTTGCAGACCGTAGTGCTACACGTAGTTGATGGTCTCAAGCATGTTTATCGAACCGAGAGCCAACAATATCGCAAGGAAAACACCTCTTGCTCCGAATATTGCCCAGATTATTCCCAAAAAGATTAGATCTCCAACTATGGTAAGCATGACGAAGCGAGGGTTGATCTGCAATGCCGACTTGAAGCTTCCGATGATGCTTCTTGGTACGAACTCCCCCAAAGTCATTCCTTTGGGTGCTGAGGCTGGATCTTCCGGTGTTGAAACTCTTTTATGATGCCCTTGAACATGCTCAACGGTGAAGTGCATGTACAGATACTTGATCTGATGCAACGTACCGATAGCCTTGTTCAACCAACCGTTTTTGTGGAACAGTTCGTGACTAATCAGAAAGCCGGTGGTTGATAGTCCCATAAGGATGAAGATTTAGACTGGCTGTGTATACAATGGGTGCTTCAACAACTCCCTGATGCAGTAGAAGTAGGCGAACCATTCCACTACAATGTTGATATACAGTGGCAGCTTGAATCTCCATTGGTCTTCGAGCTCCATAAACTCCTCCAGAGTCGGGTTTGCCCAATCGTGTGCGAACAGGTCATCAAGCACCGGCAACACACCATAGACAATAAAAATGTACAGCAGTGGCAGATGCGCAGTGTAGCAGAGGTACATGCTCAACAGGATCAGTGAGCTATTGAGGTAGTAAGGGATGGCCGAATCCAACTCGGGAGGTATCTTCCTCTCGGCATTGTTGTTCGTAGGCGCGAAATTTCTTTCAACCTTCTTCGCCTACTTCGTCATTGTTTGCTATTATACTTAATAGTCAGCATATCTAAACGGTGCTGAAGATAGAATTTCCGTAGGCGGAGCTTCTACAATTTTTGAATGCAGAAGGTCGCGATGTTTCAATTAATGAATTACGTCTGAAATAGCTCTCTCGTTCAACGTTTTCACGAATGCACCCGCCAATCATCTTCGGTTCTTGAGGATCTGTTGCAGCTGTTCGGGCTGGAGGGGCTTGCCCACATTCACTTGCTCCTGAACTTGGTATGACACGTAGCGGTTGGGGTTGAAGTCAGTCGGACGTTGGTTCAGCACGCGACCCTTCCTACGGTCTTCCTCGATGTCACGAATCTACGCTAAGCGACACAGCTACGATTTGGTTCTTGTCAGATTCGTTGACCTGCACTACCTTCGTTGGTAGGAAGTTGGACTTGACCTGGTAGCTGGGCACGAAGTCAGTGATGCGGTTGCTCTGGAACGACATCGGCAATATTTATTATTTTTGGTGGTGTCGTGTCAGGCTTTAAAGTCACAACCCACGGATATGTTAATTGCGGTGTGTAACAGTGACTGGTTGATCTTCCCTCCTGTCCACATAACTGTCCGAATATTATATATGAATACCTAGCATAGACCAGAAAGCGCCAGCCTCTTGCGGATGCTTCTGCTTGTCTTGATGGTGGTGGTAGTCCGAAGCGAACTGCAGATGTTCCCCGGTAACTACACTATCAATGCACAAACTTACTATACCGTCAGCATCATTCCCCTCACCACCCCGATTGATGTTACGGGGTGGACTATACTGAGTCTACCAAGCGACAGCTACAGCACAAGCCAGTTAGCTGCCGCCGTCTGCAGCTTGAGTTGTACACGCACTGGCGAGAACTTCAATTGTTCTAACGGGCTGTACGCTAGTAACCTGCTGCAGTTCAATATCACCAGCATTGTGAACCCGCCCAGTGCAGTAAGTCCCTACTTTATCTACAACATCTACTCTGCTGGAGGGGTCTCCACCTAATCGATGACTGTTTCCACTATGCTGTTTTTACCAGGAGCACTATCCAGCTGCTCAGTTAGCTTCCTACCTAACAATGTCAGAAAACTCGGCAATGCCACACTTGTGGTTACTCCCGGAAACAAAATTCTCCAAGGTGGTTCAATTCAGGTTAAGTTTCCGAAGGCATGGGCATACACTATGAACACCGATACGGTCATCAATAGTACCCTGATCAGCTGCCAAGCTGTCAGCGGAAGCATTAGTAGTAGCTTAATGTGCAGCCTGGATACCTCTTCAAGCGTATGGACTTACGTCACTGTCACGGGACTATTCACAAGCGATACCAGCACTTCTTTCAGCATATCCATCAGTCCAGTTCTCAGTCTTCCAATTAGCTACAACTCAACAGAGGTCTCGGTGACATCAAAGGATTCCAGCGGAAACACCATCGATGATGTGACTAGTTGCACTTGTCAAGCTCCCAACCCAAACACCTTCACTATGACAACGGTGACTACGACTGTTGTCTCAAAAAGCTTCACTCCAGTGCTGGTATTCCAAAGCACCGATGTGATCAACAGCAATGACACCATGAGACTCACACTTCCCAGTGATATTACGTTCGTGAGTACAAGTCTCATCAGCCTGAGGATCACAGACACAGTAACGGCGAGTCCTCAGTTGCAAATCGACAATACGAACAGCAACACAAGCTCCAACAGCTACCTTATCAAACCTTTTAGCCTTAACGGCAGGAACTATTCAAACGCTAACGTTAGCGTGACCATAACAAATGCAGTTCTAATGGCCCCACCCAGCACCAAACCTTCAGGCAGCATCGTAGTGAGCCTCTCTAGAAACGGTGCTATCTACAGTACCGGAACTATATCCATCACAGCACTCACAGGAACCATGACGGCAGTCAGCATGGCAGCCGACTCGCAGCTGGTTAATGCTGCAACCAGCTATAACATCTCCTTTACAACTGCTTCTCCACTAACCAGCACAGGTCGCATAACCATACAGATCCCAAGTACTATCACTTCTTCAGACTACGCAGCCAAGAGTTGCCAGGTAAGTGGTAGCACTAATGTCTCCTCTTCGGCGACTTGTCAAATGACCTCAGGAACACTCACTGTTACGAACGCATTGGCAGGTGCACTTCCTTCCAGCTCCCTCATCAATATCTACTTTGATGGCGTCACCAATCCCTAATCAAGTGCCACAACTGGCACTTTCCGTATCAGCACCTTCTACGATTCAAGTAACGCGTCCCCTGTTGACTACAGCAGTTCACTCACATTCAAGGCGAGTCCAGACACTATAACCTCGCTTGTGGTGAGTTCAGCTTCTTATACTGTTGGTGCCTCCGCGATGTATACAGTGGCCTATACACTGAAGAACCATTTACCCATCGGCGGAACTCTATTGTTGGGTATCCCAGTAGGTATGTCCCTAGAAAACCCCAACAGTGCTTCGGTTTCGATCTCCGTTGGTGGCGGTACAGCTTTCAGCAGCACTCCTTCGATAGTGGCTTCAAATGGCATTTATTCGACAGCCTTGAATTTCACCGGACTAGCCACGAGTATAAAGATCAACCAGGGAACGATTGTAGTCTTCAACATCAGCAACATTATCAACCCAAGCTCCACCAGAGCATCGAATAGCTTCAGCCTCTACACTTACCTTCAGAATAATCTCATCGAATCTCTAGCCAGTGGTGTCACCATAACTATGAGCACTCCCGGCAGTTTTCTTACAGCTGCAATCTCTTCCAGCTCCAGCATGAACGGTGCTAGTGCCTCATTCATATTGTCAATCATGCCGAATATTGTTCTTCCAGTAGCAGGAATACTGAAACTCACAATCCCCACTGATGTCTCTCTGGTGAGTCCCAGCTGCAGTAACATCACAACCACTCCAACAACTTCGCTTGTTTGCAATGTCTCCGGAAACATTCTCTCCATCGGACTCAGCAGCACAGACCCGATAACAACCAGTGTGGCCTATAAATACCAGATCAGTGGGTTCACTAATCCTCGGACAATGACGACTAGTGGGACATTCGGATTGATTTGCTATACAAGTGATGGATTCTACCAAGTTGCTCAGGCCACGCTTTCTGGCATCACCAATAGTGTCCCCAATTACATCACGTCTCTTACCGCCCAAGTTATCAACCCTGTACAGTCTTATGTAAACAGCTCCCAAACCATTCTGTTCACTCTAACCACCAAGAACGCACTGATGCCAACCGACTACATCCTTCTCGGGTATCCCTCCACTTACACCTATGATGGCTCCACTGGTTCAGTGTGTTTGGAGCCCACTACTAACTTCAACTGTACCCCACAGACCAATCCGCTCAACATCGCGATTACGGGCACTTTCAATAACCAAACTAGCTTCACTTTCCGAGTTCAGTACTACCGTTCACCTGCATTACTCCAGTACGTGAATAGTGCAAACTATTTCCTTGTATACACCAAGCAGCTAAACGGTAATGATATTGACACGACAAACACCAGTCTGCCGAGCACTCAGGTCGGGTTCACAATATCCTGCGACAGCAACTGTAAGGAATGTTCCACGCCAATTACCGTGTGCACTAGCTGCTACCCAAACACTATCACCAATAACCAGTATCTCCAGAACGGTGCCTGTGTTAGTACTTGCTCGACTGGCAATTATCCGGATTCTACAACCAGCAGCTGCCAACCATGTGTATCTCCCTGTAGCACATGCACATCCTCAACTGCCTGCTTGAGCTGCCTTACCACTGTCACCCAGAAGTACTATAATAGTGCCAATAACAGCTGTCTTGCTGTATGTGGAGAGGGATTCTACGGTTCAGTGGATGTATGCACCCCCTGCAGTTCTCCTTGCCTGAATTGTTCAACAACTAGTACTAACTGCACCGCTTGCAATCTACTTTTATATGTGTTCTACAACAATAATTGTACTGCTACGTGTCCGACCGGGACCTTTAACAGTTCTGGCACTTGCGTTGCCTGTGATATCAGCTGCCTCACGTGCATCAGCATTGCAAATAACTGTAGCTTATGTGCCACTGGCTACGTCACCAATGGAACCGCAGGTGTTTGCACCAACAGCTGCTCCATTGGGTCGGTGCCCTATAATGGGGTCTGCGGGTGCGAAGTTGATTGCCTTACCTGCACGGGAACTGCAAGCAACTGTACCACTTGTAACCCCTCTAGCCAATACTACGCCTTCTTCTACTCAAACAAGTGTGTTGGAAGCTGCCCCAACGGAACCTACAATGCGAGCTTCAACTGCACTAATTGCCCAGTTGGATGTTCGAACTGCACCTCAGCAACGGTGTGTACTGTCTGTTCATCAGGCTATTACTTGTACAATGATGGGTGTTCTACAAACTGTCCGGCTGGCATGTTTGCTTCGGTTGGCCTTTGCTCAAACTGCACCAGTAACTGCTCAACATGTACAGGTCTTGCTTCCAATTGCACAAGTTGCGTGGTTACGTACGCATTAGAGGGGAACGTCTGTAAAATTACCTGCTCTCAAGGCATTCCTGTCAGCACTACTAATGGGCTTATCTGCACGGCTTGCACTGGCAACTGCTCGACCTGTTCAGTCGCTCTTAGCAACTGTACTTCCTGCCTCATTTCTTCCGGCACTAGTCTTTACAATAATGGGTGTGTTGCTACTTGCCCGGTCGGTACCACGAGTATTTCACTTCAGTGCATGAGTTGCCAGAGTCCTTGCCTCACTTGTAATATATCTACAAGCAATTGCCTCTCTTGCAAAAGTGGCTTCTATCGAATCAGCCAAACGTCTATTGCATGCGTCACAGACTGTGCAACTGTCGGATTATACACCAGCGGAACAGATTGCACGACATGCCAATCTCCCTGTTCAACTTGCAATACAATGGCCACTAACTGCACGAGCTGCACATCCGAAAGCTATCTTCTCAACAATGCCTGTGTGAGCAACTGCGGAAGCGGATATCTAGCCTATCAAGGCAGTTGCTTGACGAGCTGCCCGACTGGAACAGTAGCGAGCAATGGAACTTGTGCTGATCCTAATAATAACAGTACGAACAATTCAACCAACACAACCAACAACTCGACCAACAGTCTCAACGACACCCTCACGTCAAGCAAGATCATTCCGTTCCCGTTCTTCATCGCTGATTCCGTAGTCATTGGATTGAGTCTTGTCTCGAAATTTTCCTCACCGGAAACTTCGATAGCCTGCATGGGCACATCTGTGGGTTCCTTGTTGGAATTTGCTTCATGGGCTGTTGTGCTTGTCGTGGTTGGCTTGCAAGACTCCAAGTTGTACTTGTTCAAAAGACTCCTCTTCACAGTCGATAGTCTCACTTCCAAAGGTGTGCTCTGCATTATCATTGGACTCGCCCTTCACTACATCTTCAACATCATAAACTTCGCCTTCTATTTAAGGTACATCACGAAAGATGAGGCCTATCAGCGTTGGTTGAAGACACCTTCACATTCAAGGATTCACAAGGCAACTCTTGCTTTCGCTCTGTTGCTCACTCACAAGTTCAGCGGAATGCCATTTTCTAAGTGCTTTGGTAGTTCATGCTTCAAAGCTCCACTTAGCAAACCACAATTGTTCACACCGCTCAACATTGTATCTGGGATGAGCTCAATTGTATCGATTCTCATGATAGTGGGTTGTGGATTCATTATCTACGACACCACAACAATATCCATGTCGTCACTGTTTATCCAAGCTATTGACGTGATTGTGGTCACCAGCCTCCTTCTGCTGTTGGGTCTATGGAATCTACGGAAGCCCGAAGATTTCTTTGATTAACACTCCAAGCTTAATACTACCAGCTAAGAGATCTACAATGATACGCTAGCGGGTATGATCAACAACCAGAGTGAATTTGGCTAACGTTTCAGCATTGACGAGGCTGAGTAGGGAGCCGCCGGAAAACGAAACTATTCAAGAGTTAAGAATGATTCAAAGATGTCTAAGGAAAGCAAGGTAGGAGTGTCGGGTATCA
>Ga0075152_10002719_pt1 | contig 12515 bp, 9 predicted proteins | sample JI61114C2DNA_FD_70964 | JGI IMG/M metagenome (GOLD analysis project Ga0075152, IMG submission 70964) | Wastewater effluent complex algal communities from Wisconsin, to seasonally profile nutrient transformation and Carbon sequestration -... | ecosystem: Engineered > WWTP > Effluent > Algae...
GGCACGTTCACGTTCAGCGTAGCAGGCAGCGCCGAGATCGAAGATCCAACACCCGCCACCGGCGCGCCAAAGTTCTACCGCATGAACCTCGAAGCCACCCCGGCGGTCATCCTGCCGTGAGAGTAATTTAAAGATCCAAACCAAGAAGCCCGGTCGCCAAACGACCGGGCTTTTTTGCCGCCCTGGCCTCAGACTGTGACCAGCGCATCATCTTGCAATCGACTTCCTTGATCGCGTTATGCTGGGACACTTTCGCATCCACTTGGATGCCGTGCCCATCCCAACGCTCATGAAACCAACGATCCCTTTTTTCATCGGTCTTTTCAGCCTGCTCCAACCCTGTCTCGCGGCAGATCAGGCAACCATCCTCGAAACCAAAGTCATCTCCCATCAGCCGGAGTTTTATCATGGCTGGTCCACGGTGGTTCGCCGGGCGAATGGTGAGCTCTGGCTCTCCTGGTCAGGTGGACGCGAATCTCATGTCTGCCCTTTTGGTCAGGTCCATGCCATGACCTCGCGTGATGACGGCAAGACATGGACGTGGCCACGCGTGCTGCTTGATGGAGCCATTGATGATCGTGACTCCGGCGTGCTCGAAACGGCCAAGGGCACTCTGCTCGTCACCACCTTTACATCGCTGGCCTATGAGCCCTATTTGGAAAAGCAGGCCTCCTTCGCCGAGCTCAAACCCAAGGGCTGGGAAACACAGGCGATGAAGCCCGCACAGCTCGCGAAATGGAATGCCGCGCATCATCGCCTGGATGCCGCTGAACGTAAGGCAGAACTCGGCGAGTGGCTCATCCGCTCCACGGATGGCGGCCTCACCTGGTCCACTCGTCTGCCGACCATCGTTAATAGTCCGCATGGTCCCATTCAGCTTAAAGACGGACGCCTGTTGTATGTGGGCAAGCAGCTCTGGACAGGGGATAAAAAAGTCGGCGTCAGCGAATCGAAGGACGACGGACTCACCTGGCAGTGGCTGGCGGAGATCCCCACGCGGAAAGGTGACGACGCTGAGAAAAGCTACCACGAGCTGCATGCGGTCGAGGCTGCCGATGGCACGATCATCGCGCAGATTCGTAATCACAATGAAGCGAACAAGGGCTGGACTCTGCAAACGGAATCCAGCGATGGCGGCAAGACCTGGAGCGAGCCGCACCCGATCTGCTTTGGCCTGCCCTCCCATCTCCTCCGCCTGCGTGATGGTCGCCTCGTGATGAGCTACGGGCACCGTCGTCCGCCCTTTGGCAATCAAGCCCGCATCAGCACCGACAACGGCAAAACCTGGGGCGAGGCCATCACCCTCTCCGGCGACGGCAAAGGTGGTGATCTTGGCTACCCAAGCACGGTCGAACTCACCGACGGCACGCTGCTCACCGTCTGGTATGAAAGCATGAAGGAACCGAAGCTCGCTGTGCTGCGTCAGGCGAAATGGAAGCTCAACAACTGATCTCATGAAAACACTCCTCACTCTTCTCATCGCTGTCAGTTCTGTGCGGGCCGCAGACCCAGCGCCACAGCCCATCCAGCGCTTTGTTGGCATCGACAATGTCTGCGCCTGGCCAAATCTCACGCTGCTACCGGATGGCAGCATCAATACGACCATCTTTGGCAAGCCGAGCCATGGCCAGATGGCTGGCGCAGCCGAGTGCTGGAACAGTCCTGATGGACAATTCTGGACGCTGCGCGGTGTCCCAGCGCCTAACGATGAGCATACCAACCGCATGAACGTGTCCGCCGGTCTCGCGAAGAATGGTGACCTCCTCGTGCTCTGTTCTGGCTGGACGGATGTGAAGCAACCGCAGCGCCCGAAGCAGCCCGACTTCCGTGATGATATCCTCAGCACCTGGGTCTGCCGCAGCAGCGATGGCGGCAAGACCTGGACTCAAATCAAAGAGTTCCCAGCGCCCGACAAAGGCTGGACGAACTACATCCCCTTTGGCGACATCAAGGCCGGTGAAGATGGCGCGCTGCACGTCTCCTGCTACGGCGGCGAGTGGACGGATGAAACGAAGAGCACCAAGACCAAAGGCTACCGCTCCTGGCACTTCCGCAGTGATGATGATGGCAAGACTTGGAAACGCACCGGCACCATCGGCCCGAAGGCCAATGAAACCACGCTGCTGCATCTCGGCGGCAAGCGCTGGATGGCGGCGGCGCGTTACGTCACCATGGAGATTTACCTCTCTGAAGATGACGGCGTCACCTGGGGGGAACCGCAGCTCGTGACCGCCAAGAACGAGATCAACGGACATCTGCTCCGCCTCAAAGATGGCCGCATCCTGCTCGCCTACGGCAACCGCATCAAGACGGGCGACCAGCTCGGCGTGCTGGCGAAACTCAGCAGCGATGAAGGCAAGACCTGGGGTGAGCCCATCCGCATCGCCCACACCACGACCTGGGATTGCGGCTACCCGAGCACCATCCAGCGTGCCGATGGCAAACTCGTCACGGCCTGGTATGCAGGGGCCTCGGCTTACCACGCCCGCTACCACATGGGCGTCGCCATCTGGGAAGCTCCTGCGCCATGAAACACCTTCTGCTCAGCTTGATTCTCGCGACATGTTGCAGCGCTGCTGAGCAGACAGTGCTGTTCGTGGATGATACGGATGTTCTCTACCGCCCAGGTACGATCAAGCGGGTAGTCGAATTCAAGAAGTACTCTGCCGATCCCGTCATCGCTCCAGACAAACCGTGGGAAGGCATGATTGGTTGGACGAGCGTTCATCGTGATCCAAAAACAGGCAAATATCAGCTCTGGTATCAGGCCTATCAGGAGCGGCGGAAAGAGGACAAAACTCTCAAGTGCGTGGTGTGCTACGCGGAGTCTGACGACGGGCTGAAGTGGACAAAGCCGAATCTCGGCCTGTTCCCTTTTTATGAGGAGAAGGCGACGAACATCGTGCTCATCGGCGCGAAGGGCGCGTATGGCGACCGCTACTGCAATTCTGTCGTCTTTGATCCACGCGATCAGGATGCCGAGAAGCGCTACAAGATGACCTACTACGACTGGGCCACGGGCGAGGGCAAAGACGGCGGCTCCGGCACTCATGTCGCTTTTTCACCCGATGGCATCCGCTGGACGAAATACGCGGGCGGTATTGTCTCGAAGACACCCTTTGGCGGGAAGGGGATGCAGCCGCCCTTTGCGGATGATGGCCCTTATGTGGAGGAGACTCGCAAAGATGGCAGCGTCATCAAGAACTGGCGGCTTCCCATCGGCATGTCGGACGCGATGGATGTCTTCTATGATCCGCGTCACGAGGCCTTCGTGGCTTATGGCAAAAGCTGGACGCCATTTCCAGATGGTGGCCTGGCGTGGAAACACGGCATGGCGCGGATGCAGAGCAAGGACTTCATCCACTGGAGCAAGGCTGAGCCACTGCTCACGGTGAATGATCGTGATCCGCCGCATGTGGAGTTTCACACCTCGCCAGTCTTCCTGCATCACGGCATGTACTTCTCCATCAATCAGATCCTGGATCGCGGGGCGGGCACGATCGATGCCGAGTTCATGAGCAGTCGTGATGGCTTCCACTGGGATCGCACCTTTGCCAATACCTGGGTCATCCCGCGCGGTACGGCGGAGAAGTTTGACGCGGGCTCCATCATCACCAACGGCACACCCATCATCACCGACAAAGAAATGCGCTTCTACTATGGCGCGTATCGCGGCACGGCCGTGGGTGGAGTGGGGCTCAATCGACAGGAGATCGGCACGAACGACTACTACAGCGGCGTCGGGCTCGCCATCACGCCGCGAGACAGATTCGTCGCCGTGGGTGTGAATCCAGCCAGTCCGGTCAAAGGCCAGAAGAAGGGTAAGCCGAAGCTCATCAACAGCATCGGCAACGTCACTCTGAAGCCCCGTGATCTCAGCGCTGTAAATGAGATCACCCTCAATGCCGATGCCTCCCGAGGCTCCATCCGGCTCGAAGTGCTGAACGAAGACGGCTATCGTCTGCGCGGCTTCACCAAGGATGATGCCGTGCCGCTGACGACAGATGACATCGCCCATGAAGCACGGTGGAAGGACAAGTCACTCAAGGATCTGCCGCCAGGGCGCTACAGCCTGCGGGTGCATCTGGAGAAGGCGGATCTGTTTGCGCTGACTTTGAAGTAAAGAAGCGCAGCGCTGCCATCAAAGGTCACGCACAAAGATGTTCGCATAGCTCACGGACTGAGTGAGGTCGGCGAGTCCGATGCGGCCCTTCGCATTCATATCGACCGTGGCTTCGAAGGTCTGCGGGTTCTTCTCCTGCGCTTCGGTGATCAGCACCTTTGCGGTTTTGCCTTTGAGCGTGGCTTTGATGCGATACCAGCGGCCCGCTTTGACCTTGTCAGCGCCGACCTTGATGGCGGCCATGCCTCCTGAGCCGAACTCGATCAGCGGATGACTCAGGCCACGCACGCAAAGACCTGCGGCGGGTTTGGTGAGGTCGGTGTCCTTGGGCAGGTTCACATCACAGATGATCTCGCAGTCGCCAAACTCCGCCTCGCTCCACAGGGCGGGGCCGGTCTGCTCGCCCTTGAGGGTGATCTGCCAGTCACTGCTCTTCCACTTCGAGCCGCCTGCGGCAGGCACACGCCAGTTCCTGAAATCCACGCCTGTGTAGAGCGGCTTCCAGCCTTCATCGGCAGGGGCGGTGAGTTCGGGCGGGGTATTCGAGGAGGGCAGTTCTTTGATCTTCACATTGCGGAACTCCACAGGTGCGCCTTCGGATTCGAGCGCGAGGTAGCCTTTGCGGTAGTTGCAGTTGTCGCCACCGCTCACGATCTTGCCGTTCACGGCGAGCGTCAGCTTTCCTGCGTTCGCCTCGATGCGATAGTGATTCCATTTGGGACTCGGCTTGCTGCGGTCTTCGCTGGGGAAACTTCGTGAGCCACTGTGGTCGCCATGCGGTTCCATCGTCGCGCCATGGATGGGGAAGACATCGCCATGCGTCGTAAACCAGCGCGGCTTTTCAGGGTCGGCATTTTTCATGTAGCCGTGATCCAGCACCTGCACCTCGATGCCTCGCAGGAAAGGCACCCCCGGCGCGCTGATCGGCGTGCCCCAGATGAAAATGCCGGAATTTCCCGCGCTCTTGAGATGACGCCACTCGGCCTCCAGGATGAAGTTTTCATACTGCTTCGCGGTGCGCAGGGCACCGGTGGGCTTGCCCGTGCAGGAGATGACACCGTCTTTGATGCTCCAGGTTTCCGGCGCGCAGTTCGCATTCACCCAGCCATCCAGGCTGTTTGGCTGAAACATCGGCACAAAGCCATCCTCAGCCTGGGACAGGGCAGGGGAGAGCATCAGGGACAGGAAAAGCGGGCGGAAGAGGTGGGAAAAACGCATGATTGAAGAAAGGCAGACTCAAACGCCACCCGGACGAGTCTCCATGCAAACGGTTTTTCCGTTTGCCCATCGGGGCGCTGCGGCTTACTTCCGCGCCCGTTTTCCACCCAGACCCCCTCGCCAGCCATGCTCGAATTTTTCCGCCGCCACCGTGGTGCCTTCATGATCACCCTCACCGTGATCATCATCATCAGTTTCGCCTCCTGGGGCGGCACCCGAAGCGATGCCGGCCAGAAGATGGCCACCACCTCAGATGATGCCTTCACCATCTATGGCGAAAACTATACCGTCGCCGAGATGCAGCGCCTGGGCCGTGTCCAGCAGGTCATCCAGATGCTGCAAATGTATGATCTCTACTTCGGTCTCATGTCCGCCGCCCGCAGCCCTGACGCCGGTGGCAATGACATGCTCTTCAATCTCATCGTGCTGAAGCGCCAGATGAGTGACATGGGCATCCACCCCAGCGATGCCGAAGCCAAGGCCGCCTTGGAAAAAGTGCAGGGCCTTCAGGAAGATGGCAAATACAGCCCGCAGCGCGCCTTCAACGTTCAGCAGATGCTTTCCTCCAATGGCATGGGCGGGCAGGACATGCTGGAAGTGGCGAAGCTCAGCATCGGCCTGAACCGCATCAAGGACCTCGTCGGCAACAACTACGTCGCCTCCCCGATCGAGGCTGAGAAAGCCTACGCCAGCCGTCATCAGACCCTCAAGATTCAGACCATCGACTTCGCTCTCGATGACTTCAAGAAGACCGCCCAGGTCTCCGATGACGAGATGAAGAAGTACTACGAGGAAAACAAAGACACCTACAAGACCATCGAGAAGCGCGCCGTCAGCTACGTCCTCTTCGCCAATCCGGCGGACGCCGACAAGAAGCCCCTCGAAGAGCGCACCAAGCTCCAGAAAGAGCAGATCGCCCGCGTGGAGAAGTTCAACGAAGCCAGCATCGCCCCTGGAGCCAAGTTCAATGACATCGTGACCAAGCTGAAGGAAAAGGCCGAAACCGCCGCCCTCTTCGCCAAAGATACTCCTCCTGACGCGATCAAAGACGAGGCCGACCTCATCACCGCCATCTTTGCGCATAACAAAGACTCCCGCCCCATCAGCGATCCTGTCAAAGGCACCAAGGGCTACTACATCTTCAGCGTCACCACCGTCGAAGAGCCAAAGCAGCAGGACCTCGCCGCCGTGAAGGACAAGGTGAAGGAAACCCTCGTCGCCCAGAAAGCCCAGGAAGCCCTCTCCAAGGCCGTGAACGAAGCCCGCACCGCGCTTCAAGACGGTTTGAAGGCCGGCAAGAAGATCGACGACCTCGCCAAGGAGAAGAAGCTCACCCTCGCCCCTGTGAAGGAACTCACCATCAACGAGCCGCCCACCGATCTGCCGAATGCTCCTGAGATCGGCCGCGAAGCTGAGAAGGTCGCCGCTGGTGAAGTCGCCAAAGCCATCAACACCGACAAAGGTGCCACCCTCGTTTACGTCGCCGCCAAGGAACTCCGCAAGCGTGATGACAGCGCCGCCCTGCGCAAGAACACCGAAGACACCCGCACCTCTCAGGAGCGCGACCGCCTCTTCCAGTCCTGGTTCTCCAACAAGCGTGAGGAAGCCGGGCTGAAGATCCACCTGAAGATGAGCGCGTAAGCGTTCCTCTCCGCCCATGTCCGACAGCGCCACCGCCCTCGACGACCTCTTCGACGAGGCGAACGGCCATCTCGCCCTCGGCGATCTCGAGTCCGCCGTCCCGCTCTACCGCCAGTGTGTCGAGCTTGATCCGCAGTTCTTTGATGGCTGGCACGCGCTCGGCATGGCCTACATGAAAACCGGCCATCTCAAAGAAGCCATCGGAGCCGGCATGATGGCCACCACCCTGCGGCCCAACGATCTCCTCGCCTGGACCGCGCTCAGCCAGATGTACGTCGCCAATCATCAGATCGCCGAAGCCGAGGACGCCAAAGGCAAAGCCCGCATCCTCTCGCTCGGCGGCAAGGTGGTGAAGTGAAGTCCGTGTCACGCCATCCCAGGCACACGGAGCTCGGGGTTTGCGGCGCATGGCTCCGTCGCGCTCCAAGAAGCGGGGCGTGAAGAACTCCTTCGTCAGCGTGGTGAGTTCGACACGGCCCCAGGAATCGCAAGAAAGGTTTCATGGGCAGGGAAGACACGCCCCAGGCTAGCTCTCGCCTGCTTCGATGAGAGAAAAAGTGATCGCGCCCGAAAGCTTCGGGCTCAAATCAGGCGACTCTCGGCTGGTGTCCGACAATTGTTGGGCGGGACCCAGGATTTGATTTGCCAAGAATGCGTGAGCAACTCACGCCAGCGCCTCTCGGCAATACTGCACGCACTTCGCGACTTCCTTCACGGCGTCGGAGCCTTCGGGGATCTTGTATTCCAGTTCGACCTCGGCAGGAAAGGTCCACTTCTCTTTCTTCATCAACTGCAGCACTTCCTTGATCGGGGTCTGACCCTGGCCCCAAGGCACGTTGCCGCCGTCGGCGGTACGGTCCTTCAGGTGCAGGTTCGTGATGCGCGCGTGATACTTCTCCAGCACGGGGATCGGTGACTTGCCCTGCGTGCCGGCGACGTAGTGGCCGATGTCGAGGTTGAAGCCAATGTATTGGCCGAGATCGAGAATGGAGTCGAACTTGTCCATCTCCGGCAGGTTGTTCGTGTGATTGTGGAAGCCGACCCAGATCTGGTGCTTGTCCGCAAACGGTGCCACGCGTGCAGCGAGGACGGCATTGCGCTCCGTGGTCACGGCGGTGCAGCCCAGCGCCTTGGCCACAAGGAAGTTAAACTCAATCTCCTCGTTCGACTGCCCGAAGCCCATCTTGTGGATGTGAATGTTCACACCCGCGTCGTTGTACATTTTCCGCATTTCTACGCACTTGGCGATCTGCTGCTCACGCTCCGCATCGGTGATCTTTCCTCCTTTGATGTTGGCGTAAAGCTGGGTCGGTCCACCCATGAGCTCGGTTTCGCTGATGCCGCAGTCAACCAGCGCCTTCAGTGTCTCCTCCGCCGTCTTCGCCATGCTGCGATAGCTATAGGTGATGCAGCCGATGCGTACGCCGTTGAAGACGGAGTTCGGCTTCTCCGCCGCCGAAGAGAGCCTGGGAAGGGTGAAACCAGTGGCGGCGGCGACGGCAGTGCCGAGGAAATGGCGGCGGGAGAGAGTGTTCGATGTCATGGGAAGGCTGGGTGGAAGTGCGCTGCTTCTTCTGCCTGAATCCGAGGATAATCAAGGACGTGGAGGAGAAGCCCCAAAACAAAACCCCATCCCAACCGATGTCGGCTGAGACGGGGTGTGTTCGGTGTTCGTGGTTGTTTCTTGTTTTCAGATCACTTCTTCAAATCGAAGCGATCCAGATTCATGACCTTGGTCCAGGCGGCGACGAAGTCGGTGACGAACTTTCCTTTCGCGTCTTCGCTGGCATAGACCTCGGCGGTGGCGCGGAGCTGGGAGTTCGAGCCGAAGACGAGATCGACGGAGGTGGCCATCCACTTCATCGCGCCGGTTTCGCGGTCGGTGCTTTCGTAGAAGTGCTCGCAGCGGGGCGAGACCTTCCATTCGTTGTCCATGCTGAGCAGGTTCACGAAGAAGTCGTTGGTGAGAGAGCCACGGTTCTTCGTCAGCACGCCGAGATCGGGATGGCCGGTATTTGTGCCGAGCGCTCTCATGCCGCCGATGAGGACGGTCATCTCCGGGACGGAGAGCGTGAGGAGCTGGGCACGGTCCACGAGGTTTTCAGGCGCGGGGCGGTCAAGCTCGTGGCCGAGGTAGTTGCGGAAGCCGTCGTGCTTTGGTTCGAGCACGGCGAAGGATTCGACATCGGTCTGGTCCTGTGTGGCGTCCACACGACCGGGGCTGAAGGGCACCGTTACGTCGTGACCAGCCTTCTTTGCGGCAGCTTCGACTGCGGCGCTGCCTCCGAGCACGATCAGGTCTGCGAGCGAGACCTTCTTTTTGCCGGTGTTGAACTCAGCTTGGATTTTTTCAAGCGCGGTCAGCACTTTGGCGAGCTGCGCCGGATTGTTCACCTCCCAGTCCTTTTGTGGAGCGAGGCGAATGCGAGCACCATTGGCACCGCCGCGTTTGTCGCTGCCACGGAAGGTGGAGGCGGAAGCCCAGGCGGTGGAGACGAGTTCGGAGCTAGTGAGGCCGGAATCAAGGATCTTGGCCTTGAGCTGGGCGATGTCCTGCTCGTTGACGAGTTCATGATCCACGGCAGGCAGCGGATCCTGCCAGATCAGCGTTTCCTTCGGCGCTTCAGGGCCAAGATATCGGGCGAGCGGCCCCATGTCGCGGTGGGTGAGCTTGAACCAGGCTTTGGCAAAGGCGACTTCGAACTCTTTTGGGTTCTCCAAGAAGCGCTTGGTGATCTTGCCGTAAGCGGGGTCCATCTTCAGGGCGAGGTCCGTGGTGAACATGATGGGCGCGTGGCCCTTGCCTTTGACATGCGCGTCAGGGACGGTGCCCTGGCCCGCGCCATCTTTGGGAATCCACTGCTGCGCACCTGCGGGACTCTTCGTCAGCTCCCAATCGTAGGCGTAGAGATTGGAGAGATACATGTGCGACCAGCGAGCGGGAGCACTGGTCCATGCGCCTTCGAGACCGCTAGTGATGGTGTCCTCAGCGTTGCCTTTGCCGAACTTGTTCTTCCAACCGAGTCCCTGCTCCTCCAGCGGCGCGCCTTCCGGCTCGGGGCCGACATTGCCTTCGGGCGTGGCGGCTCCGTGCGCCTTGCCAAAGGTGTGACCACCGGCGATGAGCGCGACGGTTTCCTCGTCGTTCATGGCCATGCGGGCAAAGGTTTCACGGATGTCCTTGGCAGCGGCCAGCGGGTCAGCTTTGCCATTCGGACCTTCGGGATTGACATAGATCAGGCCCATCTGCACAGCGGCGAGAGGTTTCTCAAGCTGACGCTCGTCCTTGTAGCGCTTGTCACCCAGCCAGGTGCTTTCCGGTCCCCAGTAGATGTCTTCCTGCGGCTCCCACACGTCGGCACGACCACCGGCGAAGCCGAAGGTTTTGAAGCCCATGGACTCGAGCGCGACATTGCCCGCGAGGATCATCAGATCGGCCCAGGAGATTTTGTTGCCATACTTCTGCTTGATCGGCCAGAGCAGGCGGCGGGCCTTGTCCAGGCTGGCATTGTCCGGCCAGCTATTCAAAGGCGCGAAGCGCTGCGTGCCGTAGCCAGCTCCTCCACGGCCATCGCTCACGCGATAGGTGCCGGCGCTGTGCCAGGCCATGCGGATCATGAAGGGGCCGTAGTGGCCGTAGTCGGCGGGCCACCACTTCTGCGAGGTGGTCATGAGATCGTTCAGATCCTTTTTCAAAGCAGCGAAGTCGAGCTTTTTGAACTCCTCGGCGTAGTTGAATCCCTCGCCCATGGGATCGCCCTTCGGCGAGTTTTGGTGAAGGATTTTGAGGTTCAACTGGTTCGGCCACCAGTCGCTGTTCGTCATGGCTCCGGCGGCTGTGTGGCGGCCGGGACCGGCGGGTGCGCCCATCACGGGGCATTTGCTGATGTCATCCATAGGTTTGTCTGATTTGGGTTGGGCTGGCTTTTCCTGAGCCGATGCCGAGACTACCGGAGTCAGCATCAGCGTGGCAAGCACAGCCTTGAGTTGAGATGTTTTCATGGCGTCAGGTTGGTTTGGGTGGTGGGTGGCGGACCGCCGTTGGAGGTCTGCACACGCATCAGTTGCCGGAAGACAAGGAATGCATCCAATGCATTATCTGAATGCTTGCGATGCATTCAGCGCATTGCTAAAAGCCAGGATGCGCAACGAACTCAATCTCCACCTGCTCGAGCAATTCACGGCCCTGGCACGGACGAAAAACTTTACGCGCGCGGCGGAAGAGCTGAATCTCTCCCAGTCCGCGCTGAGCCGTGCCATCCAGAAACTCGAAGAACAACTCGGCCAGCCTCTGTTTGAGCGTAAGCCGCGCGAGGTCTTGCTGACCGATCATGGTGAGCTGCTGCTGGAGCGTTCCCAGCACATCCTGAAACTCATGGAGGACACCTTTGCCGAGCTGTCTGAGGCCGGACGCCGTGGGCGCATCCGGCTTGGCGCCATTCCGACCATCGCGCCTTATTTTCTGCCCGGCCTGCTGAGCGCTTTCGCCAAAGCGCACCCGGAGATCTCCGTCATCGTGCAGGAGGACACCACTGAGAACCTCATCAAACGCTGTAGCCACGGCGAGATCGACCTCGCCATCCTCGCCCTGCCGATCATCGCGAAGTATCTGGAGGTCGAGCCGCTCTTTGACGAGGAGCTGCTGCTCGTGCTGCCCGTGGGTCATCCACTCGCCGCCTCGAAGTCTGTCGCCATTGATGCGCTGGACAGCTACCCCTTTGTCATGCTGAGCGAGGCGCACTGCCTTTCCGACAACATCGCCACCTTCTGCCGCAGGAAATCCGTGCAGCCTGTGACCGTCGAGCGCACCAGCCAGCTCACCACTGTACAGGAGCTCGTCACGCTGAACCACGGTGTCTCCATCGTGCCCGAAATGGCCCGGAAGACCGACACGAGCGACCGCCGCATCTACCGCTCCTTCAGCGGCGAAAAGCCTGTGCGAACCGTAGCGATGATGTGGAACTCGTATCGTTTTCAAAGCAAGGCGGTGAAGACGCTGATGGAGTGTCTGCGAGTTCAATCAACGGCGTCGGCCAAGCGCAGCAAATAAGTTCGAGGTGGAGGCAGCGCATCTTCGCGTTGATCCTTCATCTCCCCAAGGTAACGAAGACGCATGACACTCACTCTCCCCCGCTGGTTCGACCTCCACACCCACTTCCGCCAAGGCCCGGCGATGCCCGCCTATGTGAAGGCACATCTCGATATGGGCTGCGCGGGTGCGTTGGCGATGCCGAACACGCAGCCGCCAGTATCTCGGGTCTCCGGTGCGGCGCAAAGCGATGGCTGGAGCATCGAAAGCTACTCGGCGGAGCTGCGAGCGGCAGGGGCGGATGCCTTTGAGCAGCTCATCGTGCCGCTTTACCTCACGCGGCAGACCACGGCTGAGATGATCCGCGAAGGCGCGGTCTCGGGCCTGTTGCGTGCCTGCAAATACTACCCGCCGCATGGCACCACGAACTCGGAGCATGGGATGCCAATGGATGACCTCATCGGTGGTGATGTCTTTCGTGCGATGGAGGAATGCGGCATCGTG
>Ga0075152_10002720_pt1 | contig 12513 bp, 9 predicted proteins | sample JI61114C2DNA_FD_70964 | JGI IMG/M metagenome (GOLD analysis project Ga0075152, IMG submission 70964) | Wastewater effluent complex algal communities from Wisconsin, to seasonally profile nutrient transformation and Carbon sequestration -... | ecosystem: Engineered > WWTP > Effluent > Algae...
CGTGCATTACAGACAAGGAAAAATCCATTGATGGTTTGCTTGGCAGTATTTCTACCCAGTTCGCGAATCCTGCATACAACTTGCGCAAACGGTATGAAGAATTCAAAACGTTTGTCTACAACCGCTTTAACGAGAGCCTTGCTAAAACACACATTTCCAATATTGAGTCACTCAAGATTGAATTGGTGGACAATAAAAAGGTGTTGTACGAATTGGAGCGCATCGCTTCCATTGAGAACCTCAATGCTCAGCTCACGTTTGAATTTGAAAATGCAGAAGATCTCAAAATTCTGAACAACTATCTCGATACCGGCAAAACGGTTGATTTCGAAGACTTGTTTGACATTGAGTTGGTGCTTGATGTAAAAGGTCAGATGAAGCGCGTCGATTTGAAAGAGCAGGTTGAAAGCGATGGTACAGACAGAATGATCCGACTTGTGATCGTGATGGCGATCATCAATCGTCTGGCCATTTCAAGTGAAGACAACAAGATTGTGTTGTTCATCGATGAGATTGGAACGATTGACGAGCACAACCGTCCGCAGCTGGTGCAGTTCTGTAAAGACCACCACTTCATTCCCATTTTCGCCGCACCGCAGCCATACGATGGATTTTCGAAGTACTACTTCATCTTCCGTTCGAAGGGCAAAATCAATCTCAACGACAAGCAGCATGCTGTGCGTCGTGAAGAATTGAAGATTGAAAAAGAATAAGAATAGAACCACTGATTTCAAAACACCCCATAGCCCTCATGACAAAAGAATTTCAAATAGAAACAGAAGAGTTGGTAAGCATTGAAGAAATGCGCAACAACTCATTTCAGGATGTACAAGAAGTGAAAATGAAATTCACTCTCATTGAAGAGTGAAATTTCGGGAGCACTGAAAAGAAAACAGGCTGGCAGACAGCCAAAACTTGAAGAACGGATATGATAAAAGCAGAACCACGGACCATACTAAACTTTCTCCATACACATTTCGATGTGATGCGGGATTTGTTTTCGTACCAGTCCAGCGACGGCATCATCACCAAAGAAGTGTACGACATGCTTATTCAAAAGCACGGTCATATGCTCAACATGCGCTTGCGTGAGTTTCGGGTGATTCGCACCATGGGAAGCGACTATGAAATGCGCGATGTGTATTTCAAGTTCATGGAGTTTTTGTTGTTCGAGTTTAAGCCACTTCTTCCTGAAACCATTGAAAAGTACAAATCGAGTATTGGAGATCTGTTTCTGAAAATCAGAAAATACGAAAACCAGGATCGGGACATTCTGCAGGAGCGTATTAAAAACCTATCACATCAGGTGCGCGAATTTGTGGATCTGGTAGAGCGCAACACATTCAGACTTTTAGCGGAAACACGCGATTTGAAGTCGAATCTGGAGAGAATTGATTATCGGGAAAAAGTGCACAAAGCTTCATTTTGGATTGAATATTATATTCTTCCATTGAACCGCATTCTCGACGTAAAACACTCTGAGTCCGTTACGAGCACTATCATCGATGTAAGCGAATATGCCAATCGTCGTCGTCTGGACTTTGGCGATGAAACAAACCGCATTGAGTTTGAAAAGCTCTACATGCAATTGATTCAAACCAATACTGATTTGCTGCGACAGTCGAAAGTTTTGGTCAATGAGCTATTGCCATTGTTGGAACGCATCCGCACAGAGTCACTTATACTCACCGGTTGGATCGAGTTTTTGCGCAATCCTTACAAGCTGGATACGCCTCCATTGCTCAAGGGTTCAAGAACTATGGTGTATGCGAAAGACATGCTTTATAAAGTGCGCGAATTTTTTGAGCAATTCTCGGTCAACGAAGAAATCACACTCGAAGACGGCGTTGTTGACTTCGATAAATGGATTTTTGACCGCGACAAATTCAAAACAAAACTCACTGAAAACATGCCAGTGAATGACTTTTTTGGATGGTGCTACTCCGAACTGAAAAAGGATTTTATTGACATTGATACAGATAAGTTCTTTGCCTTGTGTGGTCTGTTGTTCGACACCGATCTGCAGATTGAGTTTTCGAAAAAATCGGAACGCGTAAATCTTGTAACGACCACATCAAAAATTTCATTGCCAAAATTGAAGGTAGAACCAGCATTGAAAATTCAGTAAGACACCACTATTTAAATCGAATTCATAAACGGCCTGAACAAGGCAGGAAAACATAAAACGATGGTATATCCAGTAAAACACCGCCAAATTGTAGAAGAATTGATGAATGGAAAATTCATTCTCAGCAATGAAGAACATTTCAATTCACTCAAAGAAAACGATGCATTCTACACAGAATTTTTCAAAGTTTCTTTTGATTTGGAATTAAATCTAAAATCGGATTATGCCTTTTTGCTCAGCAAAGAAACGCAGGAGAATTTCTCTCGTGATGTCAGCATTTTCATTGCAGTATTGAGCTATGAACTGGACAAAGACGGCCGCAATTTTATGGAAGCGCTCGACTTCAATGAATTTACATTTGAAGAAGTGGATCGCTATTTCGACAATTCGTCCTTCATCGATTTGATCGAAAGCAACAAATCACTCCGTGAACCAGATGCACGCCGCACTTTGATCAATGGTATGCACAGAAGAAACATCGTGAACAAAAACTTTGATGACCGTTTTTCATTCACACAAGCGCACAAACTGTTTGTTGATTTCGCAAAAGAACTAGCTCTTAAGCGTATGGCGGTAGATCCGGTGAATGCGAATTGATGACTTAGTTTCGAGTTTAAAGTTTCAAGTTTCAGGTTCGCGGAGCTGTGGTTGAAAGTTCGGGGGTTTCTGGCTTCTTGTTTCAGGTTTCAGGTTTCAAGTTTCAGGTTCGCGTAGCTGAGGTTGAAAGTTCAGGGGTTTCTGGCTTCTCACCTCTCACATCTTCTTTTCATTCACCTGGGTAGAAAATTTTCTGCCCTCTGCCCAATGCGCTTTCACTTCTCATTTCTCACCTCTCACCTCTATCATCCAAACTTCTACGCCGTTACTCTTTTACTAATGCTGCGGTAGACATACGATTCAGAAATGTGTCTGCGAATGAAACGCGCACATGAATCTGAGTTCACCAATTTGATGTAAATATTGCGTGGAACACCAAAATATTCATAGACATTGCCATCGGTGAAAGTCACTTTCAAAACAGACTTTTCGTAGTTGTAGTCAGAAATACCGGCTGTAGTCAATGTTTGATTGTACTCAGCTTGTGTCTGCTCGATGGTTTCAGGAGCAATACTCACCAGGAAGTGATACGCCTCAATGATTTCTTTGCTGCGAAGTTCTGCTTGCTCTTTTAATTCAGCATTGTCGAAGAATTTATCAGGATGACAATCCTTCATCATATTGCGATAGATCGTTTTCAGATCTTTCAATTCTGCATCTTTCGTAACACCTAACAATTTGCGAAATTCATTGATTCTTTTCATGGCGATTTGCTTTTTTTCGGCGCGCGAAGATAGTGAAGGTTAGCACAAAATAGGCTAATCAATTCAGAATCTGTGAATTTCAGTTGTCCTTACCTCCTGCTCCGCCCTACAAATCAATCGGATCAGGTCCAAAATTTCCTCTCTTGCCATTCCCTCGCTTTTTCCGGTTCCATAAATGTCCAGGCGATAAGTCGACTTGACTTCTGTCCTTGCGACATATGAATTGTTTTTACATCTGTGGTGCGCACTTTTTTCAATGCTTTGTGAATCGCGTGCAATTGTTCTCCCCTAGAAACCAAGGAGGTAAACCAATAACATTGCCTTGCATAGAAAAAACTTTCGGCAATCATTTTTGAAATAAAAGCGAGTTCACCACCTGGATAGAATAGTTCTGTTTGATTGCCTCCAAAGTTGCGCGTATCCTTTTCCGTGGCAATACGGCCCAGATTTTTCCATTTGCGCTCCACTGCCTGAGCAGCATCGTCGCTGGTAGAATAAAATGGTGGATTGCAAATGACTAGATCAAATTCCTCTTCCGCTTTGACGATTCCTTTGAAAAAATGAGACGGATTTTTTTGCAGACGTGCTTCAAACGCTTCACCCAAAGATGGATTCATACTGGCAATTTTCGATGCGGATTCTAGCGCTATCGGGTCGACATCCGATCCTACGAATGACCATCCATATTCTTTATGGCCGATAATCGGATAAACAACATTAGCACCAACTCCAATATCAAGAACACGAATGGTAGCTCCTTTTGGAACTATGCCGCGGTGATTGCTGGCCAAAAGATCCGCCGCATGATGAATATAGTCCGCTCTTCCCGGAATGGGCGGACAGAGATAACCTTCGGGAATGTCCCAAAAATTCAGATCATAATAGTGTTTTAGCAAAGCGGAATTCAACGCTTTTACCGCTGCCGGGTTTGCAAAAGGAATGGACTCCACTCCCATTTTGTTCAGTGAAACGAATTGTTTCAACTCAGGTGACACTTTTGTGAGTAAAGCAAAATCGTAAGACTGACGATGTGGATTGCGTGGATGCATGCCATCTTTCGATGATTTTTTATCCTCAGGAATTGTTTCACTCATGGCCGCAAGATAGAACCTCAACAACAAAACTCAGATTGCCGGTTTCGTCATTTCTTCCGAAAGGACTGTTGATTATTTAAAGTAGGAATAAGTAATCTCAACAAAGTGTTTCAATCCGAAGAGATTTTCCTCACCCACGTTCTGACAATCGATGGCCTCCACTTTGATTGGATTGTTGTGCCCATCAATCACCATACACAAACATTCCTGGTTGCGTGCGAGATAACATCCGTTGATCCACTCCTTTCTTGTGGTGGTCCGAATTCCTGTATGATCATCATATTCCGTGGTGCCTAAGAATGATTTGTCGCGATGGATGTAAGTATTCGTCACACGATTTCTTTCGTCATATTCATATTCAAGAAACATGTCTAGATTATTCCATTGACGCAAAACTCTACCCAGAGTATCATATTCAAACTCTTCATTTTTCCATTCGTGGGTAGGAAGTTTGATGGATCGTTTAATCAAATTCCCCGACTTGTCCAAAATTTCAATCATTGAATCGACACTAGTCGTTTCAAGAATACGAGAAACGGAGATTATACTATCACCGTGATATTGAACCACATTTTCCCAATCTTTTTTCGCTCCTTGCATTCGTTCAATCAATGTGAGTCTTCCATCAAAATCGTAGGTAAATCGAATCAAGCGATCCAACGTTTCAATTTCCGAAATTTTCTCGAAAAAATTGTATGCGAATAGTGTGTTGATGTTGCCATTTGGTGTTTGTTCAACACGTTTTACAAGTTGGCCCTTTTTATTAAATAAAAACGTTTCTTCTTTCGTTGAAAATTGCTCCGATGCTTTGGCTGTCATCCTACATTCGTCGAAATTGACAAAACGAGATGTCGCATTGCGTGGATTGTACGTTTTGATTGAAATTGACTTGATGTTTCCTGTGAGATTCCATTGATCCAGATAGAAAAAATCCTTTTCGGGAACTAGTCTGAATCCATTCTGATTTGACTGGGCAAACAATGCCAAAGGCAAAATAAAAAGAAACAGTCCAACGTGTTTTAGCAAGGGCATAAGAAGGTCAGGAGCAAACGATTCGTCGACGAAAATAATAAATCTTGTGTTGAATGCACAAAGTTATCTTTTCGCATAGGGTCAAAAAAAGAAAAAGCGAGATGTATAATCATCTCGCTTTCACATAAATAAATTGGATCACTCCTATTTCAAAATGCACACTCGTTCGCTATGCATTTTAGTATTGGATCTGGCTTGAACAAAATAGACACCATTTGTAAGTGCCGATGTATCGAAACGATAATCATTGGTGTTAGAAAGCAATTCTGCATTGATCGAAGCGACTTGACGGCCATCCGATGAATAAAGCAGTACAGAACCTTTTTCATTCCAGTTCTCATTCAATTTCACGGATATCGATTGTTCTTGATACAAATTGCGCACGGAGAATGCCGGGCTATTTGATGTTTCGTTCACTGAAATCGGGGTTTCACTCATGATCCAGTCAATGATTTCCTGATTGTCAGGTTGAGTTTGTTGTGGGAAGTGCATCACCCAGTGGCCATATTCATCAATACAAAATTTATGGAAATTCCAGGTGACATTGGCATCGTCAACACCATTGCGTTCTTCCAATTGAAGCCATTTGTAAATTTCACTTGTATCAGCAGAAGTAATTTCGACACGGGCCATCATTTGAAATGAAACGCCATATGTTCCAGTGCAGAACTCCAGGATATCCTGATTGCTGCCCGGTTCCTGATTTCCAAAGTTGTTGCATGGAAAACCGATGACTTCGAAGTTATATGATTCGTACAGGCTGTCAAGTTCTTCCAATGCTTCGTATTGTGGCGTGTATGCACAAAAGGATGCTGTATTGACAACCAATAATTTTTTGCCTGCGTATTGAGACATAGAAATTGTATCACCAATTAATGTCTCAGCTTCAAAACTGTGAAAGGTTTCTGTTGCTTGCGCAAAAGAGGTAAGGCATGAAGCAACGACGAAGGCACTGAGTAGAATTTTTTTCATTGATAAAGAATTTTAAGTGAAGGTAAAAGTAGTGTTGATTCAGGTCTTTAGTTCCCCTGGGTTAAAACTTATGAACGACCATGTTATTATTCGCTATCTAGAATCATTAGCACGCCGAGATACGCCGGGAAGCCGAGATTCGGAGAGTATTTTTTATAGAACAGATTGGAATTTTAGTGATATATAATCATTTGCACGCCGAGATACGCTGAGAGGCCGAGATTCGGAGAGTATATTTTATGGAGAAGATTGGAACTTTAGGAGTCGATTATTTTTCAGATTCTTTTCTCTCCGAAACTCTGCTCCCCGGCGAATCTCAGCGTGCAAAAGACGTGATCTAGAATTATTAGCACGCCGAGATACGCTGAGAAGCCGAGATTCGGAGAGTATATTTTATGGAGAAGATTGGAACTTTAGGAGTTGGTTATTTGTCAGAAGTCTTTCTCTCCGAAACTCTGCCTCTCGGCGTATCTCGGCGTGCAAAAAAGAAGGACGAAGTCCACACACCCACTCTCCGAATCTCGGCTTCTCGGCGCATCTCAGCGTGCAAAAAAGAAGGACGAAGTCCACACTCTCACCCTCCGAATCTATGCTCCCCAGCGAATCTCAGCGTGCAAAAGAATAGACGAAGTCTATTTACACCCTCAAAAAACACCTTAAATCATTTGCGGCGTCCTCTTTTTCTCTCGCGCATCAGACGTTCATTCTCTTCTTGTGCCTTTTTGTTTATAGCCAATTGTTCCTGATTCTTCTGATATGCGTCTTCCGTGATCATTGTGTAAAATACTTGCAGATTGTAAAACAGTTGAATGCATGGCTCTTCGGTATCTGCATTGATGACTTTGTCAAATTGGTTGTAAGGCATCTTGTCGTAAAAAATGGTCTTGTTCTTTTCCGCTGTCTGCACTACAAATTGCTGGAGCATGACGTCTTTAGTTGGGCCGTTTACATGCACTGTATTGTTTTTACCATTCATGACATACAAATTGTTCATGTTTTCCTTTGCATAAGAAACAGACTGATAAGAACTTCCGCTGTTGTATGCAGTGTAGGATTTATACCTTTCCATCGGATACGTGCAATTAAAACCATCAGCCATCGAATAAACGTCAATATGCATTTTTACATCCTTGTACGTTTGTTCCTTTGTTGCAATAACGCTGAGCGCCGCTTTGCGCAGCTCTTCGTAATAGGTTTGAATTCCGTCAATATTATAATCAACCTTCACCATGTCGTAGATATCAGCGAAAGCCATTTCAGAAATGATGGCGTCCATGATATCACTGTTTCGAAACAAGATGTGAATGTTCTTTTTCATTTCAAAACCTACCGGAATTTCAGTAGAACGTTTTGAGAATTTTTTCTCTTCCAGTTTAAAAGCATAAGTAGGTACCATAGAAACGGCATCAACGTGCACATCGGATTCAGGAATACCGAGCTTGCCAAGAGCGTATCTGACCTGGTCAATGCGCTGACTCATCATCGAGTCTACTTCCATCACATCTCTGCCGGTTTGTGATGCGGCAAAAATGACGGTATAACTAGTAGGTCGAATATTCATCATTACTTGTGCCTGAAGCGTAATGGATGAACCACTTGGAGTGTTTACAACAACTGCTGCCCGATCTGTTACATTGTTTGAGTTGCTGTATAAAAAATTGCCCGCAAGTTGCGCCGTTGTGGCGATTCCAATCAGAAGGCAAGATGTGAGAAGAATAATTTGTTTTTGCATGTCCTTTAAAAATTAGTTGGTTTTGAAAGGTGCTACATGCACAAAGTTCTAACGTTCATTCATCCCGTTTTTTTTTTGAAAAAAAATTCTCGAGAAAAAATGATCTACTATGAATAATCTAAAATAAACAGTACCGACAGGAGATCTGCTATGAACAATTGTTTGGGGCAAAGTGATGCTATGCACTTACTTCACGAATATTTCACTCTCCCGAGATATTATGAATCGATGTTACATACTATTCGTCCTTTAAGATTGGCCATCGGCCCGGAGTGTATGGCGCATTGTTCATTTCCAATTCACCTTCAAGCACTGTCAGCATTTCATCTACACGCTTCATATTGTCCAGCAACTTTTTTAATTGTTTGGAAGCAATAGCGTACGATTCGATTTGCGTTGTTGGAATTTGTGATGTGGTATTCCATGCTACTTCCTCCATCTGTCCTACGCGTGCGCTAATTGAAGGCACTGTTTCGAATTCCCGTGAGGATTTCACGCCATCACCATAGAGAGCCACATACATCTGTGCAATTTCGGTGCGTATGTTTTGTGTTCTTACTAGCACAGTCTGAGAAGAAACGGATGTCTCCAGCGCAGCCATTTCAATAGCCGACATTCTTTCTGATAGTTGATTCATGATATCTCCGGTGGCACTTTCAGCGCGACGGAGTGCAGCCACTTTTTTGCTGAAGTCAAAATTAGCCTTGCTGTCAATGGGCAAACTTTGTTGTTCAAGTAGTTTACATTCAAATGTCACAGGACCTGCCAATTCAGTGAGAATTCCATCTTCGTATTTGGAAAGAGAAACAGTGTAGGTGCCTGGCATTGCAAGATGACCGCGCTCTCCTCCACCAAACAACTCATCTGGTCCTGGTGTATATCGATTGTTCACCGGTGCCGGATTGGCATATCTAAAATCCCAAACAGTACGATGAATACCACTGCTCCCATCTGACTTTAAATTTCGCACCACATTCCCTTTTTCGTCTTTGATGGTAAATAAAATATAAGGGTCTTGCTGGTTGTCTTCCAATCTCAAAGTATCGATTGTCGGATAAGTAATGACTTGTTTTTTTTCTAGTTTTTGTTTTTCCAATTCCTTACGACGCGCTTTTAATGTCTTCAATTCATCCTTTAGGTAATAGGTGAACACTGCGCCTACCGGAGGATTTTCAGCAGAATAATAACTACTACCCATATGTCCTTTGCTGCGAAGACCAAGTGGTGAACGCTCGATAAACATCCATGATGGCTTTATGGGAAACAGAATCGCCGATTTTTTCAAGTCGTCCTTTTTAAGATTGCGCAGCATACTATAATCATCGAGAATATAAAAGCCGCGACCAAAAGTGGCCAACACCAAATCGTTTTCTCTTCGTTGAATTTCAAGATCCCGCACAGCCACAGTGGGCAAACCCGATTTTAACTGTGTCCAGGATTGTCCTGCATTATTCGAAAAGAAAACTCCGAATTCCGTTCCAGCAAAAAGCAGGTTTGCATCTACATGATCTTCTGCGATAGAATATACACTGCCTCGTTCTGGAAGATTAGTTTGGATGGCTTTCCAGGTTTTTCCAGCGTCAGTTGTTTTGAGTATATAAGGCTTGAAATTTCCGTAGCGATGGTGATTAAAGCATACATAAGCTATGTTTTTATCATGCAAAGAAGCAATGATCTGATTCACATAACTTTGCGTAGGAACACCAGGCAGATTGTCGATTTTAGTCCAGCTTTGTCCGCCATCATTTGTGAGATGAATGAGTCCATCATCGGTTCCAACCCAAATCATTTTTTCATCTAGTTTTGATTCAGCAATGGATGTCAATTGACCATAATAATCGGTACTTCCATTTTTCGCGATAGCGTCAACAGACCACACTTTGCCCATCACCTCCATTTTATTTCGATCCAATTGTCTGCTCAAGTCAGGACTGATTGCTCGCCACGAGTTACCGCGATCGTCGGTGCGAAACAACTTATTTGCCCCATAGTATAATCGCGTATTGGAATGTTGACTAATTAACAAAGGAGAATCCCAATTCCATCGCAATGCAGCGTCACCTTCCTTTTCCAATGGTTTAATAAAAACAGATTCGCCGCTTTTTTTATCGAAACGAACAAGACCACCGTATTGACTTTGTGCATAAACAATATCTGGATTCGTTGGATCTACCTGCGATTCAAAGCCATCACCTATCGAAGTAATGATCCAATCTGAATTGACAATGCCATTGACCGATGTAGTTCTAGAAGGACCTGCATGACTCAGGTTGTCCTGAGTTCCGCCATGCACATTGTAGAAAGGCAGGTCATTATCAGTTGCCACTTTATAATACTGAATGACCGGAAGATTTTCTTTAAACTCCCATGATCCCGCAAAATCCCAGGTTTCATAAACGCCACCATCGCAACCCACCAACAAATGGTTTCCATCTGTTGGATCAATCCAGATCGCATGATTGTCGATGTGCTTATTGATTTCACCGAGATTTTGAACACTAGAACCACCATCGTTACTCACTTGAAAATAAGTATCCGTAATAAAAATTCGGTCAACTAGTTTTGGATCACAAATGATTTCCTGATAATAGTTTCCGGAAGTAAAAAAGCCACTTCGTTTTTCCCACGACGAACCGCCATTGTTGGTGCGATAAATACCGCCATTCCCATCCTTCGCTTCTACTACTGTGTAAAGAACATCAGGATTTACAGGACTGATTGCAAGTCCCATCCGTCCAATATCACCACCAGGCAAACCACCTTCCAACTTCACCCAGGTGGAACCACCATCCATCGATTTAAAAATAGCGGATTCAGGTCCGCCACCGATGTAGGTAAACACTTTGCGCATGCGTTGATGAAACGCAGCATATAACACGTCTGGATTTCTGGGATCCATGACAAGGTCATTGCAACCTGTAAATGCACTGACAGATTTCACGCAGGTCCATGTGTTTCCTCCATCTACGGACTTGTAAACGCCACGATCACCACCTTCTGACCACACGGGACCATAGGCTCCAACATAGATGATGTTTGAATTTTTGGGATGGACAATAATTTCAGAAATATGTTCTGAGTTTTTCAGCCCCATATTTTTCCAACTGCTGCCACCGTTGACACTTTTATAAACACCATCGCCATAAGCCACCGAACGCTGATTGTTGTTTTCACCTGTGCCGACCCAAACGGTAGTTGACATGGATGGATCAAGCGTAACGCAACCAATGGAAAAAGCACCTTCGCCATCAAAAACAGGTTGAAAGGTGACACCATGATTTTTTGTTTTCCAAACGCCACCGCTGGCGGCAGCGACAAAGTACTCGCTATGATTGTTCGCGTTCACCGCAAAATCGGCAATTCTTCCGGAGGTCATTGCGGGACCAATCGAACGAAATTTCAGAGCCGAAAACTGATCGGAGGTAAATTCCTCTTTTACAGGTGCAATTGTTTTGGACTGGGCAAAAGCGTGAATCGTAAAGAGACTCACAACGGAAAACAGAATGGAAGTGATGCGTTTCATGGCACCAAAATAGAACGAAAATGGCTGAGTGAAAAAACCGCTCAACACAAACAAGGAATCATGCACCTCAGCGTGAAACCAATTAATTCCATTTTTTTACGACGTTTTTAATTTTGGTCGATTGAAAAGACGAATGGAAACGAAATAGAATTTTATTTCTTATCCATCATTTTATTCATAGCCATCATCTGCTTCATCACTTTCTCCATACCGTCAGGAGAACCATCTAGGAAGATGATATTTCCCTTGCCATATTCTGCGAAGTTTTTCACAGCTTCAGTCCACATGCTGAACATAATCACTGAGGTGTCAAGATTGGCTTGCTGCATTTCACGGGCAGCGTTTTGCATACCCTTAGCTACTTCCTCGCGGAAGAGAGCAACACCTTGTCCGCGCATTTGAGCAGCTTCACGTTCAGCCTGCGCTGCAATTTTGATAGCATTACCATCCGCTTCCGCTGCTTTTGTTTTTGTGATCAAAAGAGCCTGGCCTTCATTTTCTGCAGCCGCCTTTAAGTTGTTACTGGCCACAACTTTACTCATACTTGTGAGAATCGCTTCATCAAAAGTGATATCATTAATTTGCAAATCTTGCAAGTGATATCCCCAATCTTCTAATCGGTTGTCAATTTCAGATTTAACGTGTTCTACTATGTCATTTCTCAATGACAGCACCTCCGCTTGTTTTTTTGTAGCCACGAACGAACGAATTGTTCCTTCAATCGTTCTGGT
>Ga0075152_10002721_pt1 | contig 12511 bp, 11 predicted proteins | sample JI61114C2DNA_FD_70964 | JGI IMG/M metagenome (GOLD analysis project Ga0075152, IMG submission 70964) | Wastewater effluent complex algal communities from Wisconsin, to seasonally profile nutrient transformation and Carbon sequestration -... | ecosystem: Engineered > WWTP > Effluent > Algae...
CACGGTCGATCATCGCTTTGCGCTCAGCAATCCCGCCTTGGTGAGCGCGCCCTCTAAAAAATCATTCTCCAGCGTCAGCTGTCCGATCTTGGCGTGCAGCGCCTTGAGATCCACCGGTGCGGCCTCGCTCGCCACCGGGCCGCCGAACACGCCGGCGGCACGCTCCATCAGCTGCCGCCGCCATTCGGTCACCTGATTGGGATGCACATCATGCTTCTGCGCAATCTCGGCAATCGTCTTGCCATCGGCCAGGGCCTCGATCGCCACCTTGGCCTTGAACGCCGCTGAGTGGTTGCGGCGCGGTCTCCTACTCATGCTCTCTGCTCCTTCGACTCGGGCTCTATCCTCGCCCATCGGAGCAACCAGTCCACTTTAGGCCGTGTTCAGATTTCCGCGGCCGGCTCTCTTCGGTGTGGTCTCGGCGTTGGGAACGCTATCCAGATCTTGTGAGCGTCTTCCATGCGCGACGAGACGAAATCGCCAATCACGGCTTGCGCTGGATTCACCATGAGCCCATGCCGGAAGCGGCCGAGCGCAACCAGATCCGGCAGGCAACGCAGCGACTGCAGCAACTGGCCGGCGTCGATTGGACTGGCGGCTGGTACACCGGTTGCGACAGTCCCAACACGCGGTGCCTCGTCGTCGACCAGAAGTGCTACGAGTATGACAGTGACTACTACGGTGACGACCTTCCGTTCTGGCTGAACGTCAGGAGAACCGCTGGGGTGCTGGCACCGCATCTGGTCATCCCCTACTCGTTGGACACCAACGACATGAGGTTTGTGCAGACCCAAGGATTCAACACGGGCGAGCATTTCTTCACCTATCTGCGCGACACGTTCGACACGCTCTATGCCGAGGGCGAGACATCCCCTCGAATGATGAGCGTCGGGATGCATTGCCGACTGCTGGGTCGACCGGGTCGCATAAGCGCGCTCCGTCGATTCCTGGACTACGTGCAGGCACAGGAGTGTGTCTGGATCTGCCGACGGCATCGACATCGCGCGGCACTGGAAGGAAGTGCATCCGTTCGATCCGGAAGCCGCCTTCACGTGGGGGTGACATGCTGACGCTTGCTCAATTGAACGGCGCCACGTCCGCCTCGCAGCTTCGCGATCTGCTTGACGGCATCTACGAACACTCACCCTGGGTGGCCGAAAGTGCGTGGGCGAAGAGACCGTTCGCGTCGCTTGCAGGTCTCAAGTACGCGCTGGCGGCCGCGGTGCGAGAGGCAGACGAGGACCGCCAATTGGCCCTGATTCGATTGCATCCGGAGCTTGCCGGCAAGGCGATGGTCAGCAAGACGCTGACGGCAGAGTCCACCGACGAGAAAGGCCGCGCTGGGTTGACCGCGTGCAGGCCCGAGGAGTTTGCGGAACTGCAAACATTGAACGCGGCCTTCAATGCCAGGTTTGGCTTCCCGTTCGTCCTGGCCGTGCGCGGCCCGCGTGGTCAGGGGCTGAGCCGCCAAGAGATCATCGCAACGTTCCAGCGACGTCTGAAGGGGCACCCCGGCTTCGAGTTCGCCGAGGCCTTACGCAATATTCACCGCATCGCAGAAATTCGACTGAACGACCGATTCGGCTTCGTTCCGGAGCAGGGACAGCAGGTGTGGGACTGGGCAGAGACGCTGGCTCGGGAGAGCGACCCCGGATTCAAGGAGGCCGGCCAACTTACCGTCACCTATCTCACCGATGCCCACCGTGCATGCGCCAAACGGCTGCAGGGATGGATGCGCGAGGCTGGTTTCGATGAGGCACGCATCGATGCGGTGGGCAATGTCGTGGGTGTCTACCACGGCACCGATCGCCAGGCTCCTCGGCTGCTGACCGGTAGTCACTACGACACGGTTCGCAACGGCGGAAAGTACGACGGACGCCTGGGGGTGCTGGTCGCGCTCGCTGCTGTCAAGCAACTGCATCTGGCCGGTCGTCGGCTGCGCAACGGGATCGAGCTCGTCGCATTCGCTGAGGAAGAGGGCCAGCGATACAAGGCAACCTTCCTGGGTTCTAGCGCACTGGTCGGCCAGTTTGATCCGGGCTGGCTGGAACAGCGCGACGCCGACGGCGTCACGCTGGAGGCTGCAATGCGTGCAGCCGGCTTGCCCGCCTCGCTGGAGGCGATCTCTGCCGAGCGCCGTGACCCGGCGCGCTACCTCGCGTACGTCGAAGTTCATATCGAGCAGGGCCCGGTGCTGAACGAACTCGACCTTCCCCTTGGCGTGGTGACGTCAATCAACGGTAGTCGCCGCTACGTCGGTGAGGTGCACGGCGTGGCCAGCCATGCCGGGACCACGCCGATGGACCGTCGGGGCGACGCCGCCTGCGCCGTTGCGGAGCTTACGCTGTACGTGGAGAGCCGCGCTGGTCACGACAGGGATGTGGTGGGGACCATCGGCATGTTCGAAGTCCCTTCGGGCTCGATCAATGTCATCCCGGGCCTCGAAGACCGCCCTTCTGATTCACATCAAGAGGTGTTCCCCGGCGTTGTCCCCGCCCAGGACGACGTAGTTCACCTTCTTGAGGTCGGCCAACTCCAAGCCGCCGGCATAGCTGATCGAGCTCTGAAGATCCTCTGCCATCTCCCTCAGGGTGTCGGCGAGCGTGCCCTTGATCGGCTCCAAGATCCGCTTGCCCTCGACGTGCTTGTACTGTCCTTTGTTGTGATCGGAGGCCGATCCGTAGTATTCCTTGTAGCGGACGCCATCGACCTCGACAGACTGGCCTGGCGACTCCTCCAGGCCGGCGAACAGTGAGCCGATCATCACCATCGAAGCGCCGAAGCGCACGCTTTTGGCGATGTCGCCATGGTCCCGGATCCCACCGTCGGCCACCACGGGCTTGGTGGCGACCCGTGAACACCACTTTAGCGCGGACAATTGCCAACCACCCGTCCCGAATCCGGTCTTCAGGCGGGTGATGCACACCTTGCCCGGGCCGATGCCCACCTTCGTCGCATCGGCGCCCCAGTTCTCCAAGTCGATCACGCCTTCCGGTGTCCCGACGTTGCCGGCGATCACAAAGGTCTGTGGCAACTTGCGCTTGATGTACTCGATCATGTTCCGCACGGTGTCGGCGTGTCCGTGCGCGATGTCGATCGTGATGTAGTCCGCTCCGACGCCCTCCTCGGCCAGGCGGTCGACCATGCGGTAGTCGCTCTCCCTGACACCGACGCTGATGGACACCACGAGACCCTTGTCACGCATGTGCTTCGCAAAGGCCATGACGTCGAGCGAGAAGCGATGCATCACATAAAAGTATCCGTTTGCCGCGAGCCATTCGCAAATCGACTCGCTGACAACGGTCTTCATGTTCGCGGGGATCACCGGAAGCTTGAAGCTTCGCCCCCCAAACACGACAGATGGGTCGCAACAGGACCGACTTGTCACGCGGCACTTGCGAGGAAGCAAGAGGATGTGGTCGTAGTCGAATATTTCCATTTCGGGCGGTTCTTGTATCAGTGGAAGGGGAAGATTGATTGCCCGCGGGTCCGCGTGACGGCGACCTTCGGGCGGCATGATTCACCTGTGCCGCCGGTTGGCGGCGAACAAGCGCATTGGCCGGAGCAGGCCGCGGACTCTAGTTGGCCGCGTTTTGCAAAGTCGGTACCTGCACTGGCAGCGCCCGCCTGGCGCTGTCTGCGTGAAGCAGTTGCGCGACCACGGCGACGGCGATGACCTCCGGCTCCTTGCCCTCGATGCCCGGCACGCCAATGGGACAAGTCATGCGGTCGATGACCGCCTGAGAGATGCCTCTCTCGACGAAACGATGAATGAAGCGATTGCGCTTCGTCTTCGAACCGATGAGTCCGAAGAAGCCGAAATCGCCCCTGCGCAGGATGGCCTCTCCGATGCGCATGTCCAAGTCGTGCTGGTGGGTCAGGACAAGATAGAAGCTGCCCCGCGGCGCGAGATTGACCTCGCCTTCCACGGCGTCCACGCAGATCTTCTCGACATGCGGGGGGATCTCGGCGTCCGGGGGAAACTCCGCCTCCCGCTCATCGATCCACTGCACCTTCACGTTCAATGGTGCCAACGCGTTGACGATCGCTCTGCCAACGTGTCCGGCGCCATACAGATGAAGATGAAAACGAGGCGCCTCCTTGGGCCACGCCCTCAGCGATCGCTCGTCCAGTGGCGAAAACGTGAGCGTGACCGCCCCTCCGCAGCACTGCCCCAGTGCAGGCCCAAGCGGATAGTGAACTTCGCGCGCCGCCTGCTCACGCTCGCGCAGCATCTTGCGAGCGACCTCTATGGCCTGGAACTCCAGGTGACCACCGCCGACAGTTCCGGCGCTACGCTCCATCCCCACCAGCATGCGGGTACCCGCCTCGCGAGGTGCTGATCCGAGCGCCGTCGTCACCTCAATGACGATGGCCGGGTCGCCAGACGCCAGCCATGCGGCTGCGGTCAAACGCTGACAGTCGCTCATCGCCGCAAGTCCTCGAAGTGTCCAGGATGCAGAGGTCGAGGCCTACTGCACCGCGGTGATGGCACGAAGGATCGACTCGCTTGTAGCGGGGGCGCTCAGCGGAGGATCGATCCGATGGCCGCCGGCGGCGGACACTGCATCGCGAATGGCGTAGAACACCGAGAACGGGAGCAGCAATGGGGGCTCACCGACGGCCTTGCTTCGGTGGATGCTGTCTTCAACGTTGGCGTTTTCGAACAGCCCGACATTGAAGATTGGCGGACAGTCGTTCGCGGTCGGGATCTTGTACGTGCTGGGCGCGTGCGTCGAGAGCACACCAGTCTTGGGGTGCCAGACCAGCTCTTCCATCGTCAGCCACCCCATTCCTTGGATGAAGGCGCCTTCGACCTGACCGATGTCAACGGCTGGGTTCAGCGACGAGCCGACGTCGTGGAGCACGTCCGCTCGCATCAATTTCCACTCGCCCGTCAACGTGTCCACGACAACTTCGCTGGCAGCGGCCCCGTACGCGAAGTAGTAGAACGGACGCCCCTTCAGCTTCTCCCGATCCCAGCTGAGGCCGGGCGTGGCATAGAAGCCGTCCGACCAGAGTTGAACGCGCTCCATGTAAGCCTCTGCGACGACGACCGGGAAGGCGAGGACTCGCCCGTTCACGTGGACCTTGTCGTGGCCAAAGCGAACTTCGCTGGCACTGCCCCCGTGCTTCGCAGCAGCACATGCCGCCAGCCGTTCGCGGATCTGGCGCGCAGCATCCTGCGCTGCCTTGCCGTTGAGATCGCTGCCCGTGGAGGCGGCGGTGGCCGAGGTGTTGGCAACCTTCTGTGTATCGGTGGCCGTCACGCGGACATGCTCCAACCCGACACCCAGTTCGTGCGCTACCACCATGGCGACCTTGGTGTTCAGCCCCTGGCCCATTTCCGTGCCGCCGTGGTTCACCAGGATCGAGCCGTCGCTGTAGACGTGGACGAGCGCGCCCGCCTGGTTGAAGTGCTTCACGTTGAACGAGATGCCGAACTTCACAGGGGTCAGCGCTAGACCCTTCTTGAGGACAGGACTCGTCGCATTGAACGCGTCGATCGCCTTGCGGCGAGCGCGGTAGTCACTCGTGGACTCCAACTCATCGACCAACTCGTGGATGATGTTGTCGGTAACGGGCTGGCCGTAGGGCGTTGACTGCCCTTCCCTGGCGTAGAAGTTGATCTTGCGAACATCCAGCGCGTCCTTGCCCAGCGCGCGCGCGACGGAGTCGATCACTTGCTCGATGGCAATGGCTCCCTGAGGACCACCGAAGCCGCGAAATGCGGTGTTGCTTTGCGTGTTGGTCTTGCCCGAGTAGCCATGCATCAGCACGTCGGGCAACCAGTAGGCGTTGTCGAAGTGGCACAGCGCACGCGTCATCACCGGACCCGAGAGGTCTGCCGAGTGGCCCGCGCGGGACATCATCGAAATCTCGGCGCCGAGGATTCGACCCTCGTCGTCGAAGCCGATTTCGTAGTCGTAGGAGAAGCAGTGGCGACGCCCCGTGATCATGAAATCGTCGTCTCGGTCGACGCGCAACTTGACAGGAACGCCGAGCTTCTTGGCAGCCACGGATGCCACACAGGCGAACAGCGCCGACTGCGACTCTTTTCCGCCGAAGCCGCCGCCCATGCGCCGGCACTCGACCTGTACGTGGTGCGCATGCAATCCCAACGCATGCGCCACCAGATGCTGCATTTCCGTGGGATGCTGCGTCGAGCAGAAGACCTGCATGCCGTCGTTTTCACGAGGCACCGCGTAGCTGATCTGACCCTCTAGATAGAACTGCTCCTGCCCGCCGACGTCGAACGAGCCCTGCAGTCGGTGGGGCGCATCCGCGATGGCCGCTTTGGCGCCCCCTTCCCGTGTGTCACGCGCCAGATGCATGGGCGGCACGACATACTGACCTCGCGCATGCGCGTCGCGCGCAGAAAGGACCGGCGGCTGCGACTCGACCTTCATCACGGTCTTGGCCCGCGCGGCGGCGCGGCGCGCGATCTCTCGCGTGGTCGCGATGACTGCGAACACAGGTTGCCCGACGAAACGCAGCTCCGTAGCGCCTTCGCCCTTCTCGTCGAAGACCATGGGCGCCAGGATCGGATCGTCGTGAATGATGGAGCCACAGTCATTCACGCCAGGTATGTCGGCGGAGGTCAGCACCGCCACAACCCCAGGAATCGCCCGGATGGGGTCCAGGTCGATGGCACGCATCACGCCGTTCGCAACCGGCGACATCCCGAGCGCGGCATGCAACGTCCCCGCAAGCTCGGGCAGGTCGTCCGTGTAGGGCGCGCTTCCGGCCACGTGCATGTGGGCGGACTCATGCGGGCGGCTGACGCCAACACCTTTGTGAGGGCGCAGGAGAGCATCTTCCAGCAGGATGGGATCGATGGGCTTGTTCATAGTGGATCCGCCTTCAAGTTACGCCCCCTCATGGGCCATGCAGGCATAGACACTTGTCGCGTCCGATGGCAAAGGGTCAGCAGACCGCGTCTCCAGCCAGAACCTGTGCAGCAGGTTGCGGGCAACCAGCTCGCGATGCCCGTTACTGGCGCGCATGTCTGACAGTGGCGTGAAGTCCTTGGCCAGTGCGTCCTGGGCGGCGGCCAGACTCCGTTCGTCCCACTGCAATCCGAGCAGCGCCGCCTCTGCGTTGCGAGCCCGCTTGACCGTGCCGGCCATCCCGCCGAAGGCAAGGCGGATGGACACGACAGTGGAGCCATCGAGCTCGATCGCTGCACCCATGCAAAGAGCGGAGATGTCGCAATCGAACCGCTTGCTGAGTTTGTAGCCACGCACCTTCAGATTCGTCGGAAGGCGCGGAATCAGAACTGCCTGGACCAGTTCTCCCGGTTCCAGGTGGTTCTTCATGTAGTCGATGTAGTAGTCCGGCAACGGCATTCGCCTGACCCGGTCACCTTTGCGCAGCTCGATCTGCGCGTCCAGCGCCATGAGGATCGGAGGAGAGTCACCGATGGGTGAACCGTTGGCCACATTGCCACCCATGGTTCCAGCGAAGCGAACTGGAAGCGAGGCGAACCGAAGCCACACGTCGGTGAGCGCGGGCCACCTCTGCGCCAGCGATCTCCAAGCGTCCTCGAGCGAAGCGCCCGCGCCGATCCAGAGCTGATCGCCGCGCTGCTCGATGCGCTTCAGTTCCTCGACCTCGCCCACATAGAGCACGTCTCCCAACTGGCGAAACTGTTTCGTCACCCACAAGCCGACGTCCGTCGAACCCGAGAGCAGCTGAGCCTTGGGCATCTCCTCTCGCAGCCACGCAAGCTCCGGCAGCGTTCGGGGTGCAAAGAACCTTGTCCCGGCATGTTCGTATTCGAACGTCATTTCACGGGCCGGAAGACCTTTCAGCGCGTCCACTGCCCTGGAGGTATCCAGCTTGGCTTGCGGCAGCTCGAACATTCGGAGTCCCGCATCAAGGATGGGGCGATAGCCAGTGCATCGACACAGGTTTTCTGACAAGTCATCCGCCAGTCGTTGGCGCGTCGGACGGGTGTTGCTTTCCAGGTGATGCTCGTAGCTGTTCCAAAGCGACATCACGAAGCCAGGCGTGCAGAAGCCGCACTGCGATCCATGACAGTCCACCATGGCTTGTTGGACGGGATGCAACGCTCCATCGCCCTTGAGGTCCTCCACCGTGAAGAGCGCCTTGCCATCGAGTGTCGGGAGGAACTTGATGCAGGCGTTCACGGTCTGCAGCGACAAGCCCCGAACCGCGTTCGGGTCGTCACTGCGCGCCAACTCGCCCACGACGACCGTGCAGGCACCGCAGTCGCCTTCGTTGCAGCCCTCTTTCGTTCCGCGGCACTTGGCGTCTTCGCGTAGCCAATCCAGCACCGTACGCGTCGGCGATGCATCCGAGACCGTGGTGATTTGACCTCGGTGAAAGAACCTGATCGGACGAGTACTCATGTCTTTAGGCAGTCCGTGGCGCATGGCAAGTCACGTTGCACGATACGCGGATATGAGCTCTTCTGTATGCGATCACACGCATGACCGTTATGCTTCAGCACACATGTCCAGCCGACCTGAATTCGACACGATCGAGATCGCACTCATCCGGGTCCTGCACACCCTGATCGCTGAGCGGAGCGTTTCCGGAGCAGCCTCGAAGCTGAGCAGTTCCCAACCTACGGTCAGCACGCAGTTGCGCCGCTTGAGGGGCTTGCTGGGTGACCCCCTGCTCGTCCGCTCCGGGCAGGGAATGGTGCCCACGGATGCCGCCTTGCAGTTCCAGGAGATCGCGCGGCGCATGCTCGGGGACGCCGACCGGCTCTTCGGAGCACCATCGCGAGCGCGCGCGTTCGATCCCCTGACGAGCACGGCGACCTTTCGCATAGCCGCCAGTGACTATCTGGACCCGCTGTTCCTTCCTGGTCTTGTCGCGCAGGTGAAGCGTGCTGCGCCGCTGGTGCGACTGGAGTTGCTTGCGCTCTCGGATGACTTCGACTATAGGCGTGGGCTGGCGACGGGTGCGGTGGACCTCGTCATCGGCAACTGGCCGGAACCCCCGGGAGAACTGCACCTGGTCAAGTTGCACACGGACGAGGTTGTGTGCCTGGTCGCAGAGGCACATCCCGTGGTTCGCATGGGCCCTCGACAATGGAACGCAGAGCGCTACCTGGAATGCGAGCATGTCGCGCCGACTCCGTTGATCTCGATCACACCAGGTGTGATCGACGAGCGGCTGCGCATGCTGGGTATGCGAAGGAACGTCGTGGTTCGCAGCGCTCACTTCGGCTTGATTCCGTTGATGGTGGCGCAGAGTCTTGTCGTCCTCACCACCGGACGCCTGTTCTGTAGTCGCTTCGTGGACACGTTGCCTGTGAGGATCGTGCGATGCCCTGTCAGCTTCCCGCCGCTGGTCTACTACCAGTTGTGGCATGACCTGACCCACACAGCGACCTCGGGACGTTGGTTGCGACAGCAGGTTCGCGATGCTGCGATCGAGTTTTCCAAGCAAGCAATGCCGCGTCGTAGGAGCGTCACTGGCAAGAAGGAAGCTTGAAGCAAGCGTCACCGGAACGCGTGCCGCCAAGCACTATTTGCGTATCGATCGCCTGACAACGACGGGTTTCCCGCCCATGGTGCGCTTCGTCATCCACGCGGCGAGCGCCGAATCAAGATAGTCGGCATGCCCGGGAAACCACTGAAACAGGTGATGCGCCAAGTCATGTGCGGTGTCGACACCCATGCTGCCAGCCGACACGCCTGCTCGAACCTCCCGAACCGAGGAGAGGACGGCAGCATGCTCGTCGATATGGCAGTCGCGCGGCGGGAACTCGGTGCTGTGCATCCATTCCTCTTCTTGCGTGAAGTGGTCGACTGCATGACGCTCGAAGGCATCCAGCGCAGACAGTGCGCTTTGCTCGTCGCAGGTCAGAAGATCGAAGGCGACCCGGTAGAACTCCTCGTGGGTATGGTCCATCGGCCCGTATCCGAGAACGCGCGCATCGGACCAGACGAATGACGGCCCCGAACCTGCTGAAACAGGGACTTCACTCGATACCGGTGTGGCGTACTGGTGGTGAGATGCGGTTGTCATGTTCATGGGTATCTCTTCGCGCGCATGTGTGTAGGGACGTTGAGCGCGCCACGTTCCTCTTCAGAGAGACGGAGCAGAGGCATGGTCGCGTCGCATCTGGCTAGCGTGGTGCAGGGGTGGAGACGTAGTCGTTGGCAGTTGGCCTGGCCCTGGCGAGACAACTGTTGGAGGCCTTGATGTCACCCATGCTCTCCGACAGCAGCGCAATGAATGCCTGCAGCTTCTTGGCCGCATAGCGTTGGCGTTGGTAGGCGACAAAGATGCGCCGTCGTTCCGGCTTCCAGGTCGGCAGCACCGGAACCAGACTCCCGAAGTTCACTTCGGGAGAGACGAAGAAGTCCGGGAGCAAGGCGATACCGAGGCCATCCACGCAGAACGTCTTCATCACCCAGTAGTCGTTGGTGCTCACCGAGAACCGGGACACATAGGGCTGCGACGTTTGCTCGGAGTGAAGCACGGGGGTGGAAGCGAACTCGGGCTTTCGCAATGTGATCGACGTGTGCGCAGTCAACTCTTTGGGGCTCGATGGCGTTCCGTTCGCCTTCAGATACGCGGGACTCGCGTACAGGCCGTAGGTCAAGCGTCCCACTAGCTTCGCAACGACGTCGGGAAGATCTGGAGCTTCAGCACAGACGTAGCAATCCACATCCTCCATCCGCGGGGAGTCTTCGCGGCCCGCCGCGTCGAGTTCACATCGAATATTTGGATGCTGCTCAAGGAAGATTCGCGTGATGTTGCAGACGAAGGTTGTCGTGAAGTGGTTGTCGGCCAGGATGCGCAGTCGACCCTTGCTTCCGGTCGCCATCTCCTGCACTTCGTGCCGCGCAGTTTCCCAGCGACCGGAGACGTCCGCCAGAAGGGCCTCGCAGTGGGCGTGGAAGGCTCGACCTGCATCGGTGGGCACCACTTTTCGTGGCGAGCGGGACAGAAGTTGGACGCCCAACTCTTCCTCCAGCCTGCGCAGGAGGCGGCTCAACGTGGCCTTCGACATCCCCGTCTGCGTCTCGGCCTTGGTCAGGCTGCCTGCACGCATGATCAGGGCGAAGGCCTCGATCAACTTCAATTCCATTTCCATGAGTGTCCCCCGCCCCGCTGTTTCAAGGATGAAACGCAGCGTTTCCGCCGAAGCTCACGCTGCCAGTACGTTCAGGTTACGCTGCCCTCTCGTAGACGACCAAGCGGACTTTCCAGACCATCGGCTGCGATGGCGGCGAACTAAGTTTGGTCGCGCTGACTGCTGCGCGCCGACCGAGTCTATCGGTGCTGGGGCCACCTGGATGCCGTTGGACGCACACGCTCGCGCGTTCGCGGCGCTGGGAAGCGCTGGCCGCCAGAGCATCTGCGACGTTCACACGGCCGTGGACCGGTCGGTTCGTGGCAGTACGCGCGAGGTCAACGTAGCTGCACGACCCTGGCATTCGCCGATTTGCTGTTTACGGAGTGCATGGAAAGCTATGCCGGCCAGCGTCGATGGCCCTATCGCGACCCTCGAGCCGGCGCGAACAGCTGGGTCCAGGACGGCCTGTTGCCATTGCGCATCGACGGGGGTCGCGTCTGGCCTCCTGCTTCGCGCGAAGCCCTGTTGGCCTGGGTGGACAGGCAAGCGGCCTCGGCTGCCATCACGCATGCTTGGCGCCGTGAGCAAGGCATCGCCATTCAAGCGGCCGCCACCGGTATCGCCGACTGGAGCGCGGCCAACGAGCGGTACGTCCCGGCCGGAGCCCCCTGCTCATCGTTCGTGCACTCGCCCAAGCCAAGCCGGACGGCGTTCTGGTTCGACGCACCTCCCCCGTACCAGGTGACATGGGCGGCGGCGATCAGCGGCGAGTACCTTCGGTTCGTCGCCTCGCCCGCCACGCCGAGGATCGACTGGACGATGCCGCGTTCGAGCAAAGCCCAGCGCCAGACCACCTGGTCCACGGCGCTGCAGACAAGGGCGTCGGAACTGCACGGAGCATGTACCGGCCCGTGCCTCACTTGGTCGGCGCGCGCCGGCTGGGAGGTTCACCCGTCAGCCAGCCCGATCGCGCCGGCCAAACGCCACCGCCTGCTCGGTGTCGGCGGCGCGCTTCAGTTCTGGGTGTTCCGATCGGGAGGTGGCTTGGCGGCCAGGGTCTGCGAGGCCAGGATTCAGGCCTTCGGCGGCACTGCGCGTGAGGCCATCGACACATTGAGGTTGGCCATTCGACAGTACAGCCGGAAGTACCCGTCACCGACCTCACCGATGAGCACCCCGGTGCCTCAGCGCCCTGAAATTCACGCTGACTACGAAATGCTGGTGGCTCGCGAGTTGTGCGAGCACGGCTTTTGGCGACGGGCCTGGATGTTCGGCAGCCTCGCCCGGGAACACCTGCCGGACGGGCAACGCAATTCACGCAGCTGATGTTGAGAACCGCAAACCCTGCTAACGGCGTCCGTGAACCGTGCTAGCGTCGCCAAGAGAGCTTGAACGCTGGACACCGACGTCTGTCTATTGCTTGCCGACGCCGGCTGAGGTAGCTCA
>Ga0075152_10002723_pt1 | contig 12509 bp, 6 predicted proteins | sample JI61114C2DNA_FD_70964 | JGI IMG/M metagenome (GOLD analysis project Ga0075152, IMG submission 70964) | Wastewater effluent complex algal communities from Wisconsin, to seasonally profile nutrient transformation and Carbon sequestration -... | ecosystem: Engineered > WWTP > Effluent > Algae...
CATTTTTTATATAGTACTAAATGAAGCTATTTTTTGATATAATCATTCTATAAATACCGATTTCATATTCATAAATCTAATCAACTATTTTTAAATATTGAATCAATTAGTTCATATATTTTTACTTTGTCTAAAGGTTTAGACACATAGGCAATAAAACCCAATTGCATAATTTTTTCATAATCTTCAACCGAAGCATAAGCGGTTTGTGCAATTATAGGAAGTTTTGGATTAAACGAATTTATAATTTTAAATGCCTCAAAACCGTTCAAAACAGGCATCTTTATGTCCATTAAAACCAAATGAATATCAGCGTTCTCCCTACAAATATCAACTGCCTCCTGACCATTCATTGCTCGCAATACTTTATATTTTTTTAATTCTAAGATTTTCTTTATCAATAAGAAATTAATATTATCATCTTCGGCGACCAAAATTGTTTCAAAATTTGTACTAATTGCAACATTTACCAAATCGATTTGATTTTGAACTGGACTTGATTCATCATAAATTAATGGAATTGTAAAAGTAAACTCTGAACCAACTTTAATTTTTGAACTTACTCTTATTGTTCCGCCAAGCATTTCGATATAAGCCTTGGAAATAGCTAAACCAAGACCTAAACCACTTAATTCTGCCGAAAATTCATCTTCAATTCTCCTGAATCTATCAAATATTACTTTTAAATTTTCTTCGTCAATTCCTAATCCAGTATCTTTAACAGTAAATTCTATAGTTTTATCTTTCTCATTAATTTGGTAACTGAAAGTAACTTTCCCCTTTTCAGTATATTTGATGGCATTTGAAATTAAATTAACAATTACTTGCTTAAGTTTTATCTCATCAGTAAGAATTTTTTTTAGAGTACCATTCTCATTTTCAATAAAATATAAATCCAATTCTTTATCATTAGGAATTGTAACTCTAATTGTTTCGTACAATTCTTTTACAGTAGCATCTAAATCAATTCCTTTATAATTTGGCGAAATTTGTTTGGAATCGATCTTAGACATTTCAATTAAATCTTCGATAATTGAAACTAAATTAATACCACAATTCTTTATTATTTTCAAATATTCTTGTTTAGATTTATCGTTCAAATTTGGTTCATTCAACAAATCACTAAATCCAACAATTGCATTCATTGGAGTCCGAATTTCATGAGACAAATTAGCCAAAAAAGAAGATTTAAGTTTGTCGCTTTCCTCAGCCTTTTCCTTAGAAAGTTCCAATTGTTTCCTCTGATAATTATTCTCTTCGAATAAATTACCAATATAGCCAAACTCACCCGGTTGCTTTTTTAAAACAGCTATCGAAGTTTCATTTCCTGTCTCTAAAATATCCGTTATAGTCTTCAAAGGTTTATAAATCCATTTTCTAGAGAAATACAAATAGATAAAAATATTAATTAAAGAAGCCAAAATCAATACTATAAGGATTTCCTTTGTATTCTTAAAATGCAAATTAAAAGGTCTTTTAAAAACTACACTTGCAACATCTTTTTGGTTAAAATCTTTCAGTTTTATGACTGCTTCAAGATCCACCACCTCAACATTGAGTGTATCACTGAGTGCCACAAATTGTATGTCAGAACTGCTAATACCTCCAAGATTTTGAAAATAACTTTGGTCTAAAAGTCGAGCCATAAAAAAATAACCCGAGGGTTTAGTTTTGTTTTTTTTAGGATCATTTGATGGATGTATTGTAGCCCCAAAAACTTCGATAACACCCTCTGGAATTTTTATATAAAACCGCATCAACTTCGATTGATACAAACGAGTCATTACGTCTTTTGGAATAAAATCTTTGGTTTTGATTTTTGAATTTGAAGTTTTAATAATAAACTGACCTTCAATAGTATAAACTCCTATGTAATCAACTTCGTAAGTTTCAAATTGACTGGCAACATATGTATTGTACCATTTCTCATCTTTAGATTCTGTAAACTTTTTTAGTTCATCCCAAAAAGTAACATCAATAATGGTCGAAGTAGGTGTTTTTGAATGAAGCTGAATTATTGAGGAGACTTCTTTATAATATTGTCTTTGAGTAGTTTTATATAAATTATTTTCTTGCTTGGTAGTATAAACATAAAGTGCTACATATAACAAAAAAAATAAAACACTCGTACCAATAATCAATATTAATAGTTTAAAATAGGTATTGTAATCACGGAACTTTTTCATAGAATTGGGTAGAATTCACTAAAAATTAAATTTCCCATAAAGATAAATTAATTTGATAATATGATTAGGAAAATATAATAAATTATGTCCTGAAGAATTCAACGAAGTACTTTTTCATTTAATGTGATAAGAATTTGTTTATTTAGCCTTTACAAATTAGCATATATTTATTCAAACAAAAGATGATAAAAACGGAATTTAATAGTAATACAATTATGACTTACAACGGAATATTTCCGTGTTTTCGATTTGGAGTTACACTTACTTTATTTTCAAGCATACTAAATGCTTTTATCAATTTTCGTCTTGTATCTTGAGGCAAAATTACCTCATCGATAAAACCACGTTGGGCTGCAATGTATGGATTGGCAAACAACTCAGCATATTCATTTTCTTTTTCCAAAAGCTTAGCTTCGTGATCTTCGGCATCGCTAATCTCTTTTTTGAAGATAATTTCCGAAGCACCCTTGGCTCCCATTACTGCAATTTCCGCAGTTGGCCAAGCAAAATTCATATCGGCTCCAATGTGTTTTGAATTCATTACATCATAAGCGCCACCGTACGCTTTTCGGGTAATTACAGTCACTCTTGGCACAGTAGCTTCGCTCAATGCGTATAATAATTTGGCTCCATGAATTATAATTCCTTCCCACTCCTGATCCGTTCCAGGCAAAAATCCGGGTACATCAACCAACACAATTAATGGAATATTGAAACAATCGCAAAAACGGGTAAATCGTGCCGCCTTTTTTGAACTTCTAACTCCCAAAACTCCTGCTAAAAATAAGGGCTGATTGGCAATAATACCAACACTTCGTCCAGCTAATCGGGCGAAACCAACGATGATATTTTCGGCAAAATTTTTATGAATTTCATAAAACGAATCTGTATCAATAATTCCAGAAATCACTTCGTGCATATCATACGGCTTGTTCGTACTTTCGGGAATTACAGCAGCCAATTTCATCCTAATTTCATCGTCTAAAACATAAGGTAATTTTGCGGGAGTTTCTTTATTACTTTGAGGCAAATAACTCAACAATCGTTTCAAATCGTCTAAACATTCTTGGTCATTTCCAGAAACAATGTGTGCCACACCTGACTTGGTCGAATGCGCTATTGCACCACCTAATTCTTCGGAAGTTACGGTTTCGTTTGTTACCGCTTTTACCACATTTGGGCCTGTAACAAACATATAACTTGAGCCTTCAACCATCATTGTAAAATCAGTCATTGCAGGTGAATAAACAGCACCACCTGCACAAGGTCCCATTATCGCTGAAATTTGAGGAATCACGCCACTGGCTTGCACATTTCGGTAAAAAATATCTGCATAACCGCCTAGCGAACGCACACCTTCTTGAATTCTAGCTCCACCTGAATCATTCAAACCAATCATTGGCGCACCCATTTTCACCGCCATTTCCATCACTTTGCAAATTTTTTCGGCATGAGTTTCTGATAAAGATCCACCAAAAACCGTAAAATCTTGAGCAAAAATGTAAACTAATCTTCCGTTTATCGTTCCATATCCTGTAATAACACCATCCCCATAATAAATTTCTTTGTCCATTCCGAAATCAGAAGTTCTATGCGTTACCAACATTCCAATTTCTTCAAAAGAGCCTTCGTCCATCAAATAATCTACACGTTCTCTTGCTGATAATCGCTTCTTTTCGTGTTGTTTTTGAATGCGTTTCAAACCACCACCCAAAGATGCCAAAGCAATTTTATCGTTTAATTCCTTTATTTTGTTTTCCATGATTTCTTAATTTGGTAGGCGTACTATTTTTTGATCTTCAAAATATTGTTTCAAAGCTATCAATGCAGCTATTTCAGCTTCTTTGGCTTTTTGATCAACAATTACCTCAGGTGAATAATATTTTTTCACAAAATTGGTGTCAAATTTTCCTGAACGAAACGCTTCATGTTCGAAAACAAATTTTCCAAAAGGTAATGTTGTTTCTACTCCTTCAATTTTGTATTTATCGATTGCTTTGAGCATAATTTCTATGGCTTCTTCTCGAGATTTTCCGTAAGTAATCAATTTAGACAACATGGGATCATAAAAAATAGGAACATCCATTCCTTGTTCGAACCCATTATCTACGCGAATTCCTTCTCCTGTAGGCAACTGATACACGTCTAATAGGCCTACACTTGGTAGAAAATCATTCATACAATCTTCAGCATACACTCGCAATTCAAGGGCGTGACCTTTAATTTTTAAATCCTCTTGTTTTATTGCTAATGCTTCTCCACGAGCCACTCTGATTTGCAATTCGACCAAATCAACTCCCGAAATCATTTCGGACACGGGGTGTTCGACTTGCAAACGAGTATTCATTTCAAGAAAATAAAAATTATCATTTTCATCATATAAAAATTCAACAGTTCCAGCACCAAGATAATCACAAGATTTAGCGACAAGAACAGCTGCTTCGCCCATTTTTTTTCGGATTTCAGGAGTCAAAACGGAGGAAGGAGCTTCCTCAATCACTTTTTGATGACGACGCTGAATACTGCATTCTCTTTCAAAAAAGTACAATACATTGCCGTGACTATCGGCCATGATTTGAATTTCGATATGCCTTGAAGAAGCCACATATTTTTCAATAAAAACAGAGCCATCTCCAAAAGCTGCTACAGCTTCGCTGATGGCTCGATTCATTTGAGTTTCGAAATCACTTTCCTTTTCAACGATGCGCATTCCTTTTCCACCGCCTCCTGCCGAAGCTTTAATCAAAATGGGGAAACCAATCAATTTGGCAGTTTCTTTAGCTTCTTCTATGTCTATAATAGCGTGATCTACACCGGGAACCATTGGGATATTATATTTCAAAACCGCTTCTTTGGCGGCTAGTTTACTTCCCATTATTTCAATGGATTTTGGTTTTGGACCAATGAAAATGATGTTATTCTTTTCGACTTCATCAGCAAATTCTGCATTTTCACTGAGAAATCCGTAACCAGGATGAATCGCATCTACATTTAAAACTTTGGCCACTTCAATTATTTTACTCCCCAATAAATAGGATTTATTCGAGGGTGATTCTCCAATCCATACAGCTTCATCAGCATATTTTACGTGAGGTGAATTTCGATCAGCTGTAGAATAAACAGCTACAGTTTTTATGCCCATTTTTTGAGCAGTTTTCATCACTCTAATGGCTATTTCTCCTCTATTGGCAACTAATATTTTTTTCATAATCTATTCAAATTCAATTAACAAATCACCTTTTATCACTGAATCCCCAACATTTATAGCAATCGATTTGATGACACCATCACGAGGCGAAAGCAAACTATTTTCCATTTTCATTGCAGTGAGAATTAACAAATTATCGTTTTCTTTTACTGTTTGCCCCACTTCAACGTTAATTTCCAAGATTAGTCCGGGCATTGGCGCCTTAAGCAGTTGTATCACTTTAGAAATACCAGCCCCAAACCCCAATTCTTTTATGAGAATATCCAATGGATTGGAAATAGCAACTTGATAAATGTTGTTATTGACTTTGACGGTATATTTTTTTTGATTGAAATCTGAACAGATAATTTCAGCTTTGTAGGGAAGGTTTTTTTGCAGAATGTGAAACTTGTTTTTTTCGACACTCACCGAATCTAATTTTGAGGTGTTTTCGGTATTGAAATCAAACTCAAAAGTATCGTTAACTTTAACTTTAAAATCGGAACTCATATCTGTAAATTTTATAGTATAAATTTAACTATAAATTTCCAATGTTTAACATTGAAGAAAGTATTTACAAAGTCCCTAATTTAAAATTAAAAAATCCCTTAAATTTATATAATTAACTGATATCTATTGAAATATAATCAAACCTTTACTCTATACTATATAAATTATTCGTTTTGTAAAACTATAATCTACAAAACCAATAACCCAAATTCTCGTAAAGTATTCACGGGTTTTGAATACCAAAACAATTCAAAATCTTCTAAGCTAGTTTCAAAATTGATTTTTATTTCTTGAAATGAAAAAGTTTTAGATTGAGTAACTGAAATTTTTTCAAGCATTATTACTAGCCATTCTCCTTCGTTTTTACCTGTTTGAATGGTAAAGCGTTCCTTTTTGTCGTGAAAAGTCAAAGACATTACTTCCCAAGAGTTTCCTTTTTTGGATTTTGTAAAATATTCTACAAGCGGCTTCCCTCCTAGCCAAACGATTTTCGCTGTTGGTTTTATATTGAAATCTTCTGCAGCTTCTAAAGCATTCGAAATAAAATCGGGATGGATTTTCGTTTTCGGGATTTTAAAATCGAACCATTCTTGCAATTCATAGTCAAAACAAATGCCGTGCATAAAGTTGAACAAGGATTTCTTTAATCCAAAACTGAATTTATCGTGGTCGATTCCAGTTTTGTCTAAGTAATTAATATCGTTGTTGGCGAAAGTTCCAATGGTTTCGGTTTTCTTTATAACACCAAATTTATCGGGATACATTCCCACAGGGCTGTGAGCGGTCATCGCAAATTGATGCCAAAAACCGGATTGCAAAACACCAACTTCAAACAATTGACGCACCATTTCCAGACTATCAACCGTTTCCTGAACTGTTTGTGTTGGATAACCGTACATCAAATAAGCGTGAACCATTACCCCTGCTTCGGTGAAATTTCGGGTTACTTTTGCAACTTGTTCAACCGTTACGCCTTTGTCAATCAATTGCAACAATCTGTCCGAAGCTACTTCAAGTCCACCAGAAACAGCGATGCAACCGGAAGCTTTCAACAACAAACATAAATCTCTGGTAAAACTTTTTTCAAATCGAATATTCGTCCACCAAGTCACCGATAATTTCCGGCGAAGAATTTCCAATGCCAATGCTCGCATCAAGGCTGGTGGAGCAGCTTCATCTACAAAATGAAAACCATTTTGACCGGTTTGCGCAATCATTTCCTCCATTCGATCGCACAATAAACTGGCGGCGATGGGTTCGTACACTTTGATGTAATCTAATGAAATATCGCAAAACGTACATTTCCCCCAATAGCAACCGTGCGCCATCGTGAGTTTATTCCAACGTCCGTCACTCCACATTCGGTGCATTGGATTCACGATTTCGATAACTGAAATGTATTTATCCAAAAACAAATCGGAATAATCTGGTGTGCCAACTTCAGATTGTTTATAATCGGGTTTTTTGGAATTATTTTTATAAACTACTTTACCGCTTTCAAGAAGAAAAGTTCTTTTAAATTGCCCTTCGACAAGCTCAGGGTGACAAACTGCTTCAACCAATAATTCAACTGGTAATTCTCCATCATCCAAAGTAATATAATCGAAAAACTCAAAAACACGAGCGTCGGAAAGCGAACGCAATTCGGTATTTGGAAAACCACCACCCATTGAAATCTTGATATTTGGATGATATTTTCGAACCCATTGTGCGGAACGAAAAGCCGAATATAAATTTCCAGGAAAAGGAACAGAAATCAAAAATAATCCGGGTTGAATGGTTTCGATTCTTTCTTTTAAAAGCGAAAATAAAATTTCATCAATGTATGTCGGTTTTTCTTGTAAAGCAGCATATAATTCATCAAATGAATTGGCAGATCGTCCTAAACGTTCCGCATAACGGCTAAAACCAAAATTAGCATCGACACATTCTACAATAAAATCCGAAATATCTTCGAGGTATAAAGTGGCTAAATGCTTGGCTTTGTCCTGCGTTCCCATCGTTCCAAAAGCCCAATCCAATTCTTCGAGTTGTGCAAAACGGGAAGCTTCTGGCAAATAATCTTCCTGACAAATCTGAAGTGCCAAAGTTGGATTTTTTCCTTGCAAAAATGCAATAACCGAATCGATGGTCTTGATGTATTCATCTTGTAAAGCTAGTATTCGTCTAGAATTATCTGAAACTTCTTCAACTTTAAACTTTAAACTTTGAACTTTAAACAAATCTTTTAACCCTTCTCTTGAAAACAATTTCAAAATCACTTCAATGCCTAAATCGGCTTGGGTTGCTGAAATATTTTTGGTATTCAAAAAACCTTTGATATAAGCCGTCGCTGGATAGGGTGTATTCAGTTGGGTAAATGGCGGCGTGATAAGGAAAAGTTGGGTTTTCAAATGAAATTGTTTTGTACAAAAATAAGGGATAATTGTGGTGTTTTTATAAAAAGATTTTTGGAGATTTTGTTTTAGTTTATAATTGAAATTTAGTTTTGTTTTGTAGATATTTGATTATATTTGTTTATCTGAAAAATCTTAATTATTGCATTACATGCCTTTTAAATACAATACAAGAATCTTTATTATTTTATTTTTGTTACTAACCTCTATCTTTAAAAGTAATGCTCAGGATTTTAGATGGGCTAGGCAAATAAAAGGAATTAACTACGATTATAGTGATTTTGCAAATGGACTTGCAGTAGATAATGATGAAAATAGCTACGTAATAGGCAGAACAGAATCTCCATTATTTGACCTTGACCCTACAGTTTCTGGAACAGAAATTATAGATAATTCTAATGTTCAAAATTTTGCAGGAATCTATTTAATTAAATTAGATAAAGACGGAAAATATTTGTGGGGAAAAACTTTTGGAAACTATAAAAGAGGCGATGATGCTTTTAATGTTAAAATAGGGACGGATGGTAATATTTATGCCTTATTCACCATACAAGAACATAACACTGTATTAAATGTAATAGATTCATTCATCCAAATTATTAAAATTTCTCCTGCTGGTAGTATAATCTACACTTATAAAATAAAACAGAATTACGGTTATAATAATAACATCTATGTTTCTTCATTTGATCTAGACAATCAAAACAATCTATTTTTAACTGGGTACTTCATTGGCAATATCACTCTTGATATAAATAATCCGTCTTTAAATTTAAACGCTAGTGGCATCGACAATTATCTTCTAAAAATAAACAACAACGGAAATTTTGATTGGGTAAAACAATTTAACATAACTGACAACTTAAATGGAAAAGTTATAGTTAGAAAGGATGGGAATATTAATTTACAATTAAATCGAAATAACGGTTATGAATTGTACAACATAAATAATATTGACAATTCAATAATTTGGAAAAAATATTTCAATAATCAATCCTTTGTGAATTTTTATGTTACCGATAATAATATAATTTTAACAGGCAAAAAAAGTGACGTTTACCAAACTTCAGATATTGATCCATCAACAGTAGTAAATAATGTTGATTCAGAAAATTTTATAATCTTTTTAGACTTAAATGGAGAGTTTGTAGATGTTAAAAAATACATGAAACCGATAAATGGCGATTTCAGTTTTACATCCATAACATCAGATATTAATGGAAACCTTTTTTTCTCTGGATTTTTTAAAGATACCGCTGATTTTGACCCTTCTAACAATACATTTAACTTAACAAGTACTGGATATGGCGCGGATGCATTCTATTTAAAACTTGATAAAAATAGAAATTTTGAAAGTGTAATTAAACTTGGTGATGAAAACCCTAAAGTAAGTGCTTATAACAATTGTTATTCTTTTAAAATTAAAGATACCCAAATAAAAAATGGAAATAATTATTTGATAGGAGATTTTATGTGGATTTGTGATTTTGATCCTTCAACCACAAATAATTACACTTTGAATACAATTAATGGTGCAACTATCAACAGTGATGGTTTCGTTTTGAAATTAGGTCCTTGCGACAACAACAAACCTATTGGAGATACAGATCAGTTTTTTTGTTCAAATCAAAATCCTAAAATCGAAAATCTTATTCCAAATTCCAGCAATATTATTTGGTATGATTCAGCAACTTCAACTATTCCAATAGTAAAACTTAACGATTTAATAGACAATAAAGTCTATTTTGCAGCAAAAAAGGAAGATGGATGCCCTGAAAGTACAGAACGTCTAGTTGTAACCGCACATATTACACAATCCCCAACACCTCCTAACGTATTAAATCAAGAGTTTTGTGAAAAAATCAAAGCAACTTTATCCAACATCACTATTATTGGAACAAATATTAAATGGTACGATTCTTTAAATAGTACAACTGAACTTCCGAATTCAACGTTACTACAAAACAACACCACTTATTATGCAACACAAACTATTAATGGTTGTGAAAGTAATAAAAAAGCAATCATCATAACTATCAAACCGAACCCAACTCCTACATCAATTTCCCCACAATCCTTCTGCATTCAACAAAATGCAAATTTAAATTCAATTGCAATCACAGGCCAAAACATAAAATGGTATGATGCTTTAACCAATGGAAATCTTCTCACCGATACCACTTTATTACAAAATGGAAAAACCTACTACGCATCACAAACCATCAACGGTTGCGAAAGCGAAAGAGCTCCTGTTATCATAAACATTCAAAACACACTTCCTCCAACAGCGAACAATTCTCAAAGTTTTTGTTCCACCCAAAACGCAACTTTAAATGATATTGCCATTACAGGAACGACTATAAAATGGTATTCAGCCACTACCTATGGAACCCTTTTGCCAAGTTCTACTTCTCTACAAAATGGAATAACTTATTATGCCACACAAACCATAAAGGATTGCGAAAGTGTAAATAGATTACCTGTTACCATTTCATTAATCAATACTTTGAATGCTACAAATTATGCAGAAACAATTTGTGATGATCTAAATAACAACTTTGAAACGGTTAATTTATCCAATTACAACTCACATCTTATTAGTTCCTCAACTGAAACATTTAGCTATTATACATTGAGAAACGCTGCAGAAAATCAAATTTCGGCAAACCAAATCACCAATTACAGCAATTATAATTTAACCCTTGGACAACATACTTTTTATGTAAGAATTGATTCGCCTAACACTTGTCATCAAATCGTGGAACTGCATTTAACCTTGGTTAGCAAACCCATCATAACCATTCCAGACATTGTTCCCATTTGCGAAAACAATACCATCACGATTGATGCAGGAGCAGGTTTCGATAACTATTTGTGGTCTAATGGAGCAACTACACAAAAAATAACCGTCGCCAATCCAAATGATTTTTCGGTAACCGTAACAAATAATTATGCTACTATTTCTTGTTCGAGTACCAAAACCTTCACGGTCAAAAATTCAAACAAAGCTACAATCAATACCATTGAAACCAAGGACTGGTCGGATACAGAAAACATAATGACCGTTATTGCTACTGGAAATGGAGAATACGAATATTCTATTGACGGCGAAAATTACCAAGACAGTAATATTTTCACAGGTCTAACCAGCGGGCAATATACAGTTTTAGTCAATGACAAAAATGGGTGTGGAACAACTCCTCCGCAAGAAGTTTATCTATTAATGTATCCAAAATTCTTTACACCAAATGGTGACGGATACAACGATACTTGGAAAATCAAATTCTCGGATATAGAATTAGGCTTATCAATAAAAATATTCGACCGCTACGGAAAATTGATAAAAACTTTGGTTACCAACACAGGCGAATGGAATGGAACTTTCAACGGAGCTGAACTTCCTGCTACTGATTATTGGTTTGTTGTAACAAGAGCCAACGGTCTGGAATACAAAGGACATTTTAGTTTAAAACGATAAAAAAATCTTCAAAACAAAATTGTTGAAAACCTTTTTTATAAACTAAACTTCTTAAAACTTATGCTCGTCCTTGCTAATCACCAACAAAGCGACCAAAGAAATACAAGCGGCAATCGTCAAATAAAACCCAACATAAGTCAAACTATAAGTCGATGCCAACCAAATCGCTAGCATTGGCGCAAAAGCGGCCCCAAGAATTCCTGCCATATTAAAAGTCAATGATGCTCCAGAATACCTAACGTTTGTTGGAAATAATTCCGATAAAAAAGTTCCCAAAGGGCCATAAGTAAATCCCATCAAAGCCATTCCGGTACACAAAAAGAAAGTTACCATTGCCGTACTTCCTGAATTTAAAAAAAAGGAAAATGTAAAACCAAAAATAGCAATAGCCGTTGTAGCAAGGATTAGCATTTTTCGACGTCCAATTTTATCCGCAACTACCGCCGAAATTGGGATAAACAAAGCAAAAAACAACACCGAAAACAATTGAATCAACAAGAAATCTCTTTTAGCAAAACCCAAATCAGTTGTCGCCCAACTCAAGGTAAAAACCGTCATTAAATAAAACACCAAGAATGTAGTAACAGCTGCCAATGTTCCAAAAATCAATTGATTTTTATAGGATTTAACCAACTCAAAGAAAGGAATTTTCACTTCTTCTTGTTGCTTTTTTGAATTCTCAAAAGAAGGAGTTTCGGTAATTTTAGTTCGGATATAAAAACCTACCACCACCAAAAGTGAACTGGCTATAA
>Ga0075152_10002724_pt1 | contig 12507 bp, 24 predicted proteins | sample JI61114C2DNA_FD_70964 | JGI IMG/M metagenome (GOLD analysis project Ga0075152, IMG submission 70964) | Wastewater effluent complex algal communities from Wisconsin, to seasonally profile nutrient transformation and Carbon sequestration -... | ecosystem: Engineered > WWTP > Effluent > Algae...
TCCTCAAGTAACTTCGCAAGACGATTCTTCCGGGCAAGCTACTGCTATTTACTGCGAGTTGCGAAATCCACTCTTAGAAGCTGATTGCTCACTCTTTTTGGAGATTTCGGAGCAGGATGGTTGACCTTCGCTGCTTGTACTTTGCTTGTTGCCGTTGCCTTTTTTGGTGTCTGCATCTCCACTTTGGAGATTGACAGGTCGGTCATGTCGGCCTTAATCTTGATCTCGGAAAGCGAAGGCAGCGCAAATACCTCATTCATGAGTCTTTCGGTGGTCTCCTCAAGTTCCTCGATGAAAGTTGACATGTCAGTCTTGTTGGTTCTCAGCGAGCGAACTGAACTACTGTACAGACTCTCGCCCTAACTAATAGCTTCGAGGCGACTGGACAGAATGCCATCAGTTTTCATGCCAAATAAATATAATTGAACTTCGCGACACTCATCATTTGTAAACCTTACGAAATTCGCCATGTTTGCGGCAGATTGGGCACTGGTTCTTAAGTTTTTTGACACACATACTGCAGGACGCCATGTGGAAGCATTCCTTGTTGATATAAGTCGCTTATTTGTCCAAGCAAATCTTGCATCGCGCCTCGTCGTTCAAAGTTGACCTGCCATGAGTAATTTGTTGTGAATTCTGATCGCCATGGCCTATTCCAAAAACTGGGTTTGCCATATTCAGCTTAGCGGGTTCCTTCGCAGATTCCATCACTGGCATAGTAGCTCTGGGGTTCATAGTGCCGTACGACATGGTACCATTAGACATCATACCCATTCCCACACCGACATTCGGAGTCGGCATTGTGAAGGTTGAATTCAACCCACTCATCTGCTTCTGGAAGTTGGGTTGCATGTTCATTGCAGACTGTCTGGGGATCAGTGGGATGTTTTGATTTGGAAAATGACTAATTGCTGGGACCATCTGCTGTTGCTGTATCATACTCCCAAGACCTGAGAAGGGTTGTGCTTGGTGATAGTAGGGCATCATAGTGTTCATTGAGAATACCGGTGGGTGCATTGGAATCACCGATAACGCACTAAACTGGTTGGTTTGAAGCATTGCTGGGGGTACCACAACTGGGTTGGTAGGCTGATGTGAGGCAAGCGAATTATTCTCGAAGCAAGGATCACAGAAGTTACGGTTGCGACTGTCGATGAACACGAACTTGCATCCACCACATTTCTTGACTCGCAGGGTGACTCGACATTTAGGATTTTCACAGTACTCAACCTGCCCTTCGTTGAAGGACTATCTGTAGATTTCGTGATAGCACTGATCGCACGTCATAAAATTGAAAGGTTTGCTGCAGAACTCGCACTTCCAGGCCACACCCTCGTAACGCTGGCTGGGGGGAAAGCATTCCGGCTTGCGGCAGTTTTTACAGACTACGTAACAGCCACTAAATCCACACTTCTTGCAGTTACTTACCGACCCCATGCGGTACTTGTTAAAGCACATCACCTCGTTGCACTTGAAACAGAAGAAATAGTACAGCACATTTGGGCACTTGCGACATTGATTATGTTCAAAAAGCTTGAAGGGGAACTCGTGGCAGAACACGAAGAAGTCGGTGGAGCAGTATGAACACTTGGTGAATTACTTGGCGGGACGACCAAGCAGCTGTCCACACGAGGGATTGTAGCATTGCACTGTAGACATAAAGTTAGCTCGAGCAATTTAATTATATCTCATTGGCAAATCCGAGTATTTATCCGAAGTCCAGAAACCACCGAGGGTGAGTACTATGGTGTAGTAGCGCCGAGCAATTATAACAGTTTAAATGGCATCACTCGATATATCGGCTGCAGAGAACCTCATGCGAGTGGGGCTCAACGAGGACAGCTAGCTCAATACGCTGCTCTCCTACTACCGTAACAAGCTGGATGACTTCGCCAGAGAACGGTTGGATTGGATGACCAAGTTTGATGAACTCAAGCATGATGCCGAACTCCGTCACAAATTGGAGTGGGAGAACCGGCATCTGAAGGACCGTGTGTAGGAGCTGTAGAAGGCACTAAGCCACCACAAGACAGCATTATACGATGAGAGGTAGCTGGTTGGTTGAACGTAGACAGAGCTATCTGAAGCTGCTGCGTGAGAACAACGATCTGAAGCTGAAGCAGACGAGCGATGGTAGGCGCATCCAATAACTGCTCAGTGCTGGCGAACCCTTCTAGGATGAAATGGTGATGTGCAAGGACGTGCGTCCCGAAATTTCAAATAAGTTCATCGTTAACGAAGTACCACCGATGAACTATTCAGCTCAATATCCACAAGTATGGGGTTAGTACAGGTCAGGAAAAGAGCAAGAATGGGGCGACTGGCAAACAGAACGCAACTGGAGGGTTGAGAACGGCTAAGAACCCAATGAAACAAACAGGAGTGCCAACAGACCAGCAGTCAATGCACGAACTCGAGCTCATCAACCTCAAGAAAGTGCATGGGCTGGAGATTGAGAACCTAACTGAGCAAGTGGCGACACTCCGGGAAGAGCTTGACCGACTTCAATCGCGTTACGATGAGCGATAGGAAGCACAGACTCAAGAGTACAAGAGTCTGCTAGCACGGCACACCGACATCGAAAAGAAGCATAACACACTGGCTCAGGAGTACTTCGGAGTTCGCATGAGGCTTTCCGAGGACGAACAGAAGAACCAATAAAAGGCGTAACTTTTGCGAGTGAAGAATATATTCCTGGCTGAGAAGCTGAAGGAAGCCTAGAGGAAGGCAGAGCGCGAACAAAAAGCAATATAGGAGTTGGTTCAGAAGCGCAACAACGACTTCAAAGCCAAATGTACTTTTAGGTTGATTTCAGACAAAATGGATATGAAGAAGAAGGAGGAGCACCTTAGCATACTAAAGGAACAGTATGAACGCGTTCAGGAAATCTACCTCAACAAGATTAAGACGTTGGAGGAGCATCTGTCAAAGCTGAACGACCGCTATAACGATCTCACGAGAAAGAGCAAAAGAGAATCGGAGAGTCTCCGTAGTCAGCTGAAAGTGTACTTGTTCTATCATATGCAGGATGGAACGTCGCGTGGAGAAGGAACACCTCGAAAAGATGAGACTTGAAATCCAGCAATTGCAGGAAGAGTAACGCAAGAAGCAATAGGAGGAGGAAAGAGAGTAGGCACGTCGTCTGGAATAGCTTGAAGAGAAGAAAAAGAGGAAGACCCAAGACATCAAAAAGGCTTACGATAGCAACGCCAAGACCAAACCAACTCGTTCGAAGAAACCCTCACCAACAAAGAGCCGTCCCGCGGAACGCGAGATGGAATAGGACGAGTAGGAATAATCTATGAACAGCTCCGATATCGAGAACATAAAGAAACATATAAGGGAGCTCGAAGCAAAATTGGAGCTGGACAAACACAAATGACCGCGCCCATCTTTTAACTGCACTCGACTGGTTGTATATTAATAAGATGCTCGGAATGTCTTCGCAACGGGAGGACAAGAAAGTCAATCATAAGGAACTTCGTTAACTTAAGTCCGGGGAGAAGCACGCTTACCTCAAAAGCTTCGTGACCAAGAATAAGTCACTTGAAGAGTGGCGTAGCGCAGTATGCTACGTCCTCAAGCACGAGGAGGAGCCAGGCGAGCAGTTCGATTTGATGGATCAGCTGTACGCCAGCATGGTGGAGATCAATCCTACGATGTTGGCCAACGCCCTAAACGATATCAACGAAGAATTCAGGCTGTGTCGTTCGCTGAGTGTGTTCTACCTCTCGATGAAATACCTAATGAGCCAAAAGAGCTACCTGAGGTCAGAGATGCTTCTCAAGAAGGTTTATAGTTCGCTAGTGGAGAAGTATGGACTGTACGATCAGGTGATTATGGAGTTGGAGAACATTAAACGGGAGGACTACCCACCAAGATTGGTCAGAGAAATCATGGCAGCGATTGAGTGTCTTCCGAAGTTGTTTGGTATCTTTCGTGATAAGCTGGACATTGCCTGTCTGCCCATATTGCTTGCCTGGATTATTGTATACCCGCAAGAAACAAAAGAACAGGTTCAATACCTCACAGAGTTCTGCAAGTACATTGTGAAGGATGTCTGCCAAAAGGGTGCGATCAAGGAGTACAACCAATCTACAGCGACCGATTTAGTGGTGATAATCATCAACCGATGCAGCCTCAATTATCCGGGCAACGACAATCTCTACCAAGTCATCGATTCTTTGCCGGGGGATATAATTCGCAACTTCGATCAGGCAGAGGATATCGTGGTCATCGATGTGGATCGCATCATCAACGCTTTCAACTGCCTTACCAACAGCGCAATAACCCAGAAGGTACTGCACCTCATCTACGCAGTCTCGTTTGGATTCAGGCGTGATGAAGATTACTTCGCCTTGAACAAACTGTACAAGTAGTTTGTGCTGCCTCGCTTGGTACGTGATGCCAAGGGATTGACCGAAGGACAGAACCTGCTGAAGAACATTGTGGATTTCTACGTGGATGGGTTTGTGGGGTGGTCCACCATCATCAAAGATGACCTCAGGCATTTTGTATAGAACTATGAACTGATACCTCGGCATACTCTGAAATACTGGTTACAGAAGGCGTTCCTGTCTTGCAGCGGTAGCTAGTAAATGCTGTAGTAGCTGCGTCGGCTGACTTCTGGCATCATTAAGGGCGATCTCAATGAAATAGTAAGTGCAGTTGACTACCAGAAGGCCCTGGAAGGCTCTTGGTAGCTGATTCAAGACGACCTGCTGCACCAAAGAAAGAAATACGTGTACAAGACGAGCAAGTTGTCCGGAATCAGAAATACTAGTTCCACCTGCTACATAATTTCTACAGTCCAGGCACTCTTCATGACCAAGTGCTTTCCGGATTTGTTGGGAAACTACTCGAAGGAGATGGTTGAGAGTTCTGTGTGGACATATCACCCAAAGGTTAAACTTCGTCTCCTCTACGAACTCCACTACCTGATGGGAGAGCTTAAGGTGGGTCGAACCTTGGTGAAGGTAGATCTCGTAAAGCTGTATGGGCCGATAGATTTCAAGACCATCCAGGGACAGCAGGACTGCCATGAATACCTGATTCAGCTGCTGGACTGTGTATAAAAGGAGTTCATGAAAATGAATGGCAAGGCGAAGGAGGAAAGTGTTGCTCAGTTCAAGTCACTGTTTGAGCTGAGTATCGAGTCTACTTTAATATGTTAAGGGTGCAAGGTAAAACAAATACACATGACGCACCCAAACGTGCATTCGGTTGGCTGCCAAGAGAAGCTATCGTTCGATTGGACGGACCATGTAGACCACAAATGCGATAGCTGCGGGAGCAGCAATCCCAACCGGAAACAAACCTTTCGAATAGCCAAGTTTCCATAAGTGCTACTTGTGCACCTTAAACGTTTTGAGTACAAGGACGGTAAATCGGTTAAACGGCTCGATCAAGGAGAACTTCCCAGAAAGTTCAACAACTACAGGCTGATGGGCTTCATCTCGCACATCGGGCGGAACTCCTTGAGTGGTCATTACGTGCTCTACTGCCGTCGGTCGGATAGTTTAGAAACCTGGTATGAATTCAATGATGAAAAAGTGTTCGAATTCAAGGTGTCCCATCCCGATGAACCCTTCGAGCGGAACTTCAAACTCTCGAACACACCCTACATACTGATCTACCGCAAGCAGTGACTCTTCTTTAATGTACCTTCCATCCTTCATGTGAAATATAATCATACGTCATTGGTTAATTGTTGGCGATGGACAAACAGAAGGAACGAGTCTTCGTGGTGGGAGTGGGCATGACTAAGTTCATGAAGCCTAGTGATAGCAACCCGGACTACCCGCAAATGGCCAAGCAGGCAGTTTCGAGAGCGCTCCGAGATGCCAATCTTAGCTATAAGGTTGCTGAAATGGCTGCAGTCGGCTATGTGTATGGCGATTCTACTTGTGGGCAGAGGTACCCATTTATCATGATTTAGAGCATTGTATGAGGTCGGAATGTCAGGCATTCCCATTTACAACGTCAACAACAATTGTGCCACAGGATCGTCGGCTCTGCATATGTGCTACAACCTTATCCGTGGTGGAATCTACAGCTGCGGACTTGCCTTGGGATTCGAGAAGATGGAGCGAGGTTCACTTGGAATGAAGTATCCCGATCGAACCAATCCATTGGATAAGACTGTAATTCGCTCGGAGGAGTTGAACCCCAACGCTACCTCAGCCCCATTCGCACCCAAACTGTTTGGCGCTGCAGGTGAGGAGCACATTAAGCTCTTCGGCACAGACAAAACCCATTTCGCTAAGGTCGCTGCCAAGAACCACAAGCACAGCCTGAACAATCCCTACTCGCAGTTCCAGAAGGGTTACACTTTGGAACAGATTTTAGACAGCCCCAAGATCACCCCCATCTTAACCAAGTTGCAGTGTTGCCCCACCAGTGATGGCGCCGGTGCTGCTATTCTCTGCAACGAAGCTAAGGTTAAGGAGTGGAAACTCGAAGACCAGGCCGTTGAAATCTTGGATATGGAGCTTACTACAGACACTCCAAAAATGTATGCCAATAATCGAGAACTTGTCGGCTATAATATGGCTAAGGATGCTGCTGACAAAGGTATATTCGTAGCTTATACAGCCTTCAAGAAGACTGGACTCAAACCCGAACAGATTGGAGTTATCGAACTGCACGACTGCTTCAGCGCCAACGAGCTCCTCACTTACGAAGCCTTGGGACTGTGCAAGGAGGGTGAAGCTGGTAAATGGATCGATGCTGGCAAGAACACTTATGGTGGACAAGTCGTTGTGAATCCTTCTGGAGGATTGATCAGCAAGGGACACCCACTTGGAGCCACCGGACTGGCTCAGTGTGCTGAACTCAACTGGCAGCTGCGAGGGATTGCTGACAAGCGACAAGTCCCTAACCTTACCTATGCTCTCCAACACAATCTTGGTTTGGGTGGCGCATGTGTGGTTGCCATCTACAAGAAGTATCGACCAGGAGTCAGCAAAGGAACCTCGGACCCAACCGTGCTAGAGAAGCTGGAGAAGGCCGAACAGCCCGCTGCGAAGCTGTGATTTCGAAGGGATATGAGCAACCTGAATATTAATATTTATAATTGATATTTTCTTTATCACAAATGGGCAACCGAACTCCTGCAGTGAAAAAGGCTTCCGTCAACCAGAACACTACTGGGCAGAAGAGCATCGCCGTCGGTCTCAACAAAGGTCACGTCACCACCGAAATCAAGAAGACGGAGAAGCAGGCCAAGCGCGTCCAACAGTCCCGTAAGAAGGGCAGAGCAGGCCGACGCGTCAAGCTCGTCAGGCAGATAGTCAATGAAGTCTGTGGACTCAGTGGCTATGAGAAGCGAGTCATCGAGCTGCTCAAGACCGGCAACCCCAAGGACAACAAGAAGGCTCTGAAGATGACGAAGAAGGCTCTCGGTACCCACAAGCGTGGCCAGACCAAGAGGGAGGCCCTGCAGGATCTCCTCAGGAACACCAAGAAGAAGTGATCCCATATTTAAAGCTGATCGATATGCGAGTTGCCATACCCACCCTATCGACTGCTCACAGCAGCAATGTTCAATCGGCTAGACATATAGTGTTATCCTGCAGAAGTTAGGAATAAAATTATGCCTCGTAGTACCTCGTCCAACAACAGCTTCAGCCAACAGATTAAGACCGACCGCAATGATGTCAACATTGTGCAGCAAATGCAGCAGGAAGCTGACCAGTACACTCGGATGTACGAATGGGAACGCCGTAATCTGGTAACCCTTGAGACGGTAACCGTTTGAATGACGCAGGTTGCTGCTGGCCTCGAAGAAGACATCAGAAAGGCTAAGGAGTCTATTGCGCGTATGGAGAAGGATGTGTCAGTAGGAGATACCAAAAAGAACCGTATTCGAGCAAAGAACCTTATGAAGGACATTGATATTTACGAGAACAAGCAGAATGAAACTATCGGAGAAATTGAAAAGCTGCGCGGTGTGATCGAGCTGATTCGGCAAGAGAAAGCACTGTTCAAGAACAACCTGCGCTCAATGTAGCAATAGATCCAACGAGCAGCAGACGACACAGAACGGCTTTACCAGGACATCTAATTTGGGCAGAACAACTCCAAGACTAGCCAAAACATCATCTTGGATCTCAAGGTGCGTAATGAAACTGACAAGAGCGGCTACTACAGAAAGATCGGCGAACTAAACAAGTCCCTGCGCTAACACCGTGGCAGCAGCAAAAGCGTTATGAAGCCGGATAAACTAACACTACCAAATGAAACTGGGCAGGTTCTCAAGCGTCGGTTGATGAAGTTGATCACTAACAACAAAGAGAAGATCAAGCTCATCGACAACTATCAGCGCAACATGAAGATAATCGATGAGGCGTTCAGTCAGATCAAGGAGGCGACGGGTGTAAGTGATATCGAGTAGATCCAGAGTACTTTCATCAAGGGCGAGGAGCAGAATTATGGGTTGTTGACGTATGTGGATGTGCTAAACCAGGACATCGATGTACTGACTGACAGTAATGAACACCTAAAGCAACGCATTGAGATATTGGAGAAAGAGGCGTAGGAGAGGCAGCAAATGCTAAACGACCCCACCGACGATAACAAAAAGCTGAATCAATTGAAAGCAATTGTGAATAAACAAAAGGTGGAGGCTGCAGAATTCCAGAAGGTTATCGACTAAATTCAACCATCCTTCCAAGATCTCATGGTCAGGCTAGCCAAGAGCAAATTCAATACGAAATTCCCTCTGAAAGCCCATCAATATGAAACTGGTGGCGTCAACCTCAACGAATCCACCTTCGATTCATACCTTTCAGAGATGGAGGAGTATACCAACCAACTCCTTTACTTCAAGGGCAAGGTGGGCGATGAACCAAACAGCGAGATATTCGCCAAGACTCTCATGGTCGATTAAATTCCAGTCAAAGACTTCAAAAAGCGAGTTGTCGTACAAGCCAATAATTAAATTAGGAACTCGCAGCGACGGGAGCAACTGCCACAGATGACCCCGAGCTTAACCGGTAGCTACTGGACAACCGCAAGCTACAGTAACTTGCTCAGCGGGAGATCGAGAAGCAGAAGAGTCTATCTGTGCAGGAACGCCCTAAGCGTACGAAGTGATCGACCCTTCCTTCTATAAAAGTAGCGAAGCCGATCAATTAAAGGTCTTGTAGTAGCCACCAGGCTATCGGGCTAACCGAGTATCATGGTCTTCGAAAGTCGTCAGTAAGTCTCGCAAACGTCCACGGATTTCCTCTCTTCGCACGGGTTCTGTCAATTGTACACAGGTGACCGGGAGTGCTAGTGGTTATTCCTGGGGTAGCTGCATCTGGAACTGTGGTTTGTACTGGCTGGTTAGTCCTCCAAGTACAAGGCTACCGCCGTTGGCTCCCTGCTGTTTATACCTATCGACAATCTCCTGCTTCTTGCGCATAAAGCCACTCTCGAACGATCCGCCCTTACTCTCGGGCTGCATTGCCGGTACTTCCGGCAGAGGCATTGGAATTAGCAAGCCTTCAAGGTACTTTTCGATTTTGTGGTAATCGATGGCCTCCTGACTGAGCAAGGACGAGAAGTAGAGCCATTCCTTGAACAGCTTTTCCTGAGACTTGAGGAACGTTAGGCATGTCTTCTCGACAAAGCTTTTGAACAGTCCAACAAGTCTTTTTTACGTTCGCATTATTAATAATAGGGCTGTTGAGTAGGTGATTCATTGGAGATTGAATTGGTTGAGCCATCGCGGTTATTTACAACATATACCACCAGTATCTTAAATGGAGGCTGCCAATACTGATGAGCCTGTTCTTCGCATCCTTCACTTCAACGATGTGTATGACATACAACCCAACGACAAGAATGGGGACTACGGTGCCTACTACTTCAAAGCACATCTCGACCAACATCGTAATGACCGTACCATCACGCTCTTCTCCGGGGACGCGTTTTCACCCTCGATACTATCCACGCTGTTCGATGGCTGGCAGATGGTCCACTGTCTGAATGAGTTCCATATCGATGCCGCCTGTTACGGTAATCATTAGTTCGACTACGATATCAGTCACACTGAAGAGCTTGCTATGAAGTGCAACTTCCCTTGGCTACTTGGGAACCTCATTGACAAGCGCACTGAGGATCCCTTGGGGGCTGCAAAAGATGAAGTCATCCTGGAGAAGAATGGACTGCGGATAGGATTGTTTGGTGTTGCTGAGTAAGACTGGCTAACTCTCCTGACTGAGGACTACCAGGGTCAGCTAGACTATATAGACTTCGTGAAGTACTCAGAGTACAAGGCTCACGATCTGCGGTATAAGAAGAACTGTGACTTAGTGATTGCCCTCACACATATGCGCGTCCCAAACGATACCATCCTATGCGAGAAGGTACCATAGATTGACTTTGCTTTGGGTGGGCACGACCATATCGTTTTCAGCAAGAAGATTAACGGAGTGCACATGCTGAAGAGTGGAAGCAACTTCTAACACTACTCAGTCATCGATATCTACCCCAAACAGCGCAAGTCAACCTACGAGTGCCATAAATTCAGCTATGAGTTGACCATAAAGACTGTCGATAAAGTACCAAACTACGATCAGGACCTCAAAAAGTTTGTAGAAGAGAAACTGGACAAGTTCAAACAGGAGAGCGAAAGGGTTGTGGGGTATACTATGGTTCCGTTGGAAACTCGCTTTACGAAAATCCGCACTGAGTAGACCAATTACGGCAACTTCGTCACTGATATTGTCAGGGCTTTCTACAACTGTGATGCAGTCATGCTCAATTCCGGTGGAGTACGCATTAACGAGTACATCCCACCCGGACCCATCAAGTTCTCGATGATTAGCAACATCTTCGATGACTTCCTGGTGGTTAAGATGGTTCCCGGCAATATCGTCATGGATATGCTGTAAAATTCGTGCAGTAAATATCCAGCTTACGAGGGCAGATTCCTTCTCGTCTCTGGAATAAGGTACACCTTCGACGCGAATCTCCCGTCAGGTTCACGAGTCATCAAAGACTCTGTCAGAATCTGCAATTCTCATCTGGACCTCACACGTGAATACAAGGTAGCAATGCACCGCTATACTGCTAAGGGAGGCGATGGTTTCGGCTCTGTGGATCCCTGTCGGTTTGTAGTGACTATGGAAAATGCCATTCGGATGATTGCTCTGCTGAAGCGCTTCTACACACCAGTGGCTGAGACCTCTAGCGAACCATACCAGCTGAGCCTGATGGGAAGACGCACATCCTCAAAGTCAGATCGAATGGGCAAGTTTATGTCGGGAATTCGGCTGTAAGACGATAAGTATTTCGTGTAGATATCTCCTGAGCTCGACGGACGCGTTCAGATCCTAAACAAGGTGGAGAACCTGTGAAGGGGGAAAGCCGCTTGACGCCAGCATTAAATAATATTCGGAATATTAAATATATAAATCATTTTGTGATTAAAACAGCATGGCCGACATCCAGGTGAGCCCGTGAGTAATTCAGCACGAAAGGAGCTTCCAGAAGCAGGACAACATCTTCCTTAGCAGCAAGAAGCTGATCGCCAAGAAGGGCAAGGCTCGCAGCCGCTACTTCAAGAGCGTTGGTCTGGGCTTCAAGACTCCCAAGGAAGCTGTCGAGGGACATTACATTGACAAGAAGTGCCCCTTCACCAGCAGGGTCAGCATCCGCGGAAGGATTCTGAAGGCCATAGTTATCTCGACCAAGATGCAGCGCACCATCATCGTGCGCCGGGACTACATGCATTACGTCCCCAAGTACTATCGCTACGAAAAGCGTCACATGAACATCCCCGTGCATGTCTCGCCCGCCTTCGCTGTCAAGGAGGGTGACATTGTCGTCATCGGCCAGTGCCGACCCCTCAGCAAGACCGTTCGCTTCAACGTGCTTAAGGTCATCCCCAACGAGGTCATCGGTAACGTGCGCAAGCAGTTCATGCTCTTCTGATGGCATATTTAAATCCAACGTCATTACAGCTTGCCCGTCAGGATCGTCCGAACGAACTATCGATAGTTGATCTGACCATCCCTGGCTCTTGCGTACTTCATGATGTCTTTAATCTCCTCCTCGTTAAGAGGCTCAGCGAAGGAGCTCATTATCTTGCGCAGCTCGGTTTCTGGAATGAAGCCACTTTCGTCTAGCTCGCCAATTGATCATACTTTCATCGAAGAAGGAAAACGCCTTGAGGAGTTCCTCATCATGGCGAATGTGCGACTGCTTGTCTGCAAATATCAATGCCACCTCAACGAAGGTGTTGATGTTGAAGGTCCCCATCTTCTTGGGATCGACTCGGTTACGCAGGTCAAGTATATCCTCCTCACTTGGAAACAGGCGTGCTGACCTAATAAGCTTGCCTGCGTGAATTGCCAGCTACCTATATCGTCTGTCTTGATAGCCCCGTTGCGCTTATCGTCATACACCTTGAAAATCTCTTCAAGTTTTTCTCGGGTGACTGTCATTTGAATTATACTCGCAGCTACAAATCATGTACACAGCAATCAATGGTATAAGGATATCAATCAGCCTTGA
>Ga0075152_10002725_pt1 | contig 12504 bp, 12 predicted proteins | sample JI61114C2DNA_FD_70964 | JGI IMG/M metagenome (GOLD analysis project Ga0075152, IMG submission 70964) | Wastewater effluent complex algal communities from Wisconsin, to seasonally profile nutrient transformation and Carbon sequestration -... | ecosystem: Engineered > WWTP > Effluent > Algae...
TTATTTTGATCCCATACATAACCTGCTAATACAGCACAAATTTTCTCTTTAACATCTGGGTTTTCAGGTTGATGAAAGAAAAGAGTTTGTAAATTTCCAGTGTACCATTCTTTTACATAAGTAGTAAAAACGCCGATTCCACTTTTCATATATTCTGTAAATTCTTTTTCCCAATTTACTTCGGTTCCGTTTAATTCTTTGTGAATTAATTTCGCTGCTAACATTCCAGATTCAGTAGCAAATGCAACTCCAGATGAGAAAACAGGATCTAAGAATTCTGAACTATTTCCGGTTAAGGCAAAACCATCTCCATACATTTGTTTTACTGAACGTGAATAATTTTCCAATTTCACAGGTTCAAACAAGAATTCAACATCACCAAAACGTTTAATATAATAATCAGATAACTGAATAGCATTTCTTAACGCTTCAGCATTATTTCCGTCTGATAATGAATTGATAAAAGAAGTTGGTCCTACAACTCCTAAGCTCGTATTTCCATTAGAAAACGGAATAACCCATAACCAAACTTCGGTTTCTAAAATATCAAACGAAATTAAAGTTCCTTCTTCACCTTCTGGTCTGTTTTTATCTTGAACATGCGTAAAAATAGAAGAATGCGGATCTAATTTTGATGGTGTATCTAAATCTAATAAACGTGGTAAAACACGACCATATCCACTTGAATCAATAATAAATTTTGCGTGAATTTCTCTTAAATTACCGTCTTTATCTTTAATTGTTGTAATAGAATTTTTACCTTCAAATTTTACAGCAATAACTTCAGATTCAAACTCTAAATCAATTCCTTTATTTATAACTTCTTCTGCTAAAGTATTGTCAAAATCAGCTCTTGGTACTTGCCAAGTCCAATCCCATCCTTCAGAAAACTTCTTGCTAAAGTCAAAAACGCAAATTTCATTTCCTCGAATAAAACGAGCACCAAGTTTTTTTTCAAAATTCATTTTATTTAAAGCGGGTAATAATCCAGCTTCATCAAAATGATCCATTACTCTTGGAATTAAACTTTCCCCAACAACTAGTCTTGGAAATTTAGTTTTTTCAACTACTTTAACTTTAACGTTATTATTGTGCAAGTAAGAGGCAGATACGCAACCCGATGGTCCAGCACCAATTACTAGAACATCAATGAATTCTTGTGTCATATTTTTCTTTTTTGTTTGTAAGAATATGTTACCTTTGACGCTTCAAATTTAATCACATATTTTTTATTTATGCATAAATTGTTTGTGATTTTTTAAATAAATTTAAAGTATTAATAATGAGTACGTTAAACGAGTATCTATCTATTGAAGATTTTACATCTATAATTTTTAATAATAATAAAGTTGCTGTAAGTGATTCTGTTATTAAAAGAGTTGAAGAAAGTTTTGACTTTTTAAAGGAGTTTTCTGGTAATAAAGTAATTTATGGTGTAAATACTGGTTTTGGTCCAATGGCTCAATACAGAATTAAAGACGAAGATAGGTTACAATTGCAATACAATTTAATTAGAAGTCATTCGTCAGGAACTGGAAAGCCAATAAGCCCAATTAACGTAAAAGCGATAATTCTGGCTCGATTAAATACACTTTCTTTAGGGAATTCTGGAGTTCATCCTTCAGTTATTCATTTAATGAAAGAATTTTTAAATAGAGATATTACGCCTTTAATTTTTGAACACGGTGGAGTAGGTGCAAGTGGCGATTTAGTGCAATTAGCGCATTTAGCATTAACACTAATTGGTGAAGGTGAAGTTTTTTACAAAGGAGAAAGACGAGCTACAAAAGAAGTTTTTGAAATTGAAAAATTAGAACCAATTAAAGTTGAAATTCGTGAAGGTTTAGCCTTAATGAACGGAACTTCGGTAATGACAGGTATTGGAATTGTTAATGTTTATAATTCACGAAAAGTATTAGATTGGTCTGTTAAATGTTCTTGTGCAATTAACGAAATTGTAAAAGCATATGACGATCACCTTTCATTTGAATTAAATAATACGAAGAAACATTTTGGTCAACAAGAAATCGCGAAACTTATGCGCGATAACTTATCAGACAGTACTTTAGTTAGAAAAAGAGAAGACCATTTATATTCAGGAAATAACAACGAAGATGTTTTTAAAGAAAAAGTACAAGAATATTATTCTTTACGTTGTGTTCCGCAAATTTTAGGTCCTGTTTTAGATACTATTAATTACACTTCTCAAGTACTTGAAAACGAAATTAACTCGGCAAACGATAATCCAATTGTTGATGTTAAAAACAAACACGTTTATCATGGTGGAAATTTTCATGGAGATTACATTTCACTAGAAATGGATAAATTGAAGATTGTAATTGCTAAATTAACGATGTTATCTGAACGTCAATTAAACTATTTATTGAATTCTAAATTAAACGAAATTTTGCCTCCGTTTGTAAATTTAGGTGTTTTAGGATTTAATTTCGGAATGCAAGGTGTTCAATTTACTGCTACTTCAACAACTGCAGAAAGTCAAATGCTTTCTAATCCAATGTATGTACATAGTATTCCTAATAATAATGACAATCAAGATATTGTTAGTATGGGTACAAATGCGGCAGTAATTGCAAGTAAAGTAATCGAAAATGCATATGAAGTTTTAGCTATTGAGTTAATAACAATTGTTCAAGCTATTGATGCATTAAATTATAAAAACGAAATATCTTCTGTAACCAGAAAAATGTATGATGATATTAGAGTTATCGTACCAGAATTTAAAGAAGATCAAATTATGTATCCTATAGTTCAAAAAGTTAAAGATTATTTGATGCAATAATTTATTTTTCAATAATTTTATTATTTCACAATAAATTTTAAATTGCTTAAAATTATAATCTACTCTACATGAAAAAGTATTTATTATTATTCTTATTTAGTCAAATTTTTTATGCTCAAGAAAATGCTCTTGTAAGGCAGAATGATAAATTTGGTTATATCAACAAAACAGGGAATTTCAGCATTGAACCTCAATATAAAGTAGCTAAAAACTTCTCAGATGGATTGGCAGCTGTTGAAAAAGACGGAAAATGGGGTTTTATCAACACCAAAGGTGAAATGGTTATTGCTCCTATATATTCTAACGCTAAATATTTTAATAGTGGAATTTGTGTTGTAGAAAAAGATAAAAAATGGTTCTACATTAATAAAAAAGGTGAAGAATTAAAAATGCCAGCTTCTGATAAAGTATATGATTTTGAAGATGGAGTTGCTTTCATTAAAGTAAATGATAAAGTTGGGTTAATTAATCCAAAAGGTGAAATTATCGTTCAACCAACCTATCAAGTAATTAAATCGTTTGAAAATGGTTTTGCAAAAGTAAAACAAAATGATAAATGGGGAATTATCGATAACAAAGGAAAGCTAGTTGTTGAAACTATTTATGATGAAGTTGGAAGTTACTACAAAAACATTACTTGGGCACGATTAGGTACTGCTTTTGGTTTAGTAAACGCGAATAAATTTCAAGCAATTGATGGAGTAGATAAGATTTGGGATTTTCTATATCAAGATGTTACTTATGCTAGAAAAAATGATAAAATTGGATTCATCGATTTAAAAGGAAACTGGATTATCGAACCAAAATTCGATAAAGCAAAAGCATACCATAAAAATTTAGCACCTGTTTGTATCAACAAAAAATGGGGTTACGTTAATTTAAAAGGCGAAGTTGTTATTGGATTAAGCTATCCAGATGCAGAAATTTTTAGTAAAGATGGATTGGCTCCAGTTAAAATCAAAGAATGGGGTTTTATTGATGAAACTGGTAAATTAGTAATTCCTGCTGAATACCAAATCACTGCAGGAGGTTTAGCTTCTATGTTTAAAGAAGATGATAAAGGATTTGTTAATGGTTTGGCAAGAGTTAAACATAAAGGGAAATGGGGTTTTATCACAAAAGAAGGTAAAGTATTAGGTGATAAATGGTTTGATAACGCAGAATTATTTCAATAAAAAATAAATTATGAAGTGTGCATTAGTTACAGGTGGATCAAGAGGAATTGGAAGTGCAATTTGTAAGAAATTAGCAGAATCTAAAGAATATCATATACTAATTAATTATCAATCAAATGTTGAAGCAGCAGAAAAAACATTAGAAGCTGTAAAAGAAAATGGTTCAACAGGAGAAATTATTAAATTTAATGTTTCGGATGCAGAAGAAGTAAAAGAAGCATTAACAAAATGGCAAGAAGCAAATCCAACAGCTGTAGTTGAAGTTATTGTAAACAATGCCGGAATTACCAGAGATGGTTTATTTATGTGGATGTCTTATGAAGATTGGAATAACGTAATCAACACGAGTTTGAATGGTTTTTTCAATGTAACTAACTTTTTTATTCAAAAAATGTTACGCAATAAATATGGCAGAATTGTAAATATGGTTTCGGTTTCTGGTGTAAAAGGAACTCCAGGGCAAACTAATTATTCTGCTGCAAAAGGAGCTGTAGTTGCCGCAACAAAAGCATTAGCACAAGAAGTTGCTAAAAGAAATATAACCGTAAATGCTGTAGCCCCAGGATTTATTAGAACCGATATGACTGGTGAATTAGACGAAAAAGAATTGATAAAAATGATTCCAGTAAACCGTTTTGGAGAAGCAGAAGAAGTAGCCGATTTAGTAGGTTTCTTAACTTCAAAAAAAGCAGGTTATATTACAGGCGAAGTTATCAATATTAATGGTGGAATTTATTCATAAAAATTAGCTATGAGCAGAAGAGTTGTTATTACTGGAATGGGAATTTATTCTTGTATTGGTACTTCAATAGAAGAAGTAAAGCAATCTTTATATGAAGGCAAATCAGGAATTATTTTTGATGAAGAACGAAAAGAATTCGGGTTTCAATCTGCATTAACAGGCAGCGTTCCTAAACCTGATTTAAAAAATCATTTGAGCAGAAGACAAAGAGTAAGTATTGGTGAAGAAACCGAATACGCTTATTTGGCTACCATAGAAGCATTAAAAAATGCCAAAATAGATGATGCTTTTTTTGATGAAAATGAAGTGGGTATTTTATATGGAAACGACAGTGTTTCTAAAGCCATTATTGATGCAATTGATATTGTTAGAGAAAAAAAAGACACCGCTTTAATTGGTTCAGGAGCTATTTTTAAGTCAATGAATTCAACGGTTACCATGAATTTATCTACGATATTTAGATTGCGTGGTGTAAATATGACAATTAGCGCAGCTTGTGCTAGTGGTTCGCATTCTGTAGGTTTGGCTTACCTTTTAATAAGTAGTGGTTTACAAGATATCGTTATTAGTGGTGGAGCGCAAGAAATTAATAAATATGCCATGTCAAGTTTTGACGGACTTGGTGTTTTTTCGCCAGATGAAGCTAATCCAACAAAAGCTTCTCGACCATTTGATGCAAGTAGAAATGGTTTAGTTCCAAGTGGTGGTGGCGCAACATTAATTATTGAAAGTTATGAATCTGCGATAAAAAGAGGCGCGCCCATTTTAGCCGAAATCATTGGTTACGGATTTTCTTCAAACGGAGGTCATATTTCAACTCCAAACGTTGAAGGACCAGCAACAGCAATGAAAAGAGCACTTGCGCAAGCCAATATCGATCCATCAGAGGTTGGCTATATTAATGCTCATGCAACATCAACTCCTTTAGGAGATGCAAACGAAGCAAAAGCAATTTTAGAAGTTTTTGGAGAAAATGGACCTCATGTTAGTTCTACAAAATCTATGACAGGTCATGAGTGTTGGATGGCTGGTGCAAGTGAAATTATTTACTCTACAATTATGATGCAAAATGATTTCATTGCTCCTAATATAAACTTCGAAAACCCAGACGAAGATTCAAAAAAATTAAATATTGCAGCAAAAACAATAAATAAGAAATTTGATGTATATTTGTCAAATTCTTTCGGATTTGGTGGAACAAATTCAGCAATTGTAGTTAAAAAAATAGAAAGTTAAAAAGATTATGGCAATCGAAGAAATTATTGAAAAGGTAAATGAGATTTTTGTTGATGAATTTGAAGTAGATGGTGATGTAATTTCCCCTGAATTAAATTTAAAAGATACTCTTGGTTTAGATAGTTTAGATTATGTAGATTTAGTTGTTGCAATTGAATCAAATTTTGGAGTTAAATTAGGAGAAGCTGACTTCGTTGGAATTGCTTCTTTTCAAGATTTTTATAATTTAATCGATAGTAAAATCCAGAACGCTAATAAATAAAATATCATGAGTCAGTGGGATGGAAAATCTAAAGGTACTGTACTTGGATATAAAATATTTGTTTTTTGTATAAAAAAGCTAGGAATTAAAGCAGCATATACTGTTTTAGTTTTTGTAGCTTTTTATTATTTTATATTCTTAAAAGAGAGCAACAAACAAATATTCTATTATTTTTACGAAAGGCTTAATTATTCTTATTTTAAAGCCAAGCTCATGGTTTTTAAAAGTTATTTTACTTTTGGCCAAACCATTATTGATAAAACAGCTATTTCTGCAGGATTAAGAAAAAAATTCACTTACGAGTTTGATGGTATTGATATTTTAAAAGAATTGCAAGCCCAAAAAAAAGGTGGAGTGCTAATAAGTGCTCATATTGGAAATTTTGAAATTGCAGAACATTTTTTTGGCGATATAAATTTTGATTGTCAAATAAATCTTGTTACTACAGATAGAGAACATTCAGCTATAAAACAATACTTAGATAGTGTAACTCAAAAATCATCCATAAAATTTATTTTAATTAAAGACGATTTATCTCATATTTATGAAATTAATAGTGCTTTGGCAAACAATGAATTAGTATGTTTTACTGGAGATAGATATTTTGAAGGAACAAAAGTAATGCGAGAAACTCTTTTAGGAAAAGAAGCAAGTTTTCCATCTGGACCTTTCTTAATTGCTTCAAGATTAAATGTTCCTGTAGTGTTTGTTTATGTAATGAAAGAAGCTAACTTGCATTATCATCTTTACACTAGACAATCAAATGCAAAACATAGAGATGAAAAAGCACTTCTAAAATCATACACTGAAAGCCTTGAAAGTATGTTGAAAAAATATCCTTTGCAATGGTTCAATTATTTTGATTTTTGGAAATAAATAGTAATAATTAAAGGCAAAATTGTATTTTTCAGTTATTGCTATATAGAAATAATGGAAAAATTTGATGCAATTATTATAGGTTCTGGAGCTGGTGGATTATCTACCGCTTTATGTTTGGCTCGAAGTGGTCAAAAAGTTTTAGTATTAGAACAACATTATGTTCCAGGAGGATGGTGTCATACTTTTACATTAAATGGGCAACGTTTTAGCCCAGGTGTTCATTACATTGGTTTACTCGATGAAGGTCAATCAACAAATGATTTATACAAAGGTTTAGGAATTGCAAACGACTTAACCTTTTTTAGAATGAATAAAAACGGTTATGATCATTGCATAATCGGAAATCAAAAATTTGATTTACCAGCAGGAATTGATAACCTTCAAAATAAATTAATTGAAGCATTTCCTAAAGAAGAAAAAAACATAAAAGAATACCTTTCTTTAATTCAAAAAGTAAATTACGAACTTCAATTGATGCCAAAATTAAAAGGTTTATGGCAAAAAATCACCGTTCCTTTCCGAACAAAACATTTTGGTAAGTTTGCTCTTTTTAGTTTAAAACGCGTAATTGGTTGGCATATTAAAGATCCAATGCTACAAGCTATTTTAAATGCACAATGTGGCGATCATGGTTTACCTCCTTCTCAAGCTTGTTTTCCTGTTCATTGTTCAGTAATGAATCATTATTTTGATGGTGGATTTTATCCAATGGGTGGCGGAAGTAGTATTGTTAAGGCCATGACCAGTAAAATTAAAAGTTATGGTGGCGAAATAAGAGTAAGTCAAAAAGTGGCTAAAATTATTGTTGAAAATAACCAAGCAAAAGGAGTAGTTTTAGCAACAGGAGAAACCATTTTGGCTAATACAATTGTTTCAAATGCCGATCCATCAATCACTTATTTAAAGTTAATTGGTAAAGAAAACATCAGTAAAAAATTAGAAAAGAAACTTTCTAAAACAAAATATTCAGTAACTTCTATAATCATGTTTTTAACACTTGAAGTAGATGTTACAAAATACGGAATAGATTCGGGTAATATTTGGAAATTTAAAGACGAAAATGTAGACGATCATTTTGAAACTTTAACTAAAGGAAATATTATTGAAGGCGATAAATTTCCAGCACTATTTATTAGTTGTACCACGCTTAAAGATCCAGTTAGTTTTAATGGGAAATATCATAATTTTGAAGTAGTAACTTATGTAGATTATGATAGTTTTAAAGAATTTAATACTTCTGAGGATTATCATTCTGAAGCTTATGAATTGTTCAAGAAAAAAATCATTGAAAAATTCCTAAATAATATGGAAGACTTAATTCCTAATGTAAGAAATTATGTTGTTCAAGCCGAATTAGGAACTCCAAAAACCAATCAGTTTTACATCAATTCTACAAACGGAAATGTTTATGGAACAAATAAAACACTAAATCAAGTAGGACCATTTTCATATAAAAATAAAACCGAAATAGAGAATTTGTATTTATGTGGAGCTAGTACTTTGTCTCATGGTGTTACCGGTGCAACTTATTCTGGTTTAGCTGCTGCGGCTCAAATTTTAAATTGTACATCTGATGATTTATTAATTAAAGATGATTCGCAGAAAATTAAAATTTATGATGCCGAAGATAGCACTACTTGGAGCGAATTTGTTCACAAGAAGAGAGAAGATAAAATCAGAAATTTTAAGGAAATTAACTTAGGTTAGTAATAGTAAATATGAAAAACGTTTTAGTAATACATTACTCGCAATCAGGTCAATTAACAGAGATTCTTGATAATTTGACGCTACCATTTACTTCAGATGATGAAATTAATATTACACATTACATCATCGAAATGGAGAAAGAATTTCCTTTTCCATGGAATAAATCAGCATTTTTTAATGCATTTCCCGAATCGTTTTTACAAATTCCAGCAGCTATAAAACCGCCATCAAACGCAATTTTAGAGAAACAATATGATTTAATAATATTAGGTTATCAAGTTTGGTATTTATCGCCTTCTATTCCTGTAAATTCATTTCTAAAAAGTACTTTTGCAAAACAAATTTTCAAAAATACTCCTGTTATTACTGTAATTGGAGCAAGAAATATGTGGGTAAAAGCACAAGAAAAAATGAAAGTTTTGCTTACTGATGTAGGAGCTAATTTAGTTGGGAATATTGCTTTAGTCGATAGAAATATAAATCATGTTAGCGTGGTTACCATCGTTCATTGGATGTTTTCTGGTGAAAAAACAAAATATCTTGGCATTTTTCCAAAACCAGGTGTTTCAGAATCTGAAATTAAAAACGCCTCTAAATTTGGAAATGTTATTAAACAATCGCTTAAAAATAAAAATTTTAACAATTTACAAGATGAATTATTAAAATTAGATGCAGTTGAAATTAGACCATTTTTAGTAGAAATGGATAAAAAAGCGAATAAAATGTTTAAAATATGGTCAAATTTTATCATAAATAAAAAAAACTCAAGAGAATTTTGGCTAAAAGTGTTTAATGTATATTTATGGGTTGCTATTTGGTTAATTTCGCCAATTGTATTTATATTGCACCTTTTAAAATATCCATTTATTGCTTCTAAAATAGCAAAAGAAAAAGCTCTCTACAAAAAGATATAAAGTTTAATAAGAATGTCTGAAGTTTACATAACAAAATCTAGTAAGTTCTTGCCAAATAATCCAATTTCAAATGATGAAATGGAAAACATGTTGGGTTTAATTAACGATGAAACCTCAAAAGCAAGACGTATAGTTTTGAGAAATAATGGAATTAAAAATAGATTCTATGCAATTGATGAAAATGGTAATCCTACTCATTCGAATGCCGATTTGACTTTTTTAGCAATTAAAGGATTATTTGACGACCATTTTACATCTAAAAATATAGAATTATTATCTTGTGGTACTTCTACACCCGATTTGCTTTTACCATCTCATGCAGCAATGGTTCATGGCTTACTACAAAACCAATCGATTGAATTAAATTCTTCATCTGGAGTTTGTAATGCTGGTATGAACGCATTAAAATATGGATTTTTATCTGTAAAATCTGGAAATACGGTTAATGCAGTTTGTACAGGCTCTGAAAGAGTTTCTAGCTGGATGTTAGCCGATAAATTTGAAAACGAAATCGTTAATCTTAAAAAATTAGAAGAACAACCAATCGTTGCTTTCAAAAAAGATTTTTTACGATGGATGTTATCAGATGGTGCCGCTGCATTTTTATTAGAAAATAAACCAAGTGGAAATATTTCTTTAAAAATAGAATGGATGGAAGCTTTTTCATACGCATACGAGTTAGAAACTTGTATGTATGCTGGAGGAGACAAATTAGCAGACGGAAGCATAAAACCATGGAGCGATTATAAATCTTCAGAATGGTTATCGGAATCTGTTTTTGCAATTAAGCAAGATGTAAAATTGTTAGACGCTCATATCTTACAAAAAGGAGCCTTGAGCATGAAAGCAGCTTTAGAGAAAAACAATGTAGGTGCAGACCAAGTAACCTATTTCTTACCTCACGTTTCTTCGCATTACTTTGTAAAAGGTTTGTATAATGCTTTAAAAGACCAAAATATAGAAATTCCTATGGAACGTTGGTTTATGAATTTAAAACACGTTGGAAACGTTGGTTCAGCATCAATTTATTTGATGTTAGAGGAATTAATGAATTCGGGTAATTTGAAAAAAGGTGATAAAATATTATTATCTGTTCCAGAAAGTGGACGTTTTTCATATTCGTACGCTTATTTAACTGTTTGCTAATGGAAAACATTACTTTACCAATTTTAGATCGCGATTTTGTTGGAAATCTTATTCCACAAAAATTTCCATTTGTAATGGTGGATAAAGTATTGGCTTTTGGTGAAAATTTCATCACTTCAGGATTTACAGTTGAAGAAACAAATATTTTTACCGAAAATTCAATTTTTCAAGAAGCGGGATTAATCGAACATATGGCACAATCTGTGGCTTTGTACACAGGTTATCAGTTTTTTCTGAAACAAGAGCCAGCACCAACAGGTTACATTGGTTCGATTAAATCAATTGAAATTTTTCAATTACCAAAAGTAAATGACAATCTTATCACAAAAGTAAATGTGCTTCAAGAGTTTGCAGGTATTACATTAGTAGATATTTCAGTACTTCTTAATGAAGTTGAAATTGCTCGTGGACAAATGAAAACCGTTTTAGCATAACATAATGAATGAGGTTTTGAAGGAAACAGAAATAAATATCAATCATTTTTTACCACATAGAGCACCTATGCTTATGGTTGATGTTTTAAAAGAAATAACAACCACTTCAGTAACTTCGGTTTTTGAAATCAATTCAAGTAATGTTTTTGTTGAAAATAATTATTTTTCAGAAGTAGGATTAATAGAAAATGCAGCACAAACCTGTTCTTGCATTGTAGGGCAATCTTTCTTTTTGTCAAAAAATGGTATTGATGCAAAAAAAGATAATGTAAACGTTGTAGGTTTCATAAGTGGAATTAAAAAAGCAACGGTATTTATGTTGCCAATGGTAAACCAAACGATTAAAACATCTGCTACATTAGTTTCAAGATTTGATACAGATGAATACAGTATTTGTACCATGAAGTGCGCTACTTATCAAGATGAAAATCTTTTATTAGAATCTGAAATAAATTTATTCATTCAAGAAGTAAAGTAATATGAAGAAAGAAGAAATACCTCAAGATGAAAGTAATTTATCTAAAAGTAATGTAAAAGAACTATGTTACGCTACTGATGAAAACGGAAATTACACTACAGGATTAAGCACAGGTTGGGAACCAAAAACAATTGCTTTAGAAAATTCTATAAATGCAATTAATGAACGTATAGAAGAAGCAAAACAAGATATAAAATCAGGAAAAGCAAGCCCAATTGTATATTTTATGGAACTTCATAGAATGGATTGGATTACATTAGCCGATTATGTTGGAATGTGGAAATGGAGAGTGAAAAGACATGCAAAACCTTCTGTTTTTAAAAAATTAAATCAAAAAATACTGCAAAAATATGCAGATGCTTTTCAAATTTCGGTAGCCGAATTAACAAATTATAAAGGAGCTTAATGGAAACCAATTTTACACATCATCAATCAGCACATTGTGAAAATGGAGTTGCTTCTAATTTGTTAAAATTTAACGGAATAAATATCAGCGAACCTATGGTTTTTGGTATTGGTTCTGGATTATTCTTTTTTTATTTTCCTTTGTTAAAAGTTAATCAAGCTCCAGCAATTAGTTATCGTCCAATGCCTGGATTTATTTTCAATAAAGCCGCAAAGCGATTAGGAATTACTGTTAAAAGAATAAAATTTTCAAGTCCTGAAAAGGCACAAATAGCATTAGAAAATAACCTTAAAAATAACATTCCATCAGGTTTACAAGTTGGAGT
>Ga0075152_10002727_pt1 | contig 12500 bp, 7 predicted proteins | sample JI61114C2DNA_FD_70964 | JGI IMG/M metagenome (GOLD analysis project Ga0075152, IMG submission 70964) | Wastewater effluent complex algal communities from Wisconsin, to seasonally profile nutrient transformation and Carbon sequestration -... | ecosystem: Engineered > WWTP > Effluent > Algae...
GGGGGGGCTGCGTCGGTCACATCGGGTTGGGGTGTGGTCATGGAAACTGCGGCAGACGGTGAATGAAGTTCGGCGGCAAAGCGGGCAACGGGTGAGGGGCTTCCCCGCTGCGGGTGCCGGAACACCCGCCTGCCATCTGGCTTATCGGCCAGCTTGCCGCCAACTGAAGGCGGGCGCTGTCGAGAACTCCGCTCAAGTCACGGCGCAGATCTGCCGATAGCTGCAGGGATCACGCTGAAGAGAGCCGTCGATGTCACTGTCTGGAAGCTTCACCTGGGTGTCCCGTGCTGCGTCGGCTGGCGGGTCTTGGCGCGCCGCGCGGGAGTTCTTTGCCTACCACGGCGTGTGGGCCTTCGGCGTGCGGGCCATGCGGCTGTGGTCGCTGCGCATGAAGATGGTGCTGCTGGTCACCGTGATGTCGCTGCCCCTGCTGCCGCTGATGGTGCAGCAGATCCTGGCGCGCAACCACACGCTGACACTCAGCACCCAGCGCATGGCGGGCCTGGAGGTGGCCGACGCGGCCTACAAGCTCGCCGTCCAGCTGGACGTGTCGCGCCAGGCGCTGGAGGCCGGCCTGCCGGCGCCGCCCGGGCCCGACAGCGCCGCGCTGCTGGCCCGGCTGGCCGCCGGCGTGAGCGAGGCCCATGCCCAGGGCCTGCCGCTGGACGCCGCCTGGCGCGCCCACCAGCCGATGCTGGAACGTGCGGTGGCCATGGCATCGCTGTCGCCCACGTCGCGCCTGGCGGTGCTGGCCAGCGCCCGCCAGTCGCTGGTCACGCTGCGCCAGCTGAGCATCTCCGCATCCAATCTGCTGCTGACCGAAGACCCCGGCCAGGCGGCCCGCACAGCGCTGGCGGTGCAGGCCTTGCCGGCGCTGCACCGCCATCTGGCCGGCCTGCGTGGCCTGGCCGCGCGGCAGGCCAGCCTGCTGACGCAACAGCCGCGGCCTGCGGCCGACCTGCACGCGCTGCTGCTGCAGGCCGCCGGCATGGCAGCCGGCGCGCGCGAGGCGCTGGCCCAGGGCGATCGCACGCTGGGCGGCGTGCACGGGATCGACCTGCCGTTGCCCAAGGGCAGTGCGGCGGCCGCACCCACCGGTGCCAGCGCCGGCAGCATCGGCGGCAGCCCGGCCCTGGCCCAGGCGCGGCAGGCCTTGAACGAGCTGGAAGCCGGCATGCTGGCGCCCGAGCCGGTGGTCGACCTGGCGCAGATGCGCAAGTCGCTGGCGGCCGCGGTGGCACAGATCGCCGAGCTGCAACTGGTGCTGGACACACGCGTCAAGCATGACCTGCAACTGCAGCAGGCCGACGCGCAGGCGCAGCGCCGGTGGCTGTTCGGCGCGCTGGCCATGACCACGCTGCTGGCGGTGTACCTGGTCTACAGCTTCTTCCTGGTGATGGACGGCGGCCTGTCGAAGCTGTCGGCCCAGATGAACCGCATGGCCCAGGGCGACCTGAGCGCCCGCCCCCAGGCACTGGGTGGCGACGAGGTGGCCGAAACCCTGCAGGCCATGACCACGTCGCTGGCGCGCCTGTCGGACCTGCTGGCCTCGGTGCGCCACGGCGTGGGCGCGATCACCCAGGCGTCGGAGCAGATCGCCGCCGGCAATGGCGACCTGCGCAGCCGCAGCCGCCGCAGCGCCGAAGGCCTGGATTCACTGGTGGCGGCCGTCACGCGCTACACCGAACAGCTGCAGACCTGTTCGCGCAGCGTGGACGAGGTGGTGACCACGGTGCAGACATTGCGCCTGGCCTCCGCCCGCAACCGCCGCCAGGTGCAGCGCCTGCAGGAGCGCATGGGTGCGCTGCGCAGCAACAGCCGCGAGATCGGCGAGATCGTGAACATCATCGACGGCATCGCCTTCCGCACCAACATCCTGGCGCTCAATGCCCAGGTCGAGGCCAGCAAGGCAGGTGACGCCGGCCGCGGCTTCGCGGTGGTGGCGCAGGAGGTGCGGGCGCTGGCCAACCGCAGCGCCGACTCCGCCCGCAAGGTGAGCGACATCGTCGGCCGGTCGACGCTGGACATCGAGCAGAGCCATGCGCTGGCCGACGAGACCAGCGTGGCCATGGGCCAGGCCGACGGCCATGTGGATGCGATCCACGCCGCGATGAGCCAGGTGGCCGCGCTCACCCAGCAAGGCGACCGCGAATCGGCCGAGATCCTCGACGAGATCAAGGTGCTGAAGGACAGCACCGCACAGAATTTGGGCCTGGTCGACCAGCTGGCGGTGGCGTCCGACGCGCTGCGCGGGCAGGGCGAGCGCCTGTCGCACAAGGTGGGCTTGTTCAAGCTGTCCTGATGCAGCCGGCCGGCTGCAGCGGCATCCGCCGGTGTGGTGCGTGTGAAACGTCGCAGACGCTCGGGTCGCTGTTGATCTGAAAAAGTCGATAAGCTTTGCAGATCCCGCCGCCGGGCGGGAAATCGGCCCGCCGTCCTGGGGCTGCACACATGGGCAGCGTGCCCCGTTGTTCCTGCAGACGTCCGATGCCCACCTCTTCTTCGCCGTTGCCAGCTGCCACCCACCAGTTGCCGTTGCGCGTGCGCGCCACGCTGCTGCTCTGGGCCCTGGTGCCGGCGGTGGCCATCGTGGCGCTGGCGGCGTATGCGGTGCAGTCGGGGCGCGAGCAGCACGGGCGGCGCGCCGAACTGCTGTCGCAGAACCTGGCCAGTGCCCTGGACAACACCGTGGGCGCCGAGGTCGCCAAGCTCGACATCGCCCTGGTCACCATTGCCGACCTGGCACAGCAGCAGCTGGCGGCCCGCGGGCTGGACCTGCCGGCGCTGACCAAGGTGGTGCAGGCCCAGAGGCAGCGCCACCCCGAACTGAGCGGCATCCGCGTGCTCGACGCGCAAGGCACCACCCTGGTGGGCGACAACCGGCCCGGCGAGCCGCCGATCAACCTGGCCGACCGCGACTGGTTCATCACGCAGCGCGGCAACACCAGCGGCGGCCTGGTGATGAGCCAGCCGCTGCAGCGCAAGATCGACGGCGTCTGGGTGGTGTCGTTCAGCCGGCGCATCACCGATGCGCAAGGCCGGCTTGCCGGCGTCGTCAGTGCGGCCATGCTGCTGCAGTCGCTGCAGCGCCATCTGCAGGCTGTCGACGTGGGGCCGCATGGCGTGGTGATGCTGCGCGACCGCAGCAACCGCCTGCTGGTGCGCCAGACCGATGAAGCCGGGCCGGCCGCCACGCCGATCGGCAGCCGGGTGATGCCGCCCGCGCTGGCGGCGCTGATGGACAGCGGGGCCCCGCGCGGCACGGTGCGTGCCGTGCCCACGCCCGACGGCTATGTGCGCACCGTCACCTTCAGCAACGTGGACGGCGCGCCCCTGCGCGTGGTGGTGGCACTGGCCACGGCCGACTACCTGGCCGACTGGCAGCGCGAGCGGCAGCTGGTGGCGGCCGCCGCCGCCGGCTTCCTGCTGCTGTACGGCATGGGCCTGGTGCTGCTGTGGCGCGCGTCGGCGCGCGCGCGCCGGGCGCAGCAGCGCGAACGGCTGCTGGCCGACGCCTTCCAGCACGGTGGCGAGGCGATTTCGCTGACCGACGCCGACCACTGCATCATCGACGTCAACGCGGCCTTCGAGCGCCTGCACGGCTGGACGGCGGCCGAGCTGCGCGGCCGGTCGATCCACCAGTTGCGCGTCGACGCGCCCGGTGGCCCGCTGGACACCTCCATACGGCAGGCCCTGGCCGAGACGGGCCAGTGGCGCGGCGAGCGCCAGGGCCGCCACCGCGCTGGCCACCTCTTTCCGCTGTGGTCGACCGTGGTTGCGGTGCGCGATGCGCAGGGCCGGGTGGTGCGCCACATCGGCACGGCGATCGACATCACCGAGCGCAAGCGCGACACCGACCGGCTGGCCGTCAGCCACCTGGCGCTGCAGTCGATCGGCCAGGGCGTGGTGATTGCCGACCCGGCGCAGCGGATCACCGAGGTCAACGCCGCCTTCACCCACATCACCGGCTATGCCGAGGCGCAGATCCTGGGGCGTGACTGCCGCTTCCTGCAAGGCCCCGACACCGACCACGCCGTGGTGGCCCGCATGCGCGCCGCCATCGACGCCCGCAGCGAATTCTTCGGCGAGGTGCTGAACTACCGGCAGAACGGCGAGCCGTTCTGGAACGAGTTGAGCATCGCCCCGCTGTTCAATGCCGATGGCGAGCTGGTGCACTTCATCAGCACTGCGCGCGACGTGACCGAGCGCCGCCAGGCCGCCCAGGCGCTGCAGCAGGCCCAGCAAGACCTGCAGCAGGCGCTGCGTGTGGCGCGGGCCGGCAGCTACCGCATCGACACCGCCAGCGGCCAATGGACCAGCAGCGAGACGCTGGACGCCATCCTCGGCATCGACGCCACCTACCCGCGTGACCTGCCACACTGGGGCGCGCTGATGGCGCCGGGCCATGAAGCCCGCGCCGCCCGGCACTACAGCGACCTGCTGGCCCGACCCGACGGCCGCTTCGACCTGGAATACGAGATCATCCGGCCCGCCGATGGCGAGCGGCGCTGGCTGCATGCGCTGGGCCAGGTCCACCGCGACGCCCAGGGCCAGCCCGTGGCCATGAGCGGGCTGATCCAGGACATCACCGAGCGCAAGGCCATTGCGCTGGAACTGGAGCGCCACCGTGCCCACCTGGAAGAACAGGTGGCCCTGCGCACCCGCGAACTGGACGCCGCACGCCGCCAGGCCGAGCAGGCCAACCGAGCCAAGAGCGACTTCCTGGCCAACATGAGCCACGAGATCCGCACGCCGATGAACGCCATCATCGGCCTGAACTACCTGCTGCGCCGTGACGGCAGCACGCCCGAGCAGGCGGCGCGGCTGGACAAGATCGACAGCGCCGGCCAGCACCTGCTGGCCATCGTCAACGACATCCTCGACCTGTCGAAGATCGAGGCCGGCCGGGTGCAGCTGGAGCATGGCGACTTCCACCTGTCGGCCGTGCTCGACCATGTGCAGTCGATCATCGGCGACGCGGCCCGGGCCAAGGGCCTGCGGGTGGACGTGCAGCCCGACCACGTGCCCGGCTGGCTGCGTGGCGACGCCACCCGGCTGCGGCAGGCGCTGCTGAACTACGCCAGCAATGCCGTGAAGTTCACCCCCGCCGGCGGCATCACCCTGCGTGCCGAGCTGCTGGACACCGACGGCGACCGCCTGCGGCTGCGCTTCTCGGTGCAGGACACCGGCATCGGCATCGACGCCGAACAGCAGGCGCGGCTGTTCGTGCCCTTCGAGCAGGCCGACCACACCATCAGCCGCCGCTACGGCGGCACCGGCCTGGGCCTGGTGATCACGCGGCGCCTGGCCGAGCTGATGGGCGGCGAAGCCGGTGTGCACAGCGAACCCGGCGTGGGCAGCACCTTCTGGTTCACCGCCTGCCTGCAGCGTGGCGTGGGCCCGGTGCCTGCCGACAACCCGGCCACCCTGCCCGACGCGGAACAGCAGTTGCGTGAGCGCCACCGCGGCCGGCGCGTGCTGCTGGCCGAAGACAACGCCGTCAACCGCGAGGTGGTGCTGGCCATGCTGCATGCGGTGCACCTGCAGGTGGATGTGGCCGAAGACGGCCACAGCGCAGTGGCACAGGCCCGCAGCGGCGACCAGGCCCTGGTGCTGATGGACATGCAGATGCCCGGCATGGACGGGCTGGAAGCGACCCGCGCCATCCGCCTGTTGCCCGGCTGGGCCAACCGGCCCATCCTGGCGTTGACGGCCAACGCCTTCGACGAAGACCGGCTGGCCTGCGTGGTGGCCGGCATGGACGACTTCATCGCCAAGCCGCTGGATGTGGGCCTGCTCTATGCCACCTTGCTGAAGTGGCTGGACGCCACCGCGCCGGCCCAGGCGCCTGCCGCCCCCCCGGCGGCCCACAGCCCGGCGCGGCCCGCGGCAGCGGCAGCGCTGCCGACCGGCGGCGTGGTGCAGCAGCTGGCCGCGGTGCCGGGGCTGGACCTGGCGCGTGGCCTGGCGCTGCTGCGCGGCAACACCGGCAAGTACGTCGGCCTGCTGCAGCGCTTCAGCGACTGGCATGCGATGGACGTGACCCGCATGGCGCAGGGCCTGCAGCGCGGCGACATGGCCCAGGTGCGGCAGCTGGCCCATGCGCTGTACGGTGCGGCGGCCACGCTGGGGGCCGACGCCATTGCCAACGCCGCCCGCCAGCTGGAACACGCCGACGCTGCCACAGCCGCCGGCCTGGCCGAGCAGCAGGCCGCGCTGGCGGCCTTGCGTGCCGGCCTGGACGACCTGGCCCGCGCCCTGGCTGGCGACCTGGCCAGCGACCTGACCCCACTGCCCGAGGCTGCCGCCGCGCCGGCTTGAGCAGGCCTGCTGCGCGGCCTGCGCCGCCAGCGCCGCATGAGCCGCCCGGGGGCGGTCAGCACTCGACGATGTTCACCGCCAGGCCGCCACGCGCGGTTTCCTTGTACTTGGTCAGCATGTCGGCGCCGGTCTCGCGCATGGTCTTGATCACCTGATCCAGGCTGACGAAGTGGCTGCCGTCGCCGCGCAGCGCCATGCGGGCGGCGTTGATGGCCTTGACCGACGCAATGGCATTGCGCTCGATGCAGGGGATCTGCACCAGCCCGCCCACCGGGTCGCAGGTGAGGCCCAGGTGGTGTTCCATGCCGATCTCGGCGGCGTTCTCCACCTGTGCCGGCGTGCCGCCCAGCACCGCGCACAGCGCACCGGCGGCCATGCTGCAGGCCACGCCCACCTCGCCCTGGCAGCCCACCTCGGCGCCACTGATGCTGGCGTTCTCCTTGTAGAGCAGGCCGATGGCCGCGGCGGTGAGCAGGAAGTCGGTGACGCCGACCTCGGTCGCCTGCGGAACGAAGCGCGTGTAGTAGTGCAGCACCGCCGGCACGATGCCGGCCGCGCCGTTGGTGGGCGCAGTGACCACGCGGCCGCCGGCGGCGTTCTCCTCGTTCACCGCCAGGGCGTACAGGTTCACCCAGTCCAGCACCTGCAGCGGGTCGCGCAGGGCTTGTTCGGGGTTGGCGCACAGGGCGCGGTGCAATGCGGCGGCGCGGCGCTTGACCTGGAAGCCGCCGGGCAGCGTGCCATCGGTGCGGCAGCCGCGGGCCACGCAGTCCTGCATCACCTGCCAGATCTGCAGCAGGCCGGCGTCGATCTCGGCGTCGGTGCGCCAGTGCTGTTCATTGCGGCGCATCAGGCCGGCAATGCTGGTCTGTTCACGCGTGCACAGGGCCAGCAGCTCGGCGCCGCTGTGGAAGGGCAGCGGCAGCGCGGTGGTGTCGGGGGCGATCACCTTCTGCCGCGCGCCATCGGCGGCCACCTCGTCGCTGACCACGAAGCCCCCGCCCACCGAGTAGTAGCAGCGCTCGGCCAGCAGCGCACCGGCCGCATCCCAGGCCTGCAGGCGCATGCCGTTGGCATGGAAGGGCAGGGTCTCGCGGCGCCAGAATTTCAGGTCGGTCTTCTCGTCGAAGCCGATGGTCGGGCCGCCGGGCAGGGCCAGGGCCTTGGCTTGCCGCACCTGGCGCAGCAGGCCGGGCACGGCCTCCACGTCCACCGTGTCGGGTGCCTCGCCCAGCAGGCCCAGCAGCACCGCCTTGTCGCTGCCATGGCCCTTGCCGGTGGCGCCCAGGCTGCCGTACAGGTGGCAGGCCACCCGCGCCACCGCCGGCAGCTGGCCGTCATGCGCCAGCCGCTGCACGAACAGCCGCGCTGCCCGCATCGGCCCCACGGTGTGGCTGCTGCTCGGGCCGATGCCGATCTTGAAGAGGTCGAAGACCGAGACGGCCATGGTGGCTGGGCGTCGGCAGTGGTGCGGGCGCGACGCGTCAGCGAACGCGCTGAATGTCGAAGCCCTGCAACGCGTCCCAGGCGCGGTCGGCCGTGACGACCGGCGCGCCATGCGCCTGCGCCAGGGCCAGGCAGCAGCGATCGCCCAACGACAAGCCCAGGGCCCGTGTTGTCGTGCGCAGCACGGCGGCCTGGTGCGCCTGCTGCTGCGTGAGGGCCACCACCTTCAACGGCAGTTCCTCGGCCACGGTGGCCATCTCGTCGGTGGTCAGTCCACGGTCGAGCAGCTTCGACAGCACCTCGACCTGGTTGACGCTGCTGATCAGCGCGTCGTCTTCTTCAAGCCAGCGCCGGGCCTGCTCTGCGCCGGGCTCGTCGAAGAGGATGGCCAACACCGCCGACGCGTCGAACACCTTCATTCCCGCTCAGCCTCGGCCCGCTTTTCGGCAATGAAGTCGTCGACCACACGCACGCCGGGCTGCTTGTACTTGGCGACGATGGCCTGGGCCCGCCGGATGCCCTCGCGGCGCGAAATGATCCGCAGCTCGCCATTCACCACGGACAGCCGCAGTGGCTCGTCGGCCTGGAGGCCCAGGGCCTGGCGCATCTCGGCCGGGATCAGCACCCGCCCTTCCTTGCTGAGACGGGCATTCACAGCAAGTGTCATGGCAATTTCCTTCAGGCTGTACGGATCCGGAGATTCTGACAAATCAGCCCGGACCGTGCAAGGTTTGCTCAAATTGCCAGCATGGCGCGGCTAGTCCGCGTAGTCGCTGACCGGGATGCAGCTGCAGCTGAGGTTGCGGTCGCCCCAGACGTTGTCGACCCGGCCGACCGGCGCCCAGTACTTGCCGGCTTTCAGCGATGCCAGCGGATAAGCCGCCTCGCTGCGGCGGTAGGCATGGGCCCAGTCGTCGGCACTGACGACGGCGGCGGTGTGCGGCGCGTTGACCAGCGGGTTGTCGTCACGCGGCCAGGTGCCGGTTTCGACCCGGGCGATCTCGCCGCGGATGGCGATCATCGCGTCGCAGAAGCGGTCCAGCTCGGCCAGCGGCTCGCTTTCCGTCGGCTCGACCATCAGCGTGCCGGCCACCGGGAAGCTGAGCGTGGGCGCGTGGAAGCCGTAGTCGATCAGCCGCTTGGCGACATCCTCGGCGCTGATGCCGCTGCTGTCCTTCAACTTGCGCAGGTCCAGGATGCACTCGTGCGCCACGCCACCACCCTGCAGGCCGGCGATGCCGCCCGAGAAGTGGATGTCGTAGTGGCCGGCCAGACGCGCCGCCACGTAGTTGGCCGACAGGATGGCGATTTCGGTGGCGGCGGTGAGGCCCTCGCTGCCCATCATGCGCACGTACATCCAGCTGATCGGCAGCACCGCGGCATTGCCCAGCGGGGCGGCGCTGACCGCACCCACCTCGAAGCCAGCGGGCGGCTCGGCGCCGCAGATGCCGCCGGCCTGGCCCGAGCTGCGGTGCGCCGGCAGGAAGGGCACCAGATCGGCCACCACGCACACTGGCCCCACGCCCGGCCCGCCACCGCCGTGCGGGATGCAGAAGGTCTTGTGCAGGTTGAGGTGGCTGACGTCGCCGCCGAATTCACCCGGTGCGGCCACGCCCACCAGGGCGTTCATGTTGGCGCCGTCCACATAGACCCGGCCGCCGTGGTCGTGCACCATCTGGCACAGCGCCTTCACCTGGGTGTCGAACACGCCATAGGTGCTGGGGTAGGTGATCATGATGCAGGACAAGTTGGCGCTGTGCTTCTCGCACTTGGCCTGCAGGTCGACCAGGTCCACATTGCCCTGGCTGTCGCACTTGACCACCACCACCGTCATGCCGGCCATCTGCGCGCTGGCCGGGTTGGTGCCGTGGGCCGATTCGGGGATCAGGCAGATGTTGCGGTGGCCCTCGCCACGCGACGCATGCCAGCCGCGGATGGCCAGCAGGCCGGCATATTCCCCTTGCGACCCGGCATTGGGCTGCAGGCTGATGCCGGCATAGCCGGTGGCCTGGCTGAGCCAGCCGCACAGCTGGTCGTTCAGCAGCGCATAACCGGCACGCTGCGCGGCCGGGGCGAACGGGTGGATGTTCGCGAACTCGGGCCAGGTGATGGGGATCATCTCGCTGGTGGCGTTGAGCTTCATCGTGCAGCTGCCCAGCGGGATCATGCTGCGGTCGAGTGCCAGGTCCTTGTCCGACAGGCTGCGGATGTAGCGCAGCATCTCGGTCTCGCTGTGGTGGCGGTTGAACACCGGGTGTGTGAGGAAGGGGCTGGTGCGGCGCAATGCGGGCGGGATCAGGCTGTCGATGGGCTGGTCGAACAGGGCCGCATCGGGCAGGGCCTGGCCGGGCTGGGCGAACACCGCCCACAGCGCCTGCACATCGGCGCGGGTGCTGGTCTCGTCGAGGTTGATGCCCAGCATGGTGTCGCCCCACTCGCGGAAGCGGCGCAGGTTCATGCCGGCGGCTTCGGCGCGGTCGGCGATGGCCTGGGTGTCGGCGCCGGTGTGCAGCGCAATGGCGTCGAAGCCGCAGGCATTGCCGACGTGCACGCCCATCTGCGCCAGCCCCTTGGCCAGGATGGCGGTGAGCCGCGCCACCCGCTGGGCGATGCGCTTCAGGCCGTCGGGCCCGTGGTAGACGGCATACATGCTGGCAATCACCGCCAGCAGCACCTGGGCGGTGCAGATGTTGCTGGTGGCCTTCTCGCGGCGGATGTGCTGTTCACGCGTCTGCAGCGCCAGCCGGTAGGCCGGGTTGCCGTGGCTGTCGATGCTGACGCCCACCAGCCGGCCGGGCATGCTGCGCTTGAACTCATCTCGGCAGGCCAGGTAGGCCGCGTGCGGGCCGCCATTGGCCATGGGCACGCCGAAGCGCTGGGTGTTGCCCACCACGATGTCGGCGCCGTACTCACCCGGCGGCACCACCAGGGTCAGTGCCAGCAGGTCGGCGGCCACGATGAAGGCCGCCTGGGCGGCATGGATGCGGTCGGCATCGCCGCGCAGGTCATGCAGGCTGCCGTCGGTGGTGGGCACCTGCACCAGGGCGGCAAAGTAGTCGCCACCGTCGAGCAGGCTGTTCCACTCGTCGGCCGAATTGGCCAGCACCACCTGCAGGCCCAGCGGCGCGGCGCGGGTGTGGATCACCTCCATCGTCTGTGGATGGCAGTCACCCGCCACCACGATGCGGTTGCTCTTGCTCTTCACGCTGCGCTTGGCCAGCGTCATGGCCTCGGCGGCGGCGGTGGCTTCATCCAGCATGCTGGCGTTGGCCATCGCCATGCCGGTCAGGTCGCAGACCATGGTCTGGAAGTTGACCAGCGCCTCCATGCGGCCCTGCGAGATCTCGGCCTGGTAGGGCGTGTAGGCGGTGTACCAGGCCGGGTTCTCGAGGATGTTGCGCAGGATGACGCCCGGCGTGTGGGTGCCGTGGTAGCCCTGGCCGATGAAGCTCTTGAGCACCCGGTTCTGCTGGGCGATGCCACGCAGCTCGGCCAGCGCCTGCGCCTCGGTCACCGGTGCGGGCAGGCGCATCACCTGGCTGCGGGCGATGCTGGCGGGCACGATGGCCTCGATCAGCGCGCGCCGGCTGGCCGCCCCGATCACGCTGAGCATGTGCGCCTCGTCGGCCGCGTCGGGCCCCAGGTGGCGGGCGGCGAACTCGGCCGGGTTCTCCAGCTCGGACAGGGGCGTTTGGGCGGCTTGCAGCATGGTGGTGGTGCTCAGGAGGGCAGGGAACAGGGGCAGGTCAGAGGGTCTTCAGCAGCGCGTCATAGCCCGGCGGGTCCATCAGCGCGTCGAACTGCGTCATGTCCGCCACCTTGACCTTGAAGAACCAGCCCTCGCCCATCGGGTCGCTGTTGGCCAGGGCGGGGTTCTCGCGCAGGGCCTCGTTCACTTCCACCACCTCCCCGGTCACCGGCATGAAGATGTCGGCGGCGGCCTTCACGCTCTCGACCACGCCGGCCACGTCGCCCTGGGTGTAGCTGCGGCCCACCTCGGGCAGGTCGACATAGACCACGTCGCCCAGCGCGTCCTGCGCATGCAGGGTGATGCCGACGACCGCGGCGTCATGGTCTTCGATGTTGATCCATTCATGGTCGGCGGTGAACTTGGTGGTCATGCGGGGGCTCCGGTTGGGTCTTTGGGGTCAGGAACAGGGGTCAGCGGTGGTAGCGGTGCGGCGTGAACGGCATCGGGCTCACGCGCATCGGCAGGCGCTTGCCGCGCACCTCGGCATACACCTCGTGCTGCAGGCCGGCGTGGTTGACGGCCAGGTAGGCCATGGCGATGGGCTCGTGCACCGTCGGGCCCAGCGTGCCGCTGGTCACGCGGCCCAGCGGCGAGCCGTGGGCGTCGACGATGGCCGCGCCTTCACGCACCGGCACCTTCTCCAGCCCGACCAGGCCCACCCGCTTGACCGACACGCCCGCGGCCAGCTGGCCGTCGATGACATTGGCGCCGGGGTAGCCGCCGGCGCGGGCGCCACCCGGGCGGCGGATCTTCTGGATGGCCCAGGTCAGGCCGGCCTCGATGGGCGAGGTGCGGGCATCGATGTCGTGGCCGTACAGGCACAGGCCGGCTTCCAGGCGCAGCGTGTCGCGCGCGCCCAGGCCGGCGGGTTTGACTTCGGGCTGGGCCAGCAGCGCCTCGGCCAGCATCACGGCGGCTTCGGCCGGCACCGATATCTCGAAGCCGTCTTCACCCGTGTAGCCCGAGCGCGTGACGAAGCAGG